>Ga0123355_10018746_pt1 | contig 10995 bp, 9 predicted proteins | sample TergutEmb28metaG_3_FD_89872 | JGI IMG/M metagenome (GOLD analysis project Ga0123355, IMG submission 89872) | Embiratermes neotenicus P1 segment gut microbial communities from Petit-Saut dam, French Guiana - Emb289 P1 | ecosystem: Host-associated > Arthropoda: Insects > Digestive system > Gut ...
CCGCGCCCCGCGAAGTTTTCTCGAAAAATTAAGCGAACTTTCAAATACAATTCCCGACACAAAGCCGCATATTTCTTCAAAACCAAAAACACGAGCCTTCATAAAAATACAAGACGGTTGCGACCGCTTTTGTGCGTATTGCATTGTGCCATATGTGCGCGGCGAGGTAAAAAGCCGCCCCATGCAGGAAATAGTTGCCGAAGCACAATCCGCCGCCGCTTTAGAAGTCGTACTCACGGGTATACAAGTGGCCGCCTACGGGCAAAATACAGACGACAAGCTACCAAATTTAATAAAAGCAGTCGCGCAAAGTAGCGTAAAACGCTTGCGCCTAAGCAGCATAGACCCGTGGGCAATAAATGACGCTTTTTTGCAAACGATAGCAGAAACGCCCGCACTCTGCCCGCATTTTCACCTTAGTCTGCAAAGCGGTTGTGATGCCACATTATCCCGCATGAACCGCCGTTATACCACAGAAAACTACGCCCAAGCCGTTTTAGCTCTGCGAAAAATAAACCCCGCAGTCGCGCTTACCACAGACATCATCGTAGGCTTCCCCGGCGAAACGGACGAAGATTTTCAACAAAGCCTAAATTTCGCCAAGGCAATGCAATTCTCACAAATTCACGTATTTGAATATTCTCCAAGAAAAGGCACACCCGCCGCAGAAATGCCCAATCAAGTCCACCCCGAAACAAAGCACACACGCGGCAAAATCCTCCGCGAAGTTGCCGCCGTTCTTCAACAAAACTATCTGCAATCACAGGTATGCCGCACCGTGCAAGTTCTTTTTGAAACCCCCCAAAGCGGCCTTTCGGAAAATTATTGCAAAACAGAAGTGTCAAACGCGGGTAATTTCACAAACACCATCCAAAACGTACAAATTATTTCTTACACAGAAAATTCTCTAAAAGGAAAGGTGACATATGGAAACACAAAAAATTGACATCTATCAGCGTGCCACCACAGAAGAAGTGCGCGAAAATCTTGAAACTGTTTACAAAGCCCTCCGCGAAAAGGGCTACAATCCAATTACGCAAATCGTTGGCTATGTATTGTCGGGCGACCCTACATACATCACAAGCCACAAAAACGCCCGCGCCTTAATTGGGCGCATAGAGCGCGACGAGTTGCTTGAAGAAATGGTGCGGGAATTTTTGCGTGACGTATTGTAATCGTGGGTAAATATCTTGGTTTGGATTTTGGCGAAAAAACCATTGGCGTGGCCGTATCCCATAATGGGCGCACGGCCACGGGTTTTGGTACATTGCGGCGGAAAGACCCCGCCGCCCTTCGCCCTGCACTTAAAGAATTAAAAACTATTTTGCGCGACAATGAAATAAAGAACATCGTGCTGGGTTTTCCAAAAAACATGGACGGCGAGGAAAATCCTCGCTGTGCGGAAACGCTGTTTTTTAAGGAAAAGCTGGAGAAGTACATCAAAAACATCAACGTTAGCCTTTGGGACGAGCGGCTTAGTACCCGTGCAGTTTCGCGGGTGTATGGCGGTGCGCGGAAGCATTTCAAAAAAAATGCCGACCAAATGGCGGCGGTGTATATTTTGCAAGGATTTCTTGACTATATAAATGAAGGAGGCGTTCCTATGAACGACGAACAAGATTTTAACGAGTTAGAGGATTTTGAAGAAGAAGGGCTTACTATCGTGGATGAAAACGGTAATGAGCATCCTTTGCAAATCCTCTCCAGCCGCGAAAGCGATGGCGAAGTGTATTTGCTTGCTATTGAGCCAGAAGCAGGCGAAGTGTATCACTTCCGTTGCGATTCTTCCGAGGATGAAGATGAGGACATCATGCTTGAGCAAATTGACCCAGAACACAAAGACTACGACCGTGTGTTTGCGATGTTCAAAGAAGACTATGAAGAACTAGGAATAGAAATCGAGGATTGATTTAACATCTATTCTTGAAGTAGAAAACGAGGATTGATTTATTTGCCAGCAAAAAAATCAAAATTGCGCGTTTTTTCCTTGGGCGGCCACGGTGAAGTAGGAAAAAACATGACCGTACTGGAGTACGGCAACGATATTATTGTAATTGACTGCGGTGTAGCGTTCCCGCAGGATGAAATGCTTGGGATTGACTTGGTAATTCCCGACTTTACGTACTTGCAAGAGAACCGCGATAAAATTCGCGGGCTTTTTCTTACCCACGCCCATGAAGACCATATTGGCAGTGTGCCATATTTTTTGCGCGAGGTGAAAGCGCATCTTTATGGCACAAAGCTTACACTGGGGCTGGTTGGTAACAAGTTGCGCGAACATGGCCTTTTAAACAAAACGGATATGACTGCTGTGGCGCATGGAGAAATTGTTTCGGCAGGATGTTTCAAGGTAGAGTTTTTGCGGATTAACCACTCCATTGCCGATGCGGCGGCCTTTGCTGTAACCACGCCTGTGGGTGTGGTGATTCATTCGGGCGATTTTAAAGTGGACTTTACGCCGATACAGGGCGAAATCATTGACCTGCAACGCTTTGGCGAACTTGGGCGCAAGGGTGTAAAGCTGTTGCTTTGCGAAAGTACTAATGTGCTGTATCCTGGCTACACCATGAGCGAGCGCACCGTAGGCAATATGTTCCAGCGCGTGTTTGAAGAATCCCCAACCCAGCGGCTTATTGTCGCAATGTTTTCGTCGCACATTGATAGAATACAGCAGGTTTTAAATTCTGCTGTGCAACATCGCCGCAAGGTGCTTTTTATGGGGCGCAGTATGGTTAATGCTGTGAAAACCGCAACGGAGCTTGGCTATCTTAACGCGCCTACGGGGCTTGTGATAGAGGTAAGCGAGTTGCGAAATTACACACACAACCAGCTTGTAATCATTACCACTGGCAGCCAGGGTGAGCCAATGGCCGCGCTTTCGCGTATGGCATCTTCCGACCATCGGCAGGTTACAGTTTCGCCTTCAGATAAGGTAATTATTTCTGCGTCGCCCATTCCTGGGAACGAGCGGCTTGTTTCTCGCGTAATAAATGATTTGATGCAACTGGGTGCGGAAGTAATTTACGAAGGCTTGATGGATGTTCACGTTTCTGGCCATGCCAAGCAGGAAGAACTGAAATTGATACATGCCCTTGTGAAGCCAAAGTATTTTATGCCTGTACACGGTGAATTTAGGCATTTGACGCATCATAAAGATTTGGCAATTTCCATGGGAATGTCCAAGGAAAATATTTTTATTGCGGACATTGGCGAAGTGCTTGAGATTTCTTCTAGTGATGCGAAAATGAACGGCACAGTGCCTTCTGGCCAGCTTCTTGTGGATGGTCTTGGGGTTGGTGATGTTGGCAATGTGGTTTTGCGCGACCGTAAGCACCTTTCTGAAGATGGCTTGATTATTGTCGCCGCGGGTATTTCTATGCAAGATGGATACTGTCAAGTGATTTCCGGGCCGGAAATAATCTCGCGTGGCTTTGTTTTTGTGCGGGAATCTGACAAGCTCATAGATGGTGCAAAGGCCAAAGTTGCCGACACTTTGCATGAGCTTGAGCAAAAACATACATCGGATAGGCAGTTTATACGAAACCGCGTGCGTGAAGATTTGAGAGAATATATTTGGCAATCTACCAAGCGCAACCCTATGATTTTCCCTGTTTTGGTAGAGATGTAGGACTATCCGAAATTGTAGAGCAACTTCCTGGCATATAAAAAAGACGGAATAAAAACGTCGCATTTTGCGACAAATTTATTCCGTTTTTTTTATATGCTAGGAAACTGCTCCGCAGTTTCGACTGGAAGTAACAGAAACGCGCAAGCGCGTTTTGTTCTTTTTGGCACACGTTTTGTTTAAATCTTGACTTTTTGCCGTGTTGCACATATTCTACGTTCGGCTATTTGATGGTGTTGTAACTTTGCACGGATTTTGTCGTTCTTTACCCTAAGGAGATGATTTGATATGAAAAGAGTAACACGCAAGATTTTATCAATGGTGCTTGTAGTAGTGCTGTTTATGGCGGTTTTGCCTGCACCCACATTGCAAGCAGAAAGCGACGTAGGACTTCGGGTATTTGTGCCGCCAAATGAAATTAGAGTGGAAATTAACGGAATATACGTGCGTTTTCCAGACCAAGGGCCTGTTAGTGTAAACGGGCGTACACTTGTACCTGTTCGCGGAGTGTTTGAACAGCTTGACTTCACTGTACAGTGGGAACGCGATACCCGTCGTGTTGTGCTTACACGTGAGGCAGACACTGTGATAATAACGGAAAACAGCACGTCTTTTTCCGTAAACGGCGTGGCGCATCCTCTGGATGTGCCTGCGCAGGAAATCGGCGGACGCATGATGATTCCGTTTCGCATAGTGCTGGAGAGTGTCGGCTATCTTGTGCAGTGGGATAGCGGGGCGAATACCATCCGCATAAGCAGTAGGCCAAATTGCCCCGAACCATATGCCCCGTATCCTGTAGACAATGGCATCCCCAATGTCCCGACAAATGCAGTGGAAGCCGTAGCAGATTTTGCCGAAGAATTCTTTCGGCAGGTGTTGCTTGCGCCATCTGTGGCGGATACAAATCTTGTGATTTCGCCTCTTTCTGCGTATTTTGCTTTGGCGATGGTAGCCCAAGGCGCAGGTGGAAACACTTTGTATGAATTTTCGCAATTGTTTCGCTACGATTCATTTGAACTGGCCGCAGAGCTTGGTGCGTTCGCCGCAGATTTAATGGACACAAGCGGCAGTACTGAACTAACAGTGGCAGGCTCTGTGTGGGTTCGTGACGATTTCACTGCGCATTCTGAATTTGCGCGGCGTATGGCAGAGTATTTTGCCTCAGAGGTGTTTTCCCGCGATTTTGCGGCAAATGCCACCTTGGACGAAATAAATAACTGGATATATGAACAAACCCACGGGTTGATTAGTGATGCAATCGAAGAAATTCCTGCCGACATCATGATGTACTTGGTGAACACGCTGTATTTTTATGCAAAATGGGCGGCGAATTTTAGGCCACTTGACGAAACAACGCGCCGATTTACGCCCGAAGGTGGCTCGCCTGCATGGGTAGATTTTTTGACCGTTGGTGGTTCATCCGGTACAACATTACGTGTTTACATCTCCTCCGAACGTGAGGCCGCATTGATTCCATATGATTGCGGGCGGTTTGGTTTCTTGCTGGCACGGCCTGTGGATGGTCGCACTGTGCGCGAGTTGGCCGATTCCATAACAATTGCCAACATTTTTACCTCGCTTGCTCCCCGTTATGGTGTGCAATTGCATATGCCCGAGATTGACAAAGATTTCAAATTTTGCTTAATCGATACTTTAATGACAATGGGGCTTGTTGACGCATTTTCGCCCATCGCATCAGATTTGGACGCACTTGTGGAAAGCTTGCTTGGCTATACAGGGCTGTACATTTCTTCCGCAGACCAAATTGTACGCATTATGGTAGATAGCGAAGGTACAGAGGCCGCCGCAGTTACCATAATCGGCGTTGCGCCCGAATCAATTCCCGAGCCGCCTTCAACCATGCTGGACTTTAACACGCCGTACATTTATGCTATTGTGTGTTTGCAAACGGGCGTGCCGTTGTTTATCGGCATAGTGGACGACCCAAGTGCGTTTTAAATGTAGAGGATTCGGAGAAGGGACGCTTCGGCAAATCACATAAGCACTTTTGTACGTAAGCGAAGGGTGAAGATATGTACAGAACCAGATTGCGTTTTTCAAAAAGCGGCGCGTTAGCGTTTATCGGGCATTTAGATTTTTTGCGAGTTTTTGGCCAAACGATTCGCCGCGCCACTTTACCGGCCGCGTTTTCGCAGGGGTTTAACCCTCATTTATTGTTGTCATTCGCGCTACCGTTACCGCTGGGTATGGAAAGTGTGAATGACTACGCAGATTTGATTCTGGCAGAAGAAATGCCTTACGAAGAAATCGTTAAAAAATTAAACGCCACAGCACCGGCAGGCCTTACCATAAACGCGGCTTATGCGGCGGAAGATAAGGCCGCCGGGGTTGTGGTTGTGGCAGATTATTTTGTGCGCGGTGTGAATGTTTGCGTGGCGCAGAAAATTGAAGAAACCCTTGTTGCCAAGGAAATTGTAGTTCCCAAGAAGACAAAAAAGGGTATGCGAAACACAGACATACGCCCCGATATTTTTGAACTGCGAGAGGAAAAAGGCGGCGTTTTCATGCGCCTTTCCGCAGGAAGCGAGCGATTTTTAAACCCGCTTATGGTTGCGGATTTGCTATTTGAAGGTACATTAGCGGCAAATGCTTCGTCAGTTGAAGAAATAACAACAGCGGCGGTAATACGGCAGGAATTGTACCGCCGTGGAACAAAACGCACGGAGTGCGTTTCTGTTACCGACAGCCGAAATTGCGAAGCAATTTCTTTGCATTTAGAAAACGACACATTGGTGTCGCTGTGACATTATTAATAGACAAAAAAAATGCCTGCACGGCCTTGGCAAAGGACGGCAGGCTTATTGAGGTTTTCATAGATGCGGCAGGGGGCAATTCCAAGAACGACAACGCGGGCGGCTCTTGGGTAGGTCGCGTTATTGTTGGGCGGCTTAAAACAATTTTGCCCGGGCAATTTGCCTTCGTAGACATAGGTGCGAAAAAAAACGCCTTCATGAACCTACGAAAAGGCCATGGCCTTCGCGCAGGAACACCCGTGCTTGTGCAAGTGGAAAAGGACGCTATAGGCACGAAGGGTATGTGCGTAACCACCGATATTTGCCTCAAGGGGCGGCTTGTAGTGCTTCGCGCACCTGTGGCAAAACATGTAGAGAGCGTTACCGATAGCCGAAATTGCGAAGCAATTTCCGTACATTCAAAAAACGGCCCGCCGCCAGGGGTAGGGGTATCGCGGAAGATTGACTGCCCAAAAGAAGCCGCGAGGCTTAAAAAAATTTTGCGAAAAGCATTGCCGCACGGTTTTTCCGCTGTGGTGCGCACAAATGCGGCGGGGCAAAGTGAAGAAGCCCTCACTGCTGAACTTGTTTCACTGCACGCCACATTAGAAAAAATCGCCGACCGCGCACAGTTCGCCCTGCCCCCGACCGTGCTTTGGCCTATTGCATCTGGCGCGGGGAGCGAAGTGAGTGCGGCTGGCGGAGATGGAGCAACGGGGACACATAGTGCGGTAGTTCCCGAGTACATTCTTTCGGATATTCTTTCAGACGATATTGAAGAAATTCATGTGCAAACCGATTCCGACGAGGAATTTCTTGCGATAAAGCACACAATCTGCCAAGTGTTTCCCGTTTCGGAGGGGCGCATTTTCCGCGAAATGATTAGCTTGAAGAAGCAAATTCGCGCCGCGCTTACAAAGGAAGTGCGTCTGCCATGCGGTGGATTTATCACAATAGAGCAGACTGAGGCTTGCGTTGTAATAGACGTAAACACGGGTAGCAATGTAGGCGATGGTGGCTATCGCCAAACCGTGCTAGTCACAAATATTGAGGCAGCTGCGGTTATTGCGGCGCAATTGCGCTTGCGTAATCTGTCTGGAATTGTCATCGTAGACTTCATCAGTATGCAAAGCGGCGCAGACAAACAAGAATTACTAACCGTGCTTGCCGCCGAAACTGCAAAAGACCGCATAAAAGTAGAAATACTAGGCTTTACTGCCCTCGGTATGGTAGAAATGACGCGGGCGCGAGTGCGCCCCCCGCTGGCAGAGATGGTAGCGCAACAGGAAAATCGGGTAAAATAGCAAAACGCGCTTTGTGCGTTTCTGTCACCGTCAGTCGAAACTGCGGAGCAGTTTCCTAACATTTAAAAACGTCGCAAAATGCGACGTTTTTAAACAAGCTCTAAGGGCTTGGCGAAAATACAGACGAGCCAGGTTCAAGCGCGATAACAAACACCAAAGTTGTAGAAGGATTCAAATGAATTGTAAGCTGTAATGACGCGGGATTTTTCCTTGTGCCTGATGCAAATGCTGTATCAAAGGGAATATTATTGTTTATAAGTTGCCCCGTAAGAAAATTGTATTCGAACAAGGTGATTTGCTCGTTGTTTAACACCTTTCTGAACAATGTTCCAGAAAGCAACGAAGATAATTGCGGGTCAAACAACAAGGTAATCACTCCATATTTTGCAAGATAGTGCATTGTATGGAGTTTGAAGGTGTTATGTGTCTAAAACTCTGGCAAAACAACCTCAACATCTTCAGAGGTAAACTGCTCTGCAAATACACGCAATACCTTTTCCAAAGAGGTCTTTAGGTCGTGGCGCGTTGCGTCGGCTGTGGCGTTTAAGGGAATAGCCGCGTAAAAATCTGTGCCTATAAAAACCCGTGCAATACCCAGTGTATCGCCCTGTGAGACTGGTGCTTTAACCGCATCGGGGGCAGTTATTTCTACATATACATCGTCTCGCTCGTGGTCGCCTAGCGGAATCCGCAAGCCATCTTCAAACGCAAGCTCTATCGCAGGGGTGCGTGAACGTGTTACGGCTACATTTCCTGCTGTGGTATCTTCTTCCAAAATGGTGACAAATTCAAAGGCATCAAAGCCGAAGTTCAAGACTTCTTTGGTGTCTATCCATTTTTGGCTTTTGCCCTTCGTACCCCAGCCTGATGCAAGAACCACGGAAATAAGCTGCATCCCGTCGCGCTTTGCCGCGCCTACAAAGCAGTGACCAGCCTTGTTAGTAAAGCCAGTTTTTACACCGTTCGCACCAGAAAACTCACTTAACAGGCGGTTGCGGTTATTAAATGTATAGCCGCGCTTGTCGCTTTTAAATGAAGCGTGTCGCGTGTTGGTCAGCTCAATAAACCCTGGCACGTCAAGGGCGTAGCGTGTAATAAGCGCGAGGTCGTAGGCCGTTGATTGGTGTTGCCCTGCGTCCAGGCCGCTTGCTGTTTCAAAAATGGTGTTAACCGCGCCAAGGGCATGTGCGCGTGTAGTCATTTCGGCGCAAAAATCCTCTACACTTCCGGCCAAATGCTCTGCAATGGCTACTGCCGCATCATTGGAAGATTCCAGCATAAGTGCCAGCATTAAATCACCCAGCCGAATTTTTTCGCCCGTCGTCAAATTCATTTTTACCTTGGGCGCGGCGGCGGCTCGTCTTGATACGGTTACAAGTTCTTCTGCTCGTCCGCTTTCCAGTGCGATTACCGCCGTCATTATTTTTGTGGTGCTGGCCATTGCCAATGGCATATGCTCGTTTTTCCTCCTCAAAACGCGACCTGTTTCTGCATCCATAAGCACCGCACCCGTAGCCGCTACATCGGGAAAATCAGTTTCGGCCTCTGCATACACCATGGTGGACGCGCCTATAATGAAGAAAATAAAAAGTCCTGCTAAAAATTTCATCACAAAATTTCTCCTTCGACTTGTGGTATCTGTAAACGTAAAAGTCACCTCGTGTTTATTTTGCACATACATTAGAAAACTATGCTTGAAATATGGTTAAAAAAAACGTAGAATAGGTGCAGGCAAAAAGAATCCATAAATTATTCGGAGGTAAACAATGTCGCGAAGCCCGTTATTGCTTGAGAAATGGGATTTTATAGTGCTGCTAGGTGAGTCTGGCGGTGGAAAGGGTACACTTGTACAAAATATCAAACGCTACTGGTTACCCGACTTGTGGAGTGCATCCATGGGCGATATTTTCCGTAAAAAAGCCAAGGAAGATGCCGAAATACGCGATTTAACGGAAAAAGGCATTCTTGTAGGCAATGAAAAAGCCTGCGAGATTTTCCGCGAGTTCGCGCTTACAAACACGCCTGGGCTTATTGACGGCTTTCCACGAAATCGCTCACAGGCCATTGATTTAATTCGCTTTGCAAAAGAAAACAACTGGCGCATACTCGTTGTGGATATACATTGCCGCATTGAGACAATTATAGCGCGGCTTCTTGCCCGCCAACGTGCCGACGATAATCTGAACATAGTATACAAACGCCATACAGACCATAAAGATTTGCACCCGTCTGTTATGGAAGAACTTCGCACAAGACCCGATTTATTTGATATAATACGCCTTGACGGCAATCATAATTCAGAAATCGTATTCACTTCGTTTTTGCTTGATGTGTTGCGACTTGTGGATATGCTGTATTTTTACGATATGACAGACATCAAAACAACCTTTACCGTGCAGAATGATGAAACAACCATAAATCCCGCTATAAACAGGTGGGTATGCGGATTCCTAAAGAGTATCCAAAAGAAGCTTGAAAAATGAAACGAATAAAGTATCCAAAAGAAGCTTGAGAAATAAAACGAAATAAATAAATGGGAGAAGGGGTAGGGTATGCAAACTCAAACTTTGGTGCAAGAGCGGCGTATTTCCGTCCGCACAAATTTGCTTGGTGTTGCGGCAAAAATCAGCAAAGACGGCTGGAAATGGGAAGATATTGAAACATGTGACGTTTCTGACGGCGGGCTTGGCTTTATTGCAGAAACCGAATATCCCGTTGGCGAAAAGTTGCTTTTGGAGGGCGAAGCCTCCGACTTTGCGCGTGGCATGGATATTTCTTGCGATATTCGCGTTGTCTTTGCAGGTGAAAAAGACGGTAAATATTTGTACGGTGTGCGCTTTTTGAATATGTCAAAAGCACAACGCACAGGCTTGAGCATTTTCATAGAGCTTCTTGTGACAAAATATCCTTCGCTTTTGTTGCAATGATAACGGTAAGCAATCTTACCAAAAAGTACGGCAAGTTCCTTGCAAACGACAATATCTCCCTCCATTTGGGTAAGGGAGAGCTTGGCGTGCTTCTTGGCCCTAATGGCGCAGGAAAATCTACGCTGATTAAATCTATTTGTGGGCTTTTGCGGTTTCGCGGCAGTATTCTGGTAGATGGTCACGATAACCGCACAAATGATGCCAAGCGGGTGCTAGGCTATGTGCCAGAAGTGGCAACACCGTACCCCCTGCTAACCGTAGATGAGCATCTCGAATTTATCGCTCGCGCTTATCGCTTAGAAAACTGGCGCGAGCGCGGCGATGCATTGCTTGAACGGTTCGACCTTGCAGACAAAAAAAATAAGCTTGGCAAAGAGCTCTCCAAG
>Ga0123355_10018747_pt1 | contig 10995 bp, 9 predicted proteins | sample TergutEmb28metaG_3_FD_89872 | JGI IMG/M metagenome (GOLD analysis project Ga0123355, IMG submission 89872) | Embiratermes neotenicus P1 segment gut microbial communities from Petit-Saut dam, French Guiana - Emb289 P1 | ecosystem: Host-associated > Arthropoda: Insects > Digestive system > Gut ...
GCATGAATACGAGGTGTGGGAGACCGTCAAATTGCCGGCCGGCAAGATCATCGTGCCGGGCTGCGTCACGCATTCAACCGACGTGGTCGAGCATCCGGAGCTGGTGTCCCAGCGTCTGCAGCGGTTCGCCGGGTTGGTCGGAAAGGAGAATGTCATGGCCGGCACCGATTGCGGCTTCGGCTGGCGCTCGCATCCCGAAATCGCTTGGGCGAAACTGGAGGCTCTGAGCGACGGCGCCGCCCGTGCCACCATTGCCCTGAAATTCAGTTGATGAGGAGAGGCAAAGCCTCGCTTCCCGTTGCCGGGCGCGCACGGCAGGTTGCGGCCGGCGAACCGCTCGGGGTCGGCGAGCGCCCGACATCCGACCCGGCACATGCCGGGTTGTCCTACCCCGTTGCTGCCACCCTCTCCAGGCGGGACAGTGGTCACGGCACCCTGCGCATCGAACCCGGCGCCGCTTTTTTGCGCGGCTTCGCCCGAAGCGAGGTGCCGCTGTTGATCGCCGAAATCGCTCGTATCGCCGCGGCCGCGCCATTTCGCAACATGGTCACTCCCGGCGGCTTCCCGATGTCGGTGGCGATGACCAATTGCGGGCAATTCGGCTGGGTGACCGACCGCAGCGGTTATCGCTATCTGTCGACGGACCTCGACGGCAAGCCTTGGCCCGCGATGCCGACACGGTTCCGCAATCTGGCGGCGCGTGCCGCAGCCGCCGCCGGGTTCGGCGGCTTCGCACCGGATTCCTGCCTCATCAACCGCTACGTCGCCGGTGCACGCATGTCGCTGCATCAAGACAAGGACGAAGCCGATTTCGCGGCGCCCATCGTTTCGGTGTCGCTCGGCTTGCCGGCAACCTTCCTCTGGGGCGGTGCCAAACGCAACGACCGGCCGCGCCGCTTGCGCCTGGAATCGGGCGATGTCGTGGCCTGGGGCGGGCCGGCGCGGCTCAATTTTCACGGCGTTGAACCGGTGGCGAGCGGCGACGAGGCGTGCCGCTACAACCTGACCTTCCGCAAAGCGAAGTGAAGGGTGGCTTCGCCCGCGGTCAGCCGTCCTCGGCGGACAGCTGACCGACGGCGGCGCGTTGTGCCGGTTTATGGGCGACGGGGACGATGTCGTCGCCGAGAATGCGGCGGATGAGGCCCCACAGGCCGCGCCGCTCGATCAGAATCACGACGATCGAGAAGGTTCCAAGCAGAATCAGGTTCCAGGTGCCCAGCTCCGAGAGATACTCGCGCAACACGAAATAGACGATGGTACCGATGATCGGCCCCTCGAAACTGCCGATGCCGCCGATCACCACGTTGAAGATGATGAACACGGTGAAGTCGGTAATGCTGAACGAGGCCGGCGGTGCAATGCGCAGCTTCTGCAGCGTGATGATGGCTCCCGCCATGCCGAGGAACGGCGCGGTGCCGAGGAAGCACAGGATGCGCGCGCGGGTGATGTTGACGCCGATCGCGGCGGCGCCTTCCTCGTTGTCGCGCATTGCGGTAAGGCCGACCCCGATCCGTGAGCGCAGCAGAAAATAGGTCACGAGCATCGCCGCCGCGGCCAGCGCAAAAGCCAGCCAATAGATCACGGCGAGCCGGTCGTTGCGCACGCGACCCAGGCTCAGCACGATCGAAATCGGCAGCGACGTGCCGGAGCCGCCGCCCCAGGCTTCGAGCTTGCCGGCGACCAGCATCAGGACTTCCGCCACTACCCAGGTGCCGATGGCGAGATAGGCCGTGCGCAATCGGAACACGAGGAGCATTGCCGGCACGGCGATGATCAGCGCTACGATCCCGGCAAGCGGGATCGATCTGTAAGGGTCGAGGCCGGCCAATGCCGCGAAGCCGAAGAACGCGTAGGCGCCGACGCCGACGAAGGCATGCTGTCCCACGGTGACGATATCGGCGTAGCCCGCCAGCAGGTTCCACATCACGGCGAGAACGAGCATCGACAGAAACTCGGTCAGCACGACGAGTTGGGTGGCGCCAAGAAAATAGGGCGCCGCCGCCATGGCGACCACTGCCGCGGCGGCGAGCGACCGCGCTACGGTCAGCGCGAGATTCGGGGGGGCCCGCATGATCAGTATCTCGGGAACAGGCCCTGCGGCCGGATCGCGAGCACGATCAGGAACACGATGTGTCCCGCGAGCATCTGCCAGGCGATGTCGAACTGCGCGCCGACCGATTGCGCGATGCCCAGCACAATGCCGCCGACGAGTGAGCCCCACAGGCTGCCAAGTCCGCCCAGGACAATTGCCTCGAAGGCGATCAGCAGTCGCGTGCCGCCCGATGCCGGATCGAAATTGGTCCAGATCGACATGAAGCCCGCAGCGATCGCGATGGTGACGAACGAGATGCCCATCGCGATCGCGTAGATGCGCGCCGAGGACAGGCCTATCAGATCGGCGGCGGCGACGTCATCCGATACCGCGCGGATTTTCGCCCCGATGCCAGAGCGATAGAGGAGCAGGTCGAGCACGGCGACCATCGCCACCGCGGCGACGAAGGTGACGACCTGGAACACGCCCATATTGATGCCGTCGCCGAGCGCGATCGTCGCCGTCTCGAGCGACCCGCCGGAGATTTTTTGCGGGTCGGCGCCGAAGCCCTCGAGCAATCCGTTCTGAATGATGATCGAAAGTCCGAAGGTGACGAGAATGACGAGCAGCACATTTTCGCCGACGACCCGCTGCAACAGGAAGCGCTGCAGGCCGAAACCGAAAGCGAACGCGATCGGCAGCACGATGATGGTTGCAATCACGGGATTGAGGCCCAGCGACGTCACCAGCACCAAGAGGACGAAGCTGGTCAGAACGATGAAATCGCCGTGCGCGATGTTGACGAAGCGCATCACGCCGGCCGACAGCGACAGGCCGGTGGCGAACAGCGTATAAAGGCCGCCGAGCAGGACGCCCTGCAAAATCTGATTGATCCAAGCCCCTGCCATCGCCCTCTCGGTTTCTAAATGCCGAAATAATGCCTGATCACGTCGTCGCGGTTCACTTCCGACGGCCGGCCCGAAAGCGACACTCTGCCCTCGAGGAGGCAATAGAACCGGTCCGCCACAGCGAGCGAACGTTCGATATCCTGCTCGACGATGAGAATGCCGATGCCGCGTGCCTTGATGCGGGGGATCAGCGCATAGAGCTCGTTCACGACCAGCGGCGCGAGGCCGAGGCTGATCTCGTCGCACAGCAGCAGCCTTGGATTGGCAAGCAGTGCGCGGCCCAGCGCGACCATCTGTTGCTGCCCGCCGGACAGCAATCCCGCCTTTTGCGTGCGCCGTTCCTCGAGAACCGGAAATTGTCTCCAGATGTCGGCAAATCCGATGTCGCCTTTGCCCTTGCGACCGACATCCCAGCCAAGCTGCAGGTTTTCCTCGACGGTCAGCGACGGGAACAGCCGCCGTCCTTCCGGCACCAGCATGATGCCGGCGGCGACGATCTCTTTCGTGGTGCGGCCGACGATATCGTCGCCGGCAAAGGAGATCGTGCCGTCGACACGATTGGCCTGCCCGACGATCGCCTTCAACAGCGTCGATTTTCCGGCGCCGTTGGCGCCGATGATCGAAACGATCTCGCCGGCGCCGACAGAGATATCGATATGGTTGATGGCGCAGAAATTGCCGTAGAAGACGGAAACGTCTTTCACCGCCAGGAGAGCGCCGCTATCCGCGTCTGCCATGTCCGGATCACGTCCCGAGATAGGCTTCCTTGACGCGCTGATCGGCCAGCACGTCCTGCGGCGCGCCCATGGCAATAAAGCCGCCCCCCGACAGCACGGCGAGGCGCGTCACCAGACGCCGCAGCGCGAGAATCACATGCTCGATCCACACGATCGTGATACCGCTGCGATGTGCCTCGGCGATGGTTTGGAGCAGCACCTCGCATTCCGCCTCGGTCAGGCCGCCCGCGATCTCGTCGAGGAGCAACAGGCGCGGCTTCACCGCCAGCGCCTTCGCCAGCTCAAGCTGCTTGGTGTCGAGCAGGGCCAATTGTCCGGCGGGGGTCAGCGCGTGGCGCGTCAAGCCGGTGCGCTCCAGGATCGCCTCAGCCTCGGCCTTGGCCTGAGCCATCGCGGAGCGGCCGCCGTGGATCGCGGCCACCATCACGTTCTCGAATGTGCTCATATGCGTGAAGGGCTTGGGGATCTGATAGGTGCGGCCGATGCCGAGCCGGCACCGGTCCCACGCCTTCATCGCCGTCACGTCCCTGTTCTCGAACACGATGCGGCCGCCGCTCGGCGGGAGCACGCCCGCGATCATGTTGAAGAGGGTGGTCTTGCCGGCACCGTTTGGACCCAGAATGCCGACGATCTCGCCGGGCTCCAGGCTGAAATCGACATTATCGATGACCCTGAGGCCGCCAAAGGCACGCGAGAGCGATGCCAGTTCCAACATTGCCATCGGCTCGCCCCAAAGCGCCGAAAAGACGCCTATGAGTAGCGGATCACCTCGGGCTTGCCGCCCACCGGTACGACCGGCAGGAGCGTATTGTCGACGATCACCAGTTCCAGGGGCCACTTCCCGCCTGTGCGCCATTGGCCGGAGACGCATTTGGTCTCGGATGTGTTGGGGAACGGTCCCTTCTTGAAATCGACGTGGCCGACGATGGTCTCGAAGGAATTGTCGCGAACGGCGTCGCGGATCGACGCGGCATCGTCAATGTTGTGGGCCCGCTTCAGCGCCGCGATCGGCACTTCCAGCAGCGAATGGCGGAAGCCCAGCCCCATCGAGCCCTGTTGTTTGGCGTTCTTTTCGTATTCGTCGTTGAATTCCATTGAGGACTGGCCGGTGAGGCTCGACTTGAACGGATGGGATTTCGACCACCAGACCTCGGTAAAGAAATTGTTGGCGCGCTCGCCGAACGGATAGACGCCCTGCGGGAACTCGCTGACCTTGCCGGCCTGGACCGCCTTGGGCCTGTAGCCTTGCTGCGCGCATTGGTTCCAGAACACGGTGAAATCGGGACCCGGGATCACGGTGAAACAGATCTCCGCGTTCTGCGCCTTGAACATGGTGATTTCCGAGGTGAAGTTGCTCGCGGGCAGATCGAAACGCCCGGGATCGATAACGGTGAAGCCGGCCTTGTTGAACACCGGGGGCATGACCTGGGCAAAAGTACGGCCGTCATCATCGTTGGCCCACAGCACGCCGACCCTCTTGTTCGTCGGCAGGCCCCGCCACCCCGCCAAATTGGCCTCAGTCGCCCCGGCACCCGTGAAGAAGAAATTGTAGGTCCACTCGAAGCCTTTCTTCGGGTCGCCCTTGCGGCCGAAGAAATACGATTCGAGCGGCGTGTCGTTGGTGACGCACGGCATGCCGTTGATCTCGCACTGGTCGGAGACAGGGTTGACGGTTTCCGGCGTGGCAAAGGCGGTGACGACATGGACCTTGTCCTGGAGGATCAGCTCCTGCGCCACCTCGGACGCGCGATTGGGATTCGACTGGCTGTCCTTGACAACGATCTCGAGCGGATGGGTGGTGCCGTTGATGACGATCTGATTGTTCATCGTCTTCCTGGCGTGCTCGATGCAGTAGGACATCTCCTCGTAGAACAGCGCCAGCGGGCCGGTGCGCGGCCCGACGAGGCCGATCTTGATCGTTGCCGGCACGGCGATGGCGGGGCGGAACATAAGCGGCGTCGCGGTCGCGGCCAGACCGGCGGCGGCGCCCCTCAGCACCTGGCGGCGGTTCATGGCACGAATCTTCTTGCTCATCCCAATTCCTCCCTCGGCATGGCGGGCCTCGCTTCGACCCTTCATTTGCGCTTGGCGAAGACCCTACACGGGAGAATGTTTGGTTTCAAACTATTTGCGCGGGACCGGCATACGGCGCTATGGTGCTGTCAAAGAAGGGTGGGGAGGATCCGCTGCGTAACGGTCGAGTCGAGGGGGCGGGTCGTGCGCCCGCGGCGGCGCGTGTCGCCGCGCGCGGCGAGAGCCGCGGTGGAACGACCGCATCGGCGGTCGATCTCGGTGCCTTGCAGAATTTCATCGGCTTCAACCTGCGCATCGCGCAAGACGCGTCGTTCCGCGTCTTCGCCCGCACGTCCCGCCAGAAGAGCATCCTGCCCGGCCGGTTCGCGGCTTTGATGGTGCTTCGCGACAATCCCGACATCACGCAAAGCGCTCTCGGTCGTGCGATCGCCCGCGACAAATCGACGATCACGCCGCTGTTGCAGGACTTGCAGCGCCGCGGCCTGGTGAAGCGCACGCGCTCCACCGTGGACCGCCGCACCGTGACTCTGACGCTCACCGCCGCAGGCGAGCGCGCGCTGCAGGCATTGGTGAGCCACGCCCGCGAACACGACCGGAAGCTCGACGCGATCGCGGGCCCGGCGAAGGCGGAGTTTGTCGCGATCCTCAGAAAGATTGCCGACCGCTTGGGTTGATCGGCCAGTCTTCCGGCGCCTCGCGGGACCTGACGCGCGGGATGAGGCGTCCATCCCCATTCGGGTTCCGCGAAGCTGCGGTCCGGTGCCGGGTTGAACGGCGTACCGCCCGATTGAGCCGCGCCCGGTCAGAACGCGTCGGCGGCCGGTTCCATCACCGGCTTGGCGCCGGCGCTGATCGCGGCGAAGAGGGCGCTGGTTTCCGGCAACAGCTTCGCCATGTAAAACCGCGCGGTGGCAAGCTTCCCGTCGTAGAACGCTGCCTCGCCGTCGGCCGTCTTCCGTTGTGCCAGCGCAACTTCGGCAATCCGCGTCCAGATATAAGCGAGCGCGACCAGGCCGAAGGCGCGGAGATATTCCGGGGCCGCGGCAGCGGCCTCGTCCGGATTGGCGAGGCCCTTCTGTGCCAGCATCGCCGTCGTTTGCTGCAGGCGGCCGAACGCCCTGAAGGCCGGCTGCGCGAACTCGCCCAGCGCCGGATCGCCGATCTTTGCGCGCAGATAGGCATCGACCGGATGGAAGAAGCGCCGCAACAGCCGGCCGGCATGCTGGCCCATTTTGCGGCCAACGAGATCGAGCGCCTGAATGCCGTTGGCGCCTTCATAGATTTGCGTGATGCGGCAATCGCGAACGAGCTGCTCCATGCCGTTGTCGTGAATGTAGCCGTGGCCGCCGAAAATCTGCATGCCGAGATTGGTGACGAGGAAGGCGTTGTCGGTCAGCATCGCCTTGGCGATCGGTGTCAGCAGGCCGACCATCTCATCGTTGGCCGCGCGCTCGTCGGCGTCGGCGAGGCGCTGCGCCTTGTCCTCTGCTTGCATCACCCACGCCGCCAGCGCACGTCCGCCTTCCGTGAAGGCACGCATGGTCAGGAGCATGCGGCGAATGTCGGGATGAACGATCAGCGGATCGGCCGGCTTGTCGGGAAACTTGGCGCCGGTGAGCGAGCGCCCCTGCAGCCGCTCCATCGCATAGGCGCGGGCCGATTGGTACGCCGTCTCGCCGAGTGCGAGACCCTGCAGTCCCACCCCAAGACGCGCAGCATTCATCATGGTGAACATCGCGCGCATGCCGCCATTCTTCTCGCCGACGAGATAGGCTTGGGCTTCGTCGAAATTGATGACGCAGGTGGCGGACGCCTTGATGCCCATCTTGTGCTCGATGCTGCCGCAGCGAACGCCGTTGCGCGGGCCGAGCGAGCCGTCGTCCGTCGCGAGGAATTTGGGTACGATGAACAGGCTGATGCCGCGGGTCCCGGAAGGCGCCTCCGGCAGGCGCGCCAGCACCAGATGGACGATATTGTCGGTGAGATCGTGCTCGCCGGCGGAAATGAAGATCTTGGTGCCGGTGATCCGGTAGACGCCATCGCGGTCGGTTGGCACGGCGCGCGTCTTGACCTGGCCGAGATCGGTGCCGCATTGCGGCTCCGTCAGGCACATGGTGCCTGACCAGGTGCCGTCGATCAGTTTCGGCAGCCAGGTCTTCTTTTGCGCCTCGTTGCCGTGTCGATGAATTGCCTCGACGGCACCGGCCGTCAGACCGGGATACATGCCGAAGGAGAGATTCGCCGACGCCACCATCTCGCTGACGAAGAAATTCAGGGTCGCCGGCAAGCCTTGTCCGCCGTAGCTTGGATCCCCCGCGATGGCGGTCCAGCCGCCCTCGCGGAACAAATCGTAGGCTTCCTTGAAGCCCTTGGGTGTGCGCACGACGCCATTCTCGAACTGACAACCCTCGGCGTCGCCCGGGAGATTGAGCGGGAACAACACCTCCTCGCACAGTTTGGCGCCCTCCTCGAGCACCGCGGCGAAGGTCTCCGCGGTCGCCTCTTCGTAGCCGGGAAGCCTGGCGATCTCGCCGACGTCGAAAACCTCTTCGAGCAGGAATTTGTAATCGCGTAGCGGCGCCTTATAGACGGTCATCATGCTCCTCCTTCGCACCGGAGACGGGGTCTCGCCAGGGCGCAAGCGTGACGGGGCGCTGCGGGTGCGACATCCCGGCGTCAATTCCGCAGCGGCCGGCCGGTTTCGAGCGTGTGCTCGATGCGGGCCAGGGTCTTGTCGGTCCGGATCAGAGCCGCGAAAGCCTCGCGCTCGAGCGCCAGCAACCGGTCCTCGCCCGTCTCCTCGGTGATGTCCGCGTCGCCCCCCGACAGCACTTCGGCGAGCTTCCCGGCGACGACGAGATCGTGGTCGCTGGCCTTCCCCTGTCTGTGCAGATCGGCGAGCGAGAGGCCGATGGCCGCGGCGCCGGTCGGACCGGGCAGATTCAGAACCGGCGGCTTGGGCGGCGTGTAGTTTCGGGCCAGCGCCAGGGCGCGCGCCTTGGCGTCGGCGAGGACGCGATCCCGGTTCATGGTGATGCCGTCGGTCGGACGCAGGAACATCAGATCGCGCGCTTCCGCCGCCGACCGCGACACCTTGGCGAGACCGATGGTTTCGAAGATGCCGGCGAGGGGTGCGATCGGCCCTTGCGGGCCCTGCCGGTTGGAATAGGCGCGCACCACCATCTCGGTGCAGCCACCCCACCCGGGCACCAGGCCGACACCGACCTCGACCAGCCCGATATAGGATTCGGCATGGGCCTGGACCGCGCTTGAATGCAGCAGAATCTCGCAGCCGCCGCCCAACGCCATGCCCGAGGGCGCCGCCACGGTGGGGAAGGGCGCGTATTTCATTTCCATCATGATCTTTTGCCCGCTCGCTTCGGCGTCTTCGATCATGGGCCAGAGCGCGACATTGGCGGCGAACAGCACGAGGCCGATATTGGCGCCCGCAGAGAAATGCTCGGCCTCGTTATGGATGACCAGCGCCACGTACCTGCCCGCGCTTTTCCTGATCGTCTCCATGGCCGTCTTGATCATGCCGATCGAATCGGCGTCGAGCGCATTCATGCGCGAGTGAAATTCAACGCACAGCACGCCGTCGCCAATGTCCCACAGGCTGGCACTGGCATTCTTTGCCGCCGGCTGGCTCGCGCGCTTGATATCCTGGAGCAACAGCACGCCGGGCCGCCGCCCGATCTTCACCCACTCGCCGGCGGGCGTGCGCTGGCGAATGAAGCCGCCGTCGACGCGGTAGAACGGCAAGGGCTTCGCCAGGAGCGGCGGAACCGGCAGCTGTTCCCCCTCGATCAGGGTCACGACGCGGGCGGCGCCGATCCGGTCGATCAACTCGAAGGGGCCGGCAGTCCAATTGTAGCCGAGCTTCATCGCCTGATCGACAGCGTCGACAGTGTCGGCAATCTCCGGCACCAGGGACGCCGCGTACTCTAACGTGTAGGCCAGAACGCGGCGCGCATACTGACCGCCGCGATCCTGCGCGGCCAGGATCTTTGCCGGGTCGCGCTCATTGGCGCTCGCCAGCGTCGGAGCGGCGCTGGTGTGGTAATCTCCGGTCTTAAGGTCGATGCTTTCCCTGACGCGGCTGCCGTCGGCATTGCGTTGCCGGCGATAAAAGCCACCCTTGCCTTTGCGCCCCGTCAAGCCCTCGGCGATCATTTTCGCCAGGAGCGGCCGGTCCTTCATGGTGCGCAGATAGAGATCCCCTTTCGGCAGCGTCTGCTGCATCGACGCGGCGACCTGCGGCATCAGATCGAGTCCCACGAGGTCGAGCAACCCGAACACGCCGGTGCGCGGCATGCCGAACGCCCGGCCCATGATCGCGTCCGCTTCCTCGACGCTGAGGCCGAGATCGAACGCGGCCTGGACCGCGGCCTGGATCCACATCGACCCGATGCGGTTGGCGATGAAGCCGGGCGTGTCCTTGGCATGGATCACGTGCTTGCCGAGCTTCACGTCGCAGAAATCGTCGATGGCGGCGACCGAACCGGGGTCCGTGGTCGGCCCGCTGATGATCTCGAGCAGCCGCATATAGCGCGGCGGGTTGAAGAAATGGGTGATGAGGAAATCCCGCGTCAGACTGTCGGGTAGTCCCGCGGTCAAATCCTTCAACGGGATGGTCGAAGTGTTCGACGACAGGATCGCGCCCGGCTTTCGGACCTTCGCCAGCTTTTCGTAGGTGGCGCGCTTGATCTCGATTTTTTCCAGCACCGCCTCGACGATCCAGTCGCAATCGTTGAGCTTCGCCAGATCGTCCTCGACATTGCCGGGGGTGACGAGGCGCGCCGCGCGCGGCGACATGAAGGCCGCCGGCTCCGTTTTCAACATTCTGTCGATCGCCGTCTCGGCGATGACATTCCGGCGGATCGCCTTGGGCGGCACGATGTCAAGCAGCGTCACCGGCACACCGGCATTGGCAATCTGGGCGGCGATGCCGCTGCCCATGAGGCCGGCGCCGATCACGGCGCACTTGGCGATCGCCATGTCAGGCCCGCTCCAGCACCGTCGCAATGCCCTGACCACCGCCGATACATTGCGTCGCCAGCGCGTATTTGCCGTTTTCCCGCTTCAACAGCGATGCCGCCTTGCCGGTGATGCGGGCGCCGGTCGCGCCCAGCGGATGGCCGAGCGCGATGGCGCCGCCGTCCAAATTGACTTTGCCGTCAGCGAGGTGGAGGTCGCGGATCGAGACGATGGCCTGGCTTGCGAACGCCTCGTTGAGCTCGATGACGTCGAGCTTGTCGACGGCGATGCCGGCACGCTCGAGCGC
>Ga0123355_10018748_pt1 | contig 10995 bp, 6 predicted proteins | sample TergutEmb28metaG_3_FD_89872 | JGI IMG/M metagenome (GOLD analysis project Ga0123355, IMG submission 89872) | Embiratermes neotenicus P1 segment gut microbial communities from Petit-Saut dam, French Guiana - Emb289 P1 | ecosystem: Host-associated > Arthropoda: Insects > Digestive system > Gut ...
ACCTTCGGGTTCCGTGAAATGCGGGGAGTTTCTTGACTAGCTGTAGACCAGTTAGCTTCTCAAGAAGGACTCTGCACCATGGAGTAAGTAAGTAAGTAAGTAAGTAAGTTCCCATTACAGGCCCGGTGTGGCCTAGAGGGTGGATAGAGGTATAGCTCTACTCTTCCATGACCGCGGCACTGGAAGGGGGTGAGTGGTCAGCAGCACGCCCCGGCCGCACTTTACCCCCTGAGAAAAACCCGGTACCCATTTTACAGGAGGCTGGGTGGGCGCCAGGTCTACTCTCAGGCATTACCTCAAATTTTCACTCACTGAGGCAATGCAAAAAATTCCCATGGATAAACCCGCCTACACCTCCCTTTAGCTGTTATGCCTTCCCTGTATCGCATCAATACTGACGTAATTCTTTCCTACACGTTCTTTGTAAGGCACGACAGTTAACGGCAGTGTGACGCTTCCGCTGACATCTGAATTAAGAACACGTCTTTTAACCCTTTCCCTGGCAATGCTTTGACAGAACGCCGAAAACATTTTGATAACTTATGAGCTGTTTGTTTAAAGAGACAAACACAATATTACTAACCCATTCTGTAACAAGACAGGCAGTGTACGATTAAGGTAACAATGAAGTGCGTTCGTGTAACCACTCTTGCAGTGGAAAAGCAAAGGTTATTACATATGCTGAGTGTGCGTTTGTAGCCTTAGGTATCCTACAAGCGATATGCATCGCCGTATTGTTCTCGTTGGCCTGTTCGGCTCTACCACACTTTTCCATATTGTATTAAAAACGCACGATTTTCGGTGTAATGTTATTGAACATAAAACATGTGTTTCGATTTTTTTTTACAACTTCCGTCTGGAACATTTCTCATTCTAAGAAGAATTCAGCGAGACACTGTTATGCATGTACATAAGTCATCATGTGAAGTGCCCGTTACTCTTGTCCGAATTTAATGAAACCTCGACAGATTTTCGAAGAATACTGATACCAAATTTCAAGAAAATCCGTCAGGTGCGAGCCAACTTGTTCGAGGCGGACGGGCGGACGGACAGACATGACGAAGTTCATAGCCGTTTTCCGAAATTTTGCGTGTGCGCCTAAAAATATGATAAACAAGCGATACTAACCAACTCCACTGAGTACAGTCCTTCCTAAGAAGCTAACAGGCCCGCGGTCAAGAAATTCCCCGCATTTTATGGAACCAAACGGTACATTACCGCAGTCACAAAAGCCCACCACATGTCTATCATAAGTCACATCAATTCAATACAGGCGCCCATCCCATTTCTTGAGAATCCATCTTAATATTATCCTCCCATCTATTCCTAGGTCTTCCAAGTGGTCTCTTTCCCCATGTGTCGCCACCAAAACCCTGTATACTCTTCTCCTGTCTCCCATACGTGCCACACGCCCTGCCCATCTCATTCTTATTGGACAACCTTGCGTAGGTTGTGAACTGCATTTTTAAATAAACTGACCTACTACTATCAGTATATTTCCAATGCAAAAATACACAGGTAAAAATACGCATATAATTATATCATTCTTTATTCCGTGTATTAGATATTACGCTGGCCGCATACAGGCCAATTATTGCGGTAGATGCCCGCATCACACACTGAATCAACCAGTTGATATGATGGATTCGAAAAGTAAAAACCCCGTTAGGTATACCTCCACTGCCACAAAAAGAAACAGCACAATGCAAAAAACAAGACATATGACTAATTAAACAACAACATACCAGAAAGTTCAGCACGTGACACACATTAAGAATTTATGGTTTGGTATTGTCAACCACCTATCAAATTAATATACCCTAAACCTAACTTCTTCTAAGTACCCCTATGGCCGGGGGGAAAAAAAAAAAAAATATATTTACTTACTCCATGGAGAAGAGTACTTCTTGAGAAGCTAACCGGTTTGCAGCTAGTCAACAAATGCCCTACATTTATTGAACCCGAAGTTTCAATACCCCATTCACAAGTGCCCGCCACCTGTCCCCATCCTGAGCCAAAGCAAACCAGTCCATGCCCCCATATCCCACTAAATGAAGATCCATCTTAATATTATCCTCCCATCTACGCCTAGGTCTTCCAAGTGGTCTCTTTCCATCAGGTTTCCCTACCAAAACCCTGTATACACCTCTCTCTGCTCTCCCCCATACGTGCTACATGCATCTCCAAAATCAAGAGCAGGGTTATCAAAATGTTTTAAGACAATAACGCATGATTACAGCATATACATAATATGTCTGTTGGTTTTACGAAATGCTGTAACAAAAAAGTACTGCAGCTAATTAAAATTGACTTTAGTTTAAATAAATACCAACAGTGTACACTGCATGATGCCCAACGTCTATTAGTGTAACCTGTTGGTATTTATTCATATCACTGATTATGTACAGGGGTGCTGATAAGTCCTTAGCCCGACCAGAAAGTAAACAATCTAATGTTTCTGTCAGAATGGCGTTAATTTCCTTCGGCGCCTTGCCTTGCAGGAAAAAAAGACTTTATGACAGCTCGCGTCTCAGTGTTGTTGAAATCGTGCGCGTTCCTGGCATGCTTCCGAGCTTGTTTCCTTCCTGGTCGGGCTAAGGACTTATCAGCACCCCGGCACACTGTCACAAAGCGTCATAACAAGAATAAGATACAGTTCTGCCGTATGTATCATCTATCACAGCACAGTGGGACACACTGCATCAAAGGGCACTGCTTCTTTTTTCTTCCCGAATGTCTGTGAATTCGTTGCTAATTTCCAAGGCATCCAAATGACAATCTCAGTTAAGACAGCACCATCATATGGCAGTGGGAAAGGACACTGTACTACATGCTTCAGTTGGTATGAGCTCCACATCACACCAACAACGCTTATTCTGTACGGGAGACACCATGCTTGGTGTTGCGATAGTTTATGTGCATTTAAATAACTCAATGTAAATTAATTCATATCAAACAGTATGAATTGAGCGACAGTATTTCTCCTACAAAAAGAAAGCACTTACATGCAGTTATGATTCTGCCTATTCTACCAACACGTCTTTTCAAAACTTCTTAAATTCACAGCATGTCTATGCAATAAACCCACGTAGGAGCTCCTCTCAATGTCTATGTGCGTAAGCGTGGATCACTAGAAGGTACACCTATGCGAACTGCAGCTAGAGGTGGGATACCAAACTGTTCCGTTAAACTTTCAGTGGTTATTCCAATAACAGAATCCTAAGCATGAGTGAATGGTAGCACGTAATATGTGATTAAATACTGACCCTGAAGAGTTACACCATCAGGCTGCCAGGAAACGTAGCAATAGTGATATGAACCATGCAAATAAACTTGTGTTACACAATTGGTGCTGCAAAAGTCTATGGGCAGGTCACCATAATGATGAACTTCCAATCAGTGCCATGTTAGTCGCTTTGTAATCATTCATTATCCTAGACCAGCATTTCCAGAAGTCAGAGCTGCGACCCCCTGGGGGACTGTGAAGATTCCATTATCCAAGCATAACAGAACGCTATTGGTCCACTTATAATACAAATAAACTGAGAAGAAAATATGTTTCGCTACACACTTCATGAAACAGAAAATGCAATTCAACAGTACGTCACTACGATTCACTACTAATTACTTTCCCCTAATTCATAATCACAATTTGTCGTCCGACAAAGTTCCCCGCTAAACAGTAATCAAAGAGACTCTTCAGAACACCTGTGCGCGTCCAAACCAACTTTTCAACCACCTGACCAATTTTCACTAAACCTGGAACCGCTGGTGGCCACCTAAACTCTTAACTACCACTAGTGACCACCTGAACTCTTTACTACTATCAGTAACAAAAACACGGGGGGCATGCAAATTTGTGAGGTGGGGGCAACATCCACAGGTCCAGGAGCAAAGCATGGAACAGACCTTGGCAAAATACACAATTTCTGTTAAGATCATATTTCTGTAGTGCCCACGCAAAAATACTCTTTCAGTTTGATAAATGACATTTCAGTTTGATGATAACTGATTAACTACATTGGTCGGAAAAAATCGCTCCCTATTAAAATTCGGGGCAATTCTTTTGGTTTTGACGGTTGGTGTCTCCCTTATAAGACTCCAGCAGCAGTCATCCAAACAGGTTTGGACTCCATCTTCCACTGTACAAATTGTAGATTTGGGAAATATCCTGATGGAGCCATCCGCCAAGTTCATCGGACACGTCTACCATGTATTCAGGGAAAGAAATCTAAATGGTGGTGCAGAAAATTAAGTTTCAATGACACGTTACACCGTATGATGAAATCAGCTCCCGCCCAATTTCACCGTTATTTTCTGCTTTTTCATTGCGTAGAAAGGTTTCTGCAGACGTTTCCAAATACCTTCCAGGCTCTTCGTTCTGTAGAATTTAAATTTTTTACTCAAGGCTTGGTCTTCGAACACTTGTGTGATTTGTGGACGAATGAAAATTCCTTCTTTCATCTTGACCTCACGTATTTTGGAAGAAATTTGCCTTAAATAGGCAAACCCTTCGCTTTATTTATCCACCGCTCTCACAGACAATTTTATCAAACCGAGCCTGATATGCAATGAAGGCAAACATATTTTTGGCTTATGCACTACAGCTGGATGTGCCACATTCTTCCGACCTGGTACTGTTTCTGAACAGAGTGGCCATTTTTTTATTATGTAGTGGCAGTCCCTCGCTCGGCTGTTTCGTTACTATTAAAAGCAGCAGAATTCAGTCTATCCGCCTTGCAGCACAGTCAGCATTGCTATAACTTTTAGGTCAGCACCATTACATTCCAACGGTGTTCTTCATAGCCTGCTTTTTGCAGCAAAATCTGAAGGTTCTCCTATGTTTCTTTCATGTGAACCGCATAAGCCAGTGTGACAGAAGGGAACTTATTTCCATTGTGGAGTAACACTGCCTTCAAACTGGCCTTATATGAATCAATGAGAAATCTCCATTGCCCAGAGGTGTGTTCAAGTTGCAATTCTTAACATTAATTCTCGGATGTTATTGTTATCACCATCCACTAAGTAGCATGTTGATGTGTCTGACTGCCTTTTCCTATAATATAATACTACTACACTTTTCTCAAGAACACTCCACTGCCCCAGTCGTGATCCAAGTAGGTGGGCCTTTGTTTTGTCGCTGTGATAAGATGTCGGAATGTTTTGCGTCCCTTTAATTTGCAGTATCATAATTATCACACTGCAAATTAAAGGGACTCAATAAACAGCTGGAAGAAAACCTCTTCGGTTTGAGATACAGTTTGAGACAATATTATTCTAGGGATTTATTTTTACATAAAAATAAACGAACGGCATAAAAATCCTTTGACCCAGCCCCAATTTCGGTCTTTGGTCATTCAACTGAGGTATCAACTGTTATTATCCAAACGGACGATGATAGAAACATTTTATACACACATACACACACCAGTTTGTAAACCTATTTCCAATAAAATTAAACCAAAATTATTTCCGACAGGAAACTGATGCCGACAAGTGCTATTAGAATAACGCATGTGAAAAATGGTAAGGTTACAGACCATAAATATGCCTACAAGTTCGATGTCTCTAAGTCAGCAATTACGAATAATGAACTTTGGGAACCACTCACCCAATGACATACTAGACCTGAATCCTCACAAATACTACTGAGAGAGCCTCAAATCTAACAATTACAAACATGACAATTAAGCACGGTATTAGACCCCAAAGACCTGAATCTTTCATGTAAGGCCTATGTCTGACAAATACATAATCTGTACGTAACGTTTATTTGTAAAAATAAAGCAAGAGACTGTACTTTCCCTTTTCCTGAAGAGTAATCAGATTAACAGACATATTACAAATATATATACATACATTAACATGAACAAGAACAGGGTTTCAACATCAAGGCAGACTCTAACAAAAAGAGAATGCAAAATGCTGTTCTGTAGATCAGATTATGATAACTGAACCTACTCTTTATGTAGGCAATTTCCTTTATTCTGTAACTGATGACCACATACGAATATGTGAAATGGTCCGCAAAGTAATTTTAAGGACTCTTCTCCAAACCAGGAACCTAGAGATGTCTTTACAGACCAGTACAATAAAGCGTGTACAAATACAAATGCTCTAATCTGCAACTACACACTGCCATTTATTATATGTTGTCAACCATAACAAATCAATACATGTGGGTCAAAATATGCGCTGGTACTGTATAATAAAGGTAAGTCAACTTGACATTAGATACAAACAACCACAAAGTATGTCAGAAAGTAAAACTTCCTATCTCTTGTAACTGCCTTCTATTTACCAGCCACACATATGAGAAATTCACACACCTTCACTACAACACTGCTCAAGGTAGAGTTATTTTGTCAATGTTGTTTCCATCTCTGTTAACATTCCTCTTCCCCTTCAAATGAGAGCATGCATTCCCACACGACAACATTCATTCTCTTTCCTGTGCTGCCAAAGGAACCTGGTGTCCTGCAGTGTCTGATCGCCTGCATTAACAGTGTCCTCACAGCCCATCTTTCACAGGACAAAACAAATCAAAATCTGGTGTGATGTCAAGAATGCAAGATAAGAGTAGAAACACTGCCCATACAAAATTTTCAATGATGTCTGTAGTTTGCACACTTTTGTGTGCCCTGGAATTTGTCATGGAGGAGCAACATTTCAGATGTTTTCCTTGTGAGGTAAATTCGATGATGGTGACCATCAGACTCGTCAGTGTTTCAGTACGGTGGTCACAGATCGATGTCACCACTATACTACACAACAATAACACAGGCCTGTGTGTACATCTGTCAGCAATCACGACGCCCAACAAGCACAGACACTGGAAGAGCAAAGGTCTTCAATTAACTATGAGTACATTTCCTTTGCTGAAGGACAGGGTACAGCATAATTCATCTGCTGATATGCGAATGGTGCCACATATAGGTTGTTCCACCTGACAGACATTATTGCAGTGCAGGGGGACAAATCCACAGTGTGTTACAGAGCTCTTTGCTCCTGTTGTTGCAGCTTCTTTAATCCTTCACAGCTGTCCACAAATAGCAGTCACATATACAGCTGTTTCGTCATATACTTTGACAATTCTCACATTCAGCAACCAACAACTCAATCACTGCTTATTATTTTAAACACACATCACTCTCTGCCGATTCAAAATAAACTGTGCCGGTTCCATCTGTTGTGTGAAACAGTTGCAGCTACTAGAAAATTACCAAGAATGTTCAAGAACTTCATGCTGTAGAGGTCATCCCCTTAAAACAACTGTAAGGAGATAATAGAGGAGATATTTCCTTTTTGGCTTCCTCTTGTATTATGACTGCAACATAATCAACATTTAGGGATCCTTGAATTCACATCTCCAGTAAGACTTGAACAAACACCATACACATATGGCTCCTGCTGCTTAATAGTTTAAATTTCACTGAGAAATGTTCATTTCGTTAGTATACAAGTTCCATAAAATTACACTCATGTAAGCTGTCACATCTCTCTCTACACTTTCTTCACTGATACTGCACCAACCATTATGCAACATAAAATTTTCTTACTAATGTTCTGAGCAACTAAAGACACACAGACTGTCCCTCGCAAACACTTCCTTAAATCAGGGCTCAACAAATCTTCAGCCATCAAATGCAGTCATAAGTATCATGGTAAATGGTTAGTTGCCATGTTGTTTGCAGAGACACTAGGTGGTGCAGTATGGCTTGTGTGTTGGCTGCATCATGCAGAACAATGCACATAGTATCATCTGCATACAATGATGCCAAAAAATGGCATGACTTCCCATTTTTTGGAAAGGTTCCTAATCTAAAGAAAAATGTGTCATCTCGTCCTTGGTTAGAAAGATGCCTGTCAGTTGTTCCAGAATACACAAGATGTTACATGAGTTAATCACCATTTACAATATAAAAATCTGAAAACTTCACGGTATCAATCAGCCACATAATTTTGTCGCGTGCTTTAATTTGGATTTTTTAAACAGAAATTAGAGAAAACTGATATGACAACTAATATTTTTCGTCTTGCTCTCTTCAACAGATATTCCTTCAGTATTTCATATACAGTATATGCTTGGTGACTATTACTGAATCTCACAATGTAAATCAACGAAATTCATCAAAGAAGAAATCCAGGGTACATACTAATTTAAAACCAATGGTCTCAGTCAGTGCTGGAAGTTGGAAAACATAGCAGTGGAATAATTTTAAAATTTCAGGCAACTGTCCCAATTGCACAAGCATTACAGAAGGACCATGAGATGAACAGTATTATATATACATTTACCATTCCTCTTGGCTTCCACCATTCATAGCAATGTCTCATGCAGGGCTGCACCCAAGGGTGGGGTGGAAGGGGGGCGCCAAGCTGCAGTCCCCACCCAAACCGAAATTTTAAAAAATTAGATTTTGTAGGCACAATATTAAACATTAAACATAATTCACCCTTCAGCCAAAATTGGCCACCTAGCCTCTCTAGCGATAAACATACAAAAAAAAAAAAAAATAAGATCATAGTACACCACATCATGAAAAATTTTCTTTGAATCTAGATGCCACAACAAATATGTAGGTGCCACATCTTTATTCCCCTTTGCACTGTGTTGTAACAAATACAAAAATGAACCCTTTGCCATTGCTCTTGGTTGCACTGCACATTTGTGTCTAACACATCACAATATTCCTACACACACCGAGGATATTATGACATGACACCACTTCCTGCAAACTATTTTAAGTGAAACACATGGAATGTCACATAAATGAAAATGAAACACAAAAAATTCTGTAAAGACATTGGAATAACAAGTATCATATTAAAACCCCTCAATGAACATGAAAACACGAACTGAACCTGAAAGTACTACAGACCACCAACCCATTTAAATGCTGATTCCTTTACATCTTGCTCTGTCTTCCACACAAATCATGGCAAAGATGCCAAGTTCCTGCCACACATTTTGATATCATGCTCAACTGATTTTGCTACTTTAAACTATTCACCAGTGGCAATAAGCAAGCTGTGCAGTAACTACATTCAAGTGTCAGAATGATCCTTGAATGAAAAACAAACTGTAATGCATGCTTCTGAATTCTAGACACCATAACAAATTATCTAGCAACCATGGTGACCTTCTGCCTGGGATGTGCTGAGGCTTGTACTATACTAACTGCAAACAGAAGACCCTATAACCCAGCATCACAATTATGCAATGTATCTATGAGAATGAAAACTCACTCCAAAGAAAACAGTTCATTTTAAACAAGTATGAGTACATTGGCTAAAAAGTCCCAGCTACCTACAACCCCCCCTCCCAGTTCCATTAGCACCTTTGCAAGAATCCTACACTTGACAGAAACATTCAAAGTAGTTGTCCCTCTGCTTAATTAACCTTCTGAAGACTAAGTTTATCTAAACTGTACATAAAACTTCAGTTCTAACTCACAGAGAACAGTGTCTGAATCCATTAGCAGAACCAGATGATGCTGTTCAGAGAAACCAGTGTTTACTGTGGTAATCATATGAAGACACACATAAACACACCATATTCCAAAATGCAGAGGTTCATGATACTGCAACAAATGGTCCCTATAGTTACCACCAAGCTTTATAAGGTCAAGCAACAAGGTGTGGAAGTATAACATCATTCACCTCAGCAACAGACAAATATCAGTAATCAGCTTATGCCCCAGCTGCTATATGCCCTCTGTATCCACTGAAGAGCAGACTGGGTGGACCATGGCCAGTCAGGATGCAACAGTGAAGAGACAAATCACTCTCTGTGTGTTCTAAATAAAACATGATTCTCCAATCACCCAGTCTGTAGCCTACTTGCAACAGCAACAGTGTTATGTAGGCTCATATAAAAACACAAAACAATGAAAACACAGCAAATCCAAACAGCTTGCTACTACCGTGCTTGCACATTACTTGATGTTATTCTCTTTCAACATGGGATGCAAAGGGTTTACGTACAAAATTCTATATTGCATTACATCCTTATGAACAGCCTCATCAGCCTGAAAGGTTTGTTTGTGTCATGCCACATCTTCAGTGCTGATCCCAACTTCTCCTCCCTCCACACTTGCAAGAGTTTAAAGAAGGCGTCATCCCAACACAGGACTATTTCTTGGCCACAAAAATATCCTGCCTACTAGGTCCATAAAACTAGTTCAGTAAATATTAATAAAACATAGAAAAGTTGTGATGAAGGTGATGATGAAAAAGAAGAAGAAGAAAAAGAATATATAATGACTACAGTGCACAAAATTTGTTGAAAACCTAACAGTTACTAAGCTCGTTAACAAATTTCCTGTTCACAAAAGCTCATCACTGCCTAACTTGAGCCTCTTTCTTTACGATCCATCATAAAAATTAGCCTCCCATCTACATATACATCTTTATAAATTAAGACCAAAATTTTGAATCCATTTCTCACTTCTTCCACAGGCAGAGCCAGTCCCATGTATTTGTCTCACCATTCATTAATCTAATCACATTAAGAATCTACCAATTTTACTGGAAGAGTGCAGATAATAATTTACCATTACATATTTCCCTACATTCTCTTGTCTCCCCTCCTCCCCAGGGTACAAATATTCTCCTCAGCACCCTAACCTATACCCTTTCTTTAAAAGAGGAGATAAAAATTCACACCTACGATACAACCTGTTGATACATGGACAATGTGTCTACTTCAGATGCAGATTACATGATAAATATGACTCTCACCACCCAATGTGCAAGTTTCACATATTTTTTTAAAAGTACGTGGGAATTTTCCATATGTAGGGTCATAAAAATCCAGTCACACAGTTGTTAGTAACACAGGGATACAAAAATTTTCCAAAACTCTTGAAACCACAAAATTTTAGTTTCCAGAAGGAGTGCATGAAAAACAAGTTGCATATATTAGGCACCGCCGTACAACATTTAGTCACCAAGGCAACCAGGCAAGTGTGATTTGTGCACCCCTGTAGTAAT
>Ga0123355_10018749_pt1 | contig 10995 bp, 10 predicted proteins | sample TergutEmb28metaG_3_FD_89872 | JGI IMG/M metagenome (GOLD analysis project Ga0123355, IMG submission 89872) | Embiratermes neotenicus P1 segment gut microbial communities from Petit-Saut dam, French Guiana - Emb289 P1 | ecosystem: Host-associated > Arthropoda: Insects > Digestive system > Gut ...
GAAAAAAAAGAAAAAAAAAAGATTTGTCGGGAGAGAGGTGAGAACCCCAAAACACGAAAAAATTAAATAAATTTTCACACAAAAAAAAACAAAACCCCAAAAAAAACTTATCCACCCCCATTCCCCCCCCCCCCCCCCCCCCCCCCTACTTTGGGTACTAGACTCCCCGTGGGCCTGTCCTGTTCAGAATTAATGCAGAAATAGTCTTGCGACACTTGGATCGAGGATCAGTTTGTTGCCGGGCTTCTGTTGTCACGCGATAAAGCAGACTGCTATTCGTGACATGCGTATGCAAGTCCGTACTATATCCACGATCAGGAGTTGCTAGCAGAATGCAAGCTAACAACGAAAGATTCTGCATGGAGACTACAGCCCTGACGAAGTAGCTCAAAGCACACACAGGTCAGGAAGTGTTTGCGAACATTCATTTTATAAACCCTCGTCTGCCTTCTAAAGTCACAATTAAACTGTTACATAATTTTCCCTTGCGTTTTGTAAGGTTGTCAGACTTTGGTCTTTAGAACCCCCACACAGTCTAGGGCGTTCTAACAAATGTAAACTGCTCGATGATGTGAAAGATGAAGAAGAGTCAAGGACGAAGTGAATACCCTCCATCCAATAAAAGCAAGTACGGCCAACTTGATTGACCACATATTGCTTAGCAACTACCTTCTAAAACATGCTATTGAAGGAAAGATTGACGGAAGCATAGAAGTGACGGGAAGACGAGGATAAAGACCTACGCATTTACAGCATGACTTTACGGGAAAAGAGAATGTTGGAAACTGAGAAAGGAAACACTGGATGGCACTCTGTGGAGAGCTAGCTTTGGAAGAGGCTTTGGGCCTGTCGTAAGACAGACTACGGATAAACGAATACACCTACGACTACGGTATTCCGGGACTTGGTCATCGTCTAGTATTCCGGACAGCGCATAGTGTATTGGAAATTACGTGTTACCATCCTCGGGTGAAGTAGGATATTTCGAGTTAATTTCTTAGACGCTGCTAAACTCCTTACAGATGAGGATGTTTCTGAACAAGGTGCTGAGGAAAATATCAGGACCTAAGAGGAACCCGATTAACAGGAAAATGGACAAAACTCCATAATGACGAGCTTCATAATTTGAAGGCCATTCTTCACAAATTATTAATTACTATTACTTTAATGAAACGGAAGAATACATAATGTGCGAAATCTGTAATACGCATGGAGAAGACTGATAAATGCACAAAAAGTTTAGTCGGAAAATATGAAGCAGACACCACCTACGAGCCCTCGACGTACTTAGGAGACTAAGTCAAGTAAATCGTGGGGAAACTGCAAGTTAGGATGTGGAATGGATTCATCTGGCTCAGAATAAAGTCCTGTAATTGGTCCTTCTAATCTCGGTAACTAGTCTTCGGCTTTAATTAAAGGCTGTGATTTTCTTCCAGATTCCAAAGAACGACTCTGAACCACGCTATGCGTTAGTTACGATGTCGGTATTCTGTGATTTAAAAATGCATACTTTCTGTACTTAATGCAATAGTTAAACATTGGCATTACTGTGTGTTCGAGAACAGAGGCAGCAATGCCAACCGCTACAATATCTGTCTTCTGTTACCCCTGCTGCCTTGTCTCACTTCCGACGTCTGACAATTAGTAGAGGGTTTTGGTGAGTGTTTGTTTAACGAAACAGACGTGAGACACGATACGACCCACTGCAAACAAAGGAAACAAGTTACATTCAGCACAAAGAAGCACTGAGGGAAGTTAAACGAAGCTTGTAGTCCCGATATGTAAAATGTATCACACACACCAAAAAAAAAAAAAATGCAATTGTATTTGACCAAATTTCAGCAACCCCCCCCTCAATACCTGCTAGTTTCTAAAAGGTTTTAGCCTACTCTTGAAACTGGCTTGTGGGTTATTCACTGCTGCAATAAAACAAAGTCTATTATGCACAAAACGAAATAATTTTTGTCGCCAATATATAAAATTCAAGACATGCCAATTTTTTGCAAAATTTTCGGTCCAAAAGGATTAACAGAACGTGTTACAATCGCGGCAACGCACTTGGGTGATGCCGACTTCCAAGTCGGATTGGAAGGTGGGGGACTGGCTGTCTTGCCCGAGGCTTTCCACACCACACGAAACACAAGCTTATAACAGGCCACAACCACTTCCTCCACATTAACCACAACCACAACATTTTCTTTAACACTACCTGACCTCGGCAACTAATGCAACGTCGTAAAATAAGGGAATAAGCCGCGAGATTCAGCGACGGGTGGAAAAAAGACACGCACGCGACCTTGAAACAGAAGTCAGGATAAAAACGTTCTGACGATGGGTTTTCATCTCCCATGCTATAGTAGCCGAACGAAATCAGAACATTGACTATTTTGCAGAAACACGCAATCTTGCAGCGAAACGTGGCACAAAGCACTCAACAAAACAAACACAAACCACAAACACTTTCAAAATCGGTTCAGAACACAGCAACGCGACGTCACTGCGGCTAGGTTCTCAATCGTGTGACTGATCCAACTGACTGAAACGTGTGTCCGCTTACCAAACATCCATCCCCAACCGAGAGATCTTTACTCACTCGTATTTCTGAACTATCCTCTCTAATTGTCTCTCTCTAAGTCTATTATTCTCTCCGCACACTCAGCAAAGGCTCGCTGTCACGTGTTATCACGGACAAATAACCAACCTCTGGAAGCTACCAGTTGTTTGCAGTAACTCGCATGGTTGCCATGTTGCCGCATCGATTCCTGTCGTCACACTTCATTTCAATCTACCTCACATTCCTCCTGTCTGCCAAACGTTACGGGGAAGAAAAAGAAACAGCAGAATGATGAAGACAAGAGTTCAGCACACTCACGAATTTCATGGTGTATATTTTCTTTCCAAATCTACAATAACAAAATTTAAAATAAACAAAACACAACAATTCAAAGGGATATTACGTATGTGTATCAAATGTGGTCGCTTCCTTAGAGGAATAAAACAGACTGGGAGTGTCTGAGGCTGGGTGCTAAGAAAAATACTTGGACCTAGGGCACAGCAAGTAGTAACAGAATAGAGAACACTTCATAACGGGGGGCTTTATAGGATTCTTCACCAGACACTACAGACACCATAAAATGCATGGGGATAAAAGCAATACGCATGGCACCGATGTAAAATGCACAAATTATTGTAGTCGGGAAGTCCGACGGGAAGACTCTACTCACGAGACCCAGTCATTAATAAGGATATTCAAGCAACAGGGCGTCATCGGGATCCGGGTCTTGCAAACACGGCGCTAGCTTTCGGGCTGCATAAAACGCTGGGATGCCTTGAGCGACTGAACTACAATTGGAGTTAATCAGATCTGCTATCTGAGCGAGTTATTTAGTTACCTGCCGCGTTTTTGCAGAAAACAATAAACATCAGCAGTGAAACAAAACTTCATTCAACATTCAATGTTGCTTCCAATTGTATTTGGTGTGAAACAGCTCACAGGTGTTCTTAACGGTCATGGGTGAGTTTATCTCAAATACAGCCGAACCCGGTTATAACGACATATTTCATTACGTCTGATATTCTGTGGTACCAATTAATTCATATTTGCAAACAAACAATCCCAACCACAGCTAAATCTCACATTTCAGAGGGAAATTTATGTTACAGAATCCTTTAAAGTAAAAGAGTGACCAGCATTATATTTAATCCCCATGTGGTGATCGGTAAAAAGAATTGTCACACTGCAGCCTATACAGGTCGTAAAAGGCAAAAAATGGGTACCCGGTGCCTGGGGTATAGCTGGGCCACCCTACACTGGGGGTTATAAATATGGTGGACTGGCCCTCCAGGTTACTGGTATGTCGACAGGCCGACAACCTGTCACCTTAAAAAAAGCTGCTAGGAAAACTGAATTGTGGCTTTAGACAAAACAGTCAGCCTCAGTGGAACTGAACTAGGATGTAAAGGGATTAATGAGATGAGGAAAGGAACTTGGAATGTACACGTATTGTACAGAACAGAAGCAATGAATGAAATGGTGAAGGATGTGGAAGTATAAAGTAGACATATGTGCTCTGCAAGAAATTGGATGGCCAGGGAAAGGAAATGTGGTAAATAAGAATTATATAATTTTATATAGTGTACAGAAAAAGACAAACATGAATCTGGAACAGGATTTTATATTAAACGACGTATTATGAATAATTTCTTGGATTTTGAGCTTGTAAATGAGAGAATGTGCAAAATTAGGGTTAAACTAAATACTACAATTTGACATTGATATCAACACAAGCCTGAAGAAAAAGACGTTGTAGCCAAAGGAGAATTTTATAATTCTTTGGAGAAGGCATTTGATGCAGTTCCCAATTACGACACGAAAACAGTACTTGGGGACTTCAACGCTGAAGTTGGAAAAGATAATGGAAAACGGACGGTAAAGTTGGCACTGGGAAGAGATTAAGCTGTGACGGGAACATGGTATCAACGTAAGGACATTCGTAGGGTCACCTGGAGATCTCCCGACAAAAAATATGTAACCGGACACATCACATATTGGGTGACAGAAGACACTGCACGAATGTTTGTGATGTGAGGAGAACGTGAGGTGCTGAAATAAAATCAGACCATTGTTTTAGTGAGGGCCAAAATTACATTGACAATTAAGAGAAATGGGAAGACTATAAAAGTGAAATAAAGAAATGAAATATTGGTAAACTAAATAAGAAAAGAATAAAAGAAGAATTAATGAAAGGGGTGACAGCAAATACACAAAATACGCAGGCAGAAGAAGTGGAAGATATAAAAGAAATATGTAACAAAATCAAAAAGGAATAAATGAAGCAGTTGGAAAAAAAGGAAAAGAAGAAAGACCGCAAATAAATAGTTCTTTGATGAAGGCTGTCAATTAATATTAGAAAACAGAGAGACAGCTTACAACAAAATGATGAATAGAAATACCATACAAAATAAACAAGAACATAAAGATAAAAGAAAAGAAGCACACAACCGTGTAGACAAAAAAAAAAAAAAGACAGTAGTGTTTAAATCAAAGCTCGAGCAAATGTAAATTGCTTATAATAACAATTAAGCAAAGAAATTTTATAAAGAAGTGACGAGTGAATAGTATAAGAACAGGATTCAAACCACAAGCATTACTAATTACAGATAAGGAACACAGTAAGCAAAAAAAGAGAAATTACTGCAAATGTGGTGTAAGACTACGTTCAATAAAATATATCTTCTTGGTAGAAACTAGTTTTTTACACAAGTTTTATATAAACACAACACTTGTGACTTGATGTCATATATCTTCCATTCATGTAGCCGATCAACACTTCACAAATGTAACAATTTAAAGTTATTGCGCTAAAGCTCGCTTCTTCACATGACTTTTCTTCAAAGTCCATTTTAATATATTTGCATCTGTCCTGCACTTCCACGCAGACATATTTCAGTGACCTGTACACAATAAACTCCGTGTACATGTCTTGCTTTATCATGGTGCTCTCGTCTTACACTTTGCAGCATTTCTTCATCTAAAGCAGCGGCAGTGAATCTTCCCTTGAAATGACTGGCACAAAGCGAAGAGTGATTGGTAGCCGGAACAGCAAACAAAATAATGTGCCCGACTGTCTCAGCGGCCCATCAAAGGCAGATATACCCTCGTAACCCCTAGGGCGCTTCAGAGGGTGACCTCCATGGTAATTTAAGTCAAATGGCCCCTCTCTTCGAGTCCTGAGAACTGCGTACTAATATAATATATTTACAATGCTGAAACTTCCCTCAAAGACACTAAGCTACCGTACCCAAAGTTAGCAAGGAAAGGGACACGGCTATTTGATGCACGGTATTTCGCCTCCGTTTCGCTTTAGCAGTCTGTATTATTTCAGTTTCTTTGTTCTTCTCCGGAATGCGGGCGACTCGTTGCAGTATCTGACTTGGATTGGTGCAAAAGATCTACAGTGCTTTTAGAACAGAATGTGGGCAGAATATCCCTAAGCACAGAACCAGAAATATTTTAACAAAGTGTTAAGATGAATTAACCGAGGTCTAGTAAAAACCAGAGCGCACGGTGGCACTACAAGCCGGAAAGTCGCGGGTTCGATTCCCGACATTTGATTGACATAATCCTTCCGGCCGCATTGTGGCCCTGGGATCGACTTAGACCCTAATAGAAATGAGTATCAGGAATATTTCCTGGGGCGTATAGACGGTCGGTGCGTAGGGCTGACAACTTTACCACATCCATGTGCCGAATGTTTTGAAATCTTGGAGCTTCATCCTCCTGGAACCCCCAGGGCCTGTTAAGACCTGTAAAGGAATTGCTTGACCTTTATAGCACACAACAAACATACTGTAAATTTGATGTGTGGTTGACCGTGCGTCGTAGTTCAATGTGGATTAAGAAACCAACTAGATGTCACTTGGTATTATATTTATTTCTCCTTTATAAGTTGCTCTTCATAAATTGCTCAACATGTTTCGGGCCACCTTGTGCTCATCTTCAGGAGCTGACGACTTAGTGGTATTTTTTCACGTGTGGTGCAGTGCCATGGCTGTGTAGGAAGTCAGATCCGGTTGGCTGGTTGTGTGTCCATTGGGAAGTACGTAGCACAACTAGGTTCTTCCCAATGGACACACAACCAGCCAATCGGATCTGACTGCCTACACAGCCACGGCACTGCACCACACGTGAAAAAATATCACTAAGTCGTCAGCTCCTGAAGATGGGCACAAGTTGGCCCGAAACATGTTGAGCAACTTATAAAGGAGAAATAAATATAATACCAAGTGACATCTAGTTGGTTTCCTAATCCACATTGAACAAACATACTGTACAACAACACGGGCAGACCCAGTGAAAAAAACGGATCCTAAGGGCGAGGAAAAAAAATGGCCTTGACAGACCACATAATTTGTCCTCACTAAACCACGCCCCTGCCGAGCCCAGTGGCTGCGCCGTCTAAGGCGTAGGTCTGCTGCCGCTCGCCTGCTGAGATTGTGGGTTCGAATCCCACCGGGGGCATGGATGTCTATCTGTTGTGAGTGTTGAGTGTTGTCAGGTAGAGGTCTCTGAGACGAGCTAATTACTCGCCCAGTGGAGTCCTACGGACTGTGGTGCATCGTTGAGGGTGATCTAGAAACCTCGTGAATGAGGAGGCCCTGGCCCACTGGGGGGCTGTTGCGCCAAATAAAAAAAAAATCACGACCCTACTCCCGCCACCGATGTTTAATGTGTTCAACTAAATGAGGTGATTTTAATATTGTTTTACCGTAATGACTGGTAATGAAAAATTATTTTATAGTAAATTTTACTTAAAACTTTTAATAAGGAGAACTATTTAAGTTGGTCGATATCAACAGACAAACGTCGAGGCTCCGTACGAGAAGCATAACTGTTAATTTCTCTGGATTCCAAATTACAGTTAGTGCAGGTTTCCCAACACAACACGTTTCGGAATTCCTGTCCCCTGTACGTGCCACACGCCCACCTTCAATTGACCAGCGACAGTACAAATCATGAAGCCCCTCACTACGTCTCTCTCTCCACCGCCTCTTCCCTATTTCCTCCCTTAGATGCAAGTACATATCTTCCCCACTCACCGCTTCTCGATCTTCCACAGCCTATGTTCTTCCCGCCATCTAAGAGATCAAATTTGGCACCCATATGTATAATGCAGGAGATACTGTACGTTTACACACTTTAATTTTTAGATTTTTTGGAAACAATAGGTAACACAAAAAATTCTGACCTGAGATGGAAGTAGACATTCCCCGAATTTAATCTGCTCGTTATTTATTCGTGCATACAATTTCATTTGTTACTGCTATGAACAAATGTACAGACTTTGCCTGGCTACGCAATTATGTGGTCAAGAAGACGTGACAGTAACTGGAAGTAATGGGGAAAGGGGCTTTGATAATTACTAAACAATAAATTAGGAGAGAAGTGGAAGGAAGCGGTCGTGGTAAATTTTATTGTTAGCTCTATCACCTCAGAATTTGCCTGCAGGGAATGATGGGAAACCTCAGTCACGGTAGTCCGTCTCCAGGCCAGGAATTGAACTCCGGACTTCCCCAGTACGAACCCGACGTTCGGTTCTGGGAATGTTTTGAACAGCTACGTGATTGTCGCTATCTTCAACGGATTTAGTACGTGGGTGAGACGTATCGGACTGCAGACATCATACATAGATATATAAATAAACACACATACACACGTACACGATACCATAAGCTTATACAGCCCCGTATACAGGAAGTCCCACTAACAACCAGCGAAGACTCTGGTTTAAGAGAAATACCCAGAGATATTGTACCCTCCAACACACAGAGATGTCACTTGGATTTATGCAACACGCACAGCAGGTAGCGCTGTCAACATTTTGCACTTTCACACGCTTATCTGTACTTACTTGTGAATAAATACATAACAACAACTGTTCCCTAATGTGTTTAGATTTCCCTGCCTTTCCCACACTGTTACTCCATCCGTTCCCACAGCCCTTCGAATATTTCTTGTTTATACTGTTGGCCAGATCGGTTTCAAACGCCGTTATGAAATATCGGTTGTCAGCGACATGCAACACATGTCATTGTACTGGAATCGTAAAGAAACTTGATGTAAGATGTGATATGAATATAAAAATAACGGAATACATTTAAGGGTTTGCAAAGGAAAATATCCACTCAAATATGAAGCAAGCTCTATAAATTCAAGTACAGAACATTTTTCATTTGAACAGTGTTCGCAAAATTGCGAAAAGCGACTATTAGCTTCGTTATGTCTGTCCATCTGTCGGTCCGTCCGTCCGTCCGTCTGTCTGCATGGCCCCCGACTGGACGGATTTTCGTGAAAATTAATTTCAGTATTTTTCAAAATCTGTCCAGATAATTCAAGTTTCATTAAATCTGACAAGAATAACGGGCACTTTACATGAAGACCAATACACATTTGTCATCACATCTCGTTCACTTCTTCTTAGAATGAAAAAATGTTTCAGACAACACTGTAGAGAATTCGAAACACGCATATTATATTCAATAACGTTTTTTTTTTAAAGAAAATAGCGCCATTTATGAGATTTCCTGAATGTAGTGGAGCCAGACAGGCTACAGATAATATGGCGCATGTGCATTGTATGCTGGGTACCTAGGGCTAGAAATACACACTCATGTAGTGTAGCACTCACTGCTTTTCCACTGCAACAATGGTTGCACGGACGCGCCTCATTGTTAAGTTCTACGTACATTGGCTGTCGTGTAAGAACCTGGAATGTAATAGCTGTAGTAAGAAATCGTGAATGAACCAAAGGAATATGACTCTCAGACAGTTTGCAGCGTGATGCACAAACACGTACAGATGCGGATCTGCCGTCAGCGCAAGCGCACTGGACAGCGTACGCGTCAATCACATTATCGTTGTGTTCCATGACACAATTTTCGTCACGTAGTTATCAGGCTTTGGAAGTGGCTTCATTCCCCAGTTTATGTAACCCGAAACAGACTGGCACACCATTCCCCGACGGGCGAGCGTGTAACCGAGGTACTGAATAACTTGAAGAAACTTTTGTACCTCCTGCATTTGTTGTTTAACAGTTACGACTGACTGCGTTATTCATAACAGTCTTTTAAGAAAGAATGGCAGATACGCATGCATTATTCATAAAACTGACGAAAAAAATTTGTCAGAAATAAATCACTAAATCATAACTATCTTCATTTGAAAATTATATCGAAAAATTAAACCAAATAATAATAATAATAATAATAATAATAATAACAAAACAGATGGATAATCAAATCCCTAGAGTTAATTGGGATCAATAATAAAGTTATATCATTTACCAAGAAGGTCATGAGCTACTGGAGAACACGTATGCGCCTACACACAGAAAATAAGCTAATAGAACAGAAGACATAAAAATACAATGTGGAATATTTCAAGGAGTTGGACCATACTTCTAAAGAATTACCAAAGCTGTATTGGGATGCCAGCAGATTAATGGAATAAATCCAAGATCTGCCATTAGACGACAACAACAACAACAACAACAACAACAACAACAACAACATCATATTTCAAAGAGACTCACTGTCACCACTGCTATTTTGCATTTGTTTAAACCCTCTCACTGAACAACTGAATACGGTGAACACAGGATACGAAGGGCACATAAAAAAGACAAAAATATCACACCTACTGTACATGGATGATTTGAAGTTGATCGCTAAATCAGAGGAAGAGCTCCAAAAACAGGTACAGACAGTTAAAATCTTCAGTGATGATATCCATATGGAATTTGGACTTCAAAAATGTGCCAAGATTTCATTTAAAAGAGGCAAACTAATTCAATCGCAAAATTTAGTGATCGATATCAACAGAGAAATACAAGAGCTAGAACAAAGGAAAACGTACAAGTAACTCGGGATTGAGGAAAGTGAAGGCATACAACATCAACAAATGAAAGAAAGATTGAAACAGGAACACAGCACGAGGTTAAGAACGATACTGAAATCTGAACTGAAAGCCAGGAATAAAATTACAGCAATTGGAGCACTAGCTGTCCCAGTGTTGAGATACAGTTTTGGTATAATTAACTGGAGAACTGAAGAAATAAAAAAGATTGACAGGAAAACTATAAAGATGCTAAAAATGTATAAAATGCATCACCCAAAAGCTGACATAGACAGGCTATATGTAAAGAGGAAAGAAGGAGGGTGAGGACTGGTACAAATCGAAGCTACATATAAAGCAGAAATAATTAATATTGCAGAATACCTTAACACAAATTATAAAGAAGACCAGTTTCTAAATATTGTTAAAAGCCACGAAATCACTCAGCCAAATATAAACTCAATAATTAAGACAGCAGCAAAGATTACAGTAGAATTAAGTCAACCAAATGAGAAGAGTGACGCAAAACAGGATGGAATACAACACACAAAGGCAAGATTGGGAGAGTCCCTAAAGAAAAAATGGAAAAACAAAGTAATGCA
>Ga0123355_10018750_pt1 | contig 10995 bp, 8 predicted proteins | sample TergutEmb28metaG_3_FD_89872 | JGI IMG/M metagenome (GOLD analysis project Ga0123355, IMG submission 89872) | Embiratermes neotenicus P1 segment gut microbial communities from Petit-Saut dam, French Guiana - Emb289 P1 | ecosystem: Host-associated > Arthropoda: Insects > Digestive system > Gut ...
GCTTCTGCATTTTCCTTTAGTGTATGTATGCTTCCTCCCAGTATATTAACATCATCGGCATTAGCCAGAAGCTGATGTGTACCATTTAGTTTCAAGCCATCCTGATTTACCTGAACCCTCCTATTGGCGTACCCTAAAGCAAAGTTAAAAAGCACTGGTGATAGAGCATCTCCTATGGAGAATAAAATTACAGCACACTGCTGACTCGCACAGGATCGAACAGGTGCCAGATTATTGAATGTTTCGGATTAGCAGATGACACCTATACAGACCATTAGCAGATGGCACCTATACAGACCAAAGACCCGACATGAAATTCTTTGTTACTGCTTATGTACTAGGGTGGACCGCGGTAGCGCAGTGGTTAAGGTGCTGTGCTACAAATCGGAAAGTCGTTGGTTCGATCCCAGCTGGTGTCTGTGGATTTTTCATTAACATAAAATACTTCCGATCACACTATGGCCCTGGGGTCGACTCAGCCTCTAACAGAAAGGAGTACCAGGAGTATTTCCTAGGGGTAAAGGCGGCCGGTGCGTATGGCTGACAACCTACCACCATCCTGTGCCGTTGTCAAGAAATCTGGGAACCTTAACTTCCTGTAACCCTCTGGGCCTGTCCAGGCCTGTACTGGAACTGCTTTTTTTTTTTTTAATGTATACTAGGACTGCACAGCTAATGAGAAGAGTATTCCATTTGGATATCTCCTTCAGCTGCTGGTTCAAGGTCATCAGGGTCTGTGTTTTGTGGAGTCTTCAGAGCTGAAGAAGTTGATGGAATAGCAGAATGGGACAGGAGATACCACAATGGTTGATGCACACACATTCTTGGAGGCCCTCTCTATCCCCAAGAACTGCCAATTCCATTGATGAAGATTTTTTCTAGTAAAAAAAACAAAATTTGTGGTCCTTTGACTACCCTCCTCAAGTGCTGGATTATCAGGATTTCTGAATCATCAGATGTTAGATTAAAGGAATTTCATTGTACTTCATTCAATTTAGAAAAAAGCAACTTTATTTACAACAATTCCTTGCCAACTCTGGCTTTCAACTTGCCACAGCTTTAAAACTGTCTCCATTTCTACCAACTATGTAAGTGTGGTTCTACTGTCTGTTCATGAGGAAAGGTGCTGCTGGTTTCCCAAGGAATCCACATCCATTATCACCATCAAAAGTAGTTTCCTAGCCTAAACATAACCAGTGCAGTACATGTTATGGTGAAACTTCTTACATGTATATTTTATAATACACGCAAACCTTCCATCTCGTGCAGAAACGGGCAACTCAACTGGTCTGTCAAAAGTGCTAACAGGTGACTGTAGTTCTACAACCCCTTGCCTGTCACCAGTCAGCCAACTGTGGTAATATGAGTGACCCAATAACTGCGGTTGGTGAATGAGTGCCGCTTGTATGTGCTTTAGACTACATTGAGAAGAAAACTGTTTTCTTAACCTTCAGTGTTTGTCAAGATTGTAAATGAAGGTTACCTCAGGTGTTCTTTTTTCTAAACAGTTCAGTGGATTAACGGTCCAGTTTGTTATGCTGCTCTGGCTACTGACAAGACTTTATTTATTTCATTCATTATGGAGAAAGTGTAAAAACAACATTAAAATACATCTCATAACATCTTCACAATAATAAATAAGAGTTACATGAACACGATAATGCTAACCTTGCTTTTATTTATGTGATACTGTCTGCCAGAAATACTCACAGCAAAGTGATTTACAATTTAAAGCAATGATAACAAAGACAGCAACACACATTTTCCACAAAGACTTCAAGTTTCGAAACACAAATCATGGACATCCTGTGTGGGATGTGTGGCTCTCATGGCAGGGTTAATAAACATTTTGGTCTCCTGGGATTTGGCGCCATGTTGACTGGTATGTAATTACCAACCTTAAGGAGTTTTCTGCCTCTGTCTTGGCATTCTTTGACTCTGAAGAAAAGAGGCAGTAAGTTCCCCACTAATATCAGTGGGTTATTTACCAATCTGTAAGGAGTAACATCCCATGAGTATTGAATTTTGAAAGACATCCATGAGAGGATGAAGATGTACTGGACCAGATATTCATAACAGAAAAACAGCAACTGTCTGGTTTGGGTGCTGTGCTCTGAGCAGGACTGCTAAATCAGGGCCAGCTGTCTGAACAGTTATGCTCAATAAAATGGCGATGAAAAGAATATATCCCACGTCAAAGGAAACTTCATTCTTCCCTGGATTAAGGGGAATTTAAATAAACAAGTGCATTGTTTTTTTTTTTTTTAAAAAAAAGCAGTCCCTTTACATGCCATGATGGCACTTGGGGGCGGAGGTAGAGGTCCATTCATTCTTAAGATCGGCGGGAAATTGAGGTGATTGGTCAACCACATGCCCCTGGGGGGGAAAAAAAACCGCCGATATCCACTGAATAGGAGGTTGTTTGAACTCCAGAGCCGGTCTGGACGTCTTTGAGAAGAGAAAAATTCGGTTGCACCCCTCCGGGTTGAACCCCCAATCATCCAGCCTGTAACCTAGTCACCATAATGACAAAGTTACTCCGGCTCCGCCTTTACGCTGTGCTTACTGTATCAGGGTCCCTAATCTCAGACAGCCTCATTCTGCCTGCAAGTAGTTCAAATTCAACTGCACATATTATTAATTTTGAATGATACAATCTTATGTGATGGGCGCTGGGTAGTTCGGTGTAAATATACCTACGTGTGTTCTTCTACCTAGCATATGACAGCTGGTTCCTTCAAAACGTCGGTAAACTTCTACCACACTACATGGCATCACATCCCAGGTCACAATATACTTCTTAGTCACCGCATTGTGAACTTCATACCTCACATTACTGTCAGCACAGTGCCTCATCTCACTCACAAATACAACACCCGTAGAAAAAAAGTTGAACGGTTACGAAAAGGTAAAAATTAGACTCTAAGCCGTGTTCGAGAACCCAGAAATGCCACCACGCTAGTGGTTTTCATTTTAGAACAAGCACAACGGCGGTGATTCGAGCTGGGCCAGCCGTGATTACGACATCACTTAACGTCGCTCAATCAAGCATTCGTCACAAAAATGAAGTGGAAAATAAAAGGCTTGCCATTACAAACGAAAGTAAAATACGGAGTGTGTCTTTGGCGGCGATGCCTTTCAAACGGGTAAAGGCTCCAGGGCGTTACGCCCATTTATACAATCCTAAAAGAAAGTTTTGCAATGCGGAGAAATCGCAACGTTACCTTACAGAAGGTTCCCGTGGTGCACGAATTCCATTTTATAAACCGGACAGCTAATGCACATGTCACTTCGTCGCAGCACAAGCATTTTTCCGACTGTGCCAACACATGATTAAACTTCACTAATCACACACCCAGCCAGACCTACCATCACACTGCACTAAGCACGATGATCTGTGGCAGGCGCTGTGTGCGCAGTTTTTGTACACTGTCGTGGTGAAAGTAACGCTCTCTTTCGGAAGAGAAAGAAAATATGAGCAACATCCACGACAAAACGAAGTAATCCGTGATTGAGTAATTTGGGAGGGGAGCATTACATACGCGATGAATTGTGGGGCTGTATATTTTCAGTTCCTACCAGGTTACCTTTTTTACAAACTTGTTAATTACTGAAACTGTGGTAACTGGGTTCTTCGTAGTAGTCAATTTGGCCCTCCTGATACGGATAATAATTGCTGGCTCCTGCATCGAGATACTCTGCGTAACCTTTTCCCTTTATAGCACCATCATATGTCGAGGCCCCAATAGATCCAGACTGTCCTGATTTCCCTTTATAAAAATTATTATATGGCACTGGATAACTAGGCTGTGTTTGGTGGGCTTTGGGACTATAATAATCTGGCTTGCTTTCGTAATTGTAAACTCCACTCGGGGACACATAACCTCCAATCGCAGGCTTGCTGTACCCCTGTGCCGCGTCGTGGTACACACGGCTCGCTTCTTCGTTTCGACCGCCATGGAGTTTCTGTCCGAAACTTTGGCCTCCCTGTTGCTGGTTGTATCCCTCCTTGTCATCGTGATAATCGTCCTGTGCGTACCGTCCCTTGTAGCCCCGGCTGCTGTCATACCCCGCTCTATTTCCGTACTTGTCCTGCTTCCCTCTGGCGGTGTCCTGATACGCCCCGTCGTCGTAGTTCCCATGGTACTTGTCCGCGTTGCTGTCCCTAAAACCGCCGTACCTGGAATCGTACAGATAGTGGCCACCCTCATCGTTTGCGTCATCGAAAAAGCGTGAGTTATTGCCCGACTCATCTTTATAGTATGAGTTCTTGAAGCCTGAGGAGTGGTGACCCTTCCGGTGGCCTCCTTTGGAGCCGAACGCAGCTGCTGACTGCCCCTGATGGTTGAATGCTTGGTCCCCATATGAGGCTTGACCGACATCATAGGCTTTACGGGCACCACTGTTGTCACCATAGTAACCAGAGTTTTGCCTGTCCCCATGGTGTGCCTGGTGATCTGCGGCATACCCATTCTCACTCACTTGTCCCTTTGAACCTTTGTGCCCAGAGCTACCATAAAAGCCTACCTCCCCTCTGCTGTCACCTGCATCGTCAACCCTGTAAGAGTCACCCTCCTTCTTCTGCATCTCCCCATAGTTGCCTACAGCAGGACCATAGAACTCTGAGCCTGCTGCCATCTGGTCATCCACCACAGCAATTAAGTTGCGTCTCTTCCACTCAGAGTCATCCAGTCCCAAGGAAAGGCTCTTTCCAACATTCGCACCTGCAGTTCTTTGCTCCTCTGGAATCAGCTCCACATCATCTTTCAGCACACCACTAGCACTGCACGCCCTGAGACTCAGAACCACAACACACAATGCCGCCCACATTGTGCAAAGAAATGCCGGATGAAAGCAGGATCCCTGCATTTATATGCTGTTCTGTGGCCTTGCCATTTTCAGACACTTTCCACATCTTAATGAAAGTGGAAGCATTGTGTCACGCTTGTCGAGATTGCATCACAAGAAACAAATTGAGCAAGCGACCTTTGGATGTCATTACATTGTGGAGCCAATGACTTTCAATTCCGAATGAGTGTGAACAAGGTTCTTCACGCCTCAGTGGGGGTATGCTCCATGAGTCGAGTTTGCTTGAATACTGTCTGGTTACTATATATCCTGCCCTGTGAGGTACATTGCTCATGTGATGTCAATGAAGTGTGACAAGTCATACAACTATTTACAGCATGACAACAGTATGAATTCTAAAAACATAACCTACATCACTGCACTTATACTAGCTGACCCAATTCTGATTCTGATTCTGAATCAGTATGAAATAGATTATGCACTGAATGCGTACATATAGAAATAAATGGATAGAATAATTCATCATTGTACCTGTTAAATATCCTGCACATTTCACACATCAAGCTGTTTGCTCTTCAAGAGCACACCCCTTGTTCATTTCAAATTCATTATAAGCCTCAAATTCATTACAAGGCTGAAGCCTGCAACACGGATACCACTCCAAACCAACCACACCGAAACTCCAACACACATCGAACCAAGAACAATACGGCCAATGTGGTAATTCAACAGAATAGTTGCAAGCTCGTGATGATGGATATATTAATGTCCGAAACATGTTAAGCACATAAGAAGTGAAATAAAATAGCAAGTGACAGCAAGGTGGTCTTTTATTCTTCAACCATCACAATGATGCACGGTCCAATAAACATAAGATTGAGCTACGAAGAATGTTCATATTATTATAGCAGTTTCTTTATAAATAAATTTTCATTACACATTCCATCAGCTGTACCCCTATAATGGAATTAGTTTAACATTTGAATATGTCACATGAAATGCTTACAATTATTCATGTATCAGACTACGTTCATAATCATGATAAGCGGGCCCCTGTCAACATGCCATGTCCTTAGGTTGTGGATGTAGGAGAAGTCCTACAGATATAAAGGATAACTGTGAATATAACGAATCAGCAGTCGCACACAAATGACAAGGGGTGATCCTCCAGCTTGTTTGGGCAAGGGGCCCATGACTGCTTAGCATAGCATAAATAACATGTTACAAAATACTATCCAGGACTTCACACAAGTGTCAGACTCCATAAAATGCTAAGAATGTTCTAACATGTTGAGGAACTATTGGATTCCCCCCCCAAAAAACTTTGCTCCTTGGAGTAAGTTAGTGGGTTTACAGTTCTGTGTATGTTGTATTTTTGGCTTATTCCACATCCTTTTGTCACTGACATCCATGAAGTGTATAATAACAATCATGCATGTACAAAGCAACTGCATTTCTAGTTCAAAAAGTCTGTGACCTGTTTAGATTCACGAACCAGTTAAACATCAGTGGCTTTTAGAGTGCGATCCTCAGGGATGGGACACAACACAGTCTGGCATCTTCATACTCACTGCCATGAGAACCTGCTATCTTATTCAGCAATAAGTCTGTGAAAGAACATTCCTATGTATGTCATGTTGTACAGTACAAATGAAATGTGTAAATTTAATTATTAGTTGCCATCATGTCTAGTGGTAAATTTGCGTTAATATTGAAGAGTCATCTCTGTTGTCCACATTGAAAATCTGCAAGCAACACGTGTGCCAGAGGCAGTTTAAAGCATCATCTATCTGAATCTTCCGAGTGCCTGGTGATGTATGACATCCCAGTCCTTCCATCTGGCAAGGGTTCAGAACGTGCCCCTTAATCTCTTCCTCAATACGAGGCGAGAAACAGCGATATCTACTCGTGCATAACAAGCCAACTAGAATTTTCATATGGAAATAGAATTGGGTCACATAACACGGATTTAAAACACTATGGCATGTGCAATTTAAAGTACAAAGATGCATGTAAAGTACAGAGTGTAAAACATGTAGTAGAAAAATGTGATTACAAAATTTCCTGCTGACAAATTCCTACTGAAGACAGACTTCATGAACATGGTTCTGAGACCACATTAATCTGCAGGTCCCCTCTCTTGACCATCATCCACATTATCACACTGTGAATGTAACAGAATCATTTGAATGATGCCATCCCGTTGTGTACGAATAACTAGTTTACTAGTTTATTGTAATGTGCCATTGTTACACAACATATAAAAACAGTCATAATTTACAACTGGTTCAACTCGGCTACATGTTTCAACTGTTACCCGGCCATCATCAGGCCAACAGAGAAATAGTTGGTCTGATGATGGCTGAAACATGTAGCAGAGTTGGACCAGTTATAAATTACAACTGTTTTTATATGTTGTGTAACAATGGCACATTACAATAAACTAGTAACAGAATCAGCCTTATGAGTGCCCCCGTTACCAGAAACCGATTTTGCAATCTTGCCCAGGATGTAGGCACAAAACATCAGTGCTGACCCAATCAAGACACAGTATGCAAAACACATTTTCATTAGGCTGCATTACAGTACTAACTAAACAACCACTTGCGGTGGAGTCCTTCAGAAGCGGACAGTTACTCAGCTAGGCAAGAATTTCCCCACCATTTTGTGGAAACCAAAGGTTAACTGCTGTCTGTACAGTACTCTACACCTATTTCTATCCTCAACCATATTAATCCAGTCCACACTCTCCATTCCTATTTAATATTACCTCCCAACTACACATGTCTTTAAAGTAATGTTCTGCCATAGTTGAAGAATAAAAAACCAACTAGATGTCACTTGCTACATTTACTTTACTCCTTAGATACTCAACATGCTTCGGGCATTAATGTGCCCATCTTCCGGAGTTTGCGACTATGTTGTTGAACTACCACATTGGCTGTACTGTTCTGCAACGATGGAAAAGTTAGCATTAGCGTAATTTTGGTGTTTAGTGGTGTGTGTTTTGCCATCAGGTTTCCCCATCAAAACCCTGTTTGCATCCTGCTCCCTCCATACATACAACATGCCCTCCCCATCTCATCCCCTTTCATTTGATCACCCTTATAATATCGCGTGTGGAGTAGAAATCATTAAGCTCCTCACTGTGCAGTTTTCTCCAGTCCCTTGTTACTCCATCCCCCTCTTAGCTCCAAATACCTTCCTCAGCACCCTATTCTCAAACACCCTCCCTCGTCTGAACCAACTTTCACGCGACACAAAACACCAGGCAAGCTTTTGGTTCTGTATATTTGAATCTTCATATATCTGGAGAGCAAACTGGAAGACAAAAGATTCTGGATTGAATAGCAGTAGGACTTCCCCAAGTTCAGTCTCCTCTTAATTATACTGGAGTGTTTTCTTGTTCAATCCGCTTGACAATACCCTTTGTGTTGGAGCCTGGCAATACCCTGATGTGAAAAACATACAAGTTGGGAATTTCTGTGGATCAAAAAAACTAGCACAAGAAATTATCAGACATACAAAAGCAATCAAAGACTGCGTAATTCGTCATGCAGTTACAAGCACAGTAGAGAAAATTACAAACTGTGCTCTCACACAACAGACGACTGGCAGCTAAGGGGCGAGTCACTGGCATGGACTGTGCACCGGACCATATCTAATGACTCAGCAGGAAATACGTAAAGCCCTGTTCAACTAATTATTGCATAAACCTGATTTCAGATATTTCACAAATGTTTGTGACATATGTACAGGTTACACCATAATGATCACATCAGCAGTTGACATATCTACTGCTTTCATGAAGATGCCTTATACAGTGCTAAATGCTGACAAAGGAAGGACAAAGATGAGGGACATCGTGTCCCACTGTAACATGCAACTAGAAAAATTTAAGTCACAATATGATGACATCTTATTTACAGCTGCCTTCCTCAACACTTCAGTAGCTCATATTATATGGAATTAAATGCTGGGATTATTAGTGGTAACGGTTGTACCCAACCAGAGACATTGGAGTAACTGAGGAAAACAAAAATTCTATCAAGGTAATGGGTGTCTGGACCATGAAATGAACCCAGGACCTCTCATATATGAACCACAAATGCTAAACATATGACTATGATATTTAGATGGATTTGATATGGTATATCTCAAATATGTGGGCCAGGTGGCTCAGTCAGTATAGTGATTGACTATGGGCTGGAGGGCCCGGGATCAAATCCCGGTGGGCACGAGATTTTCTGCCCGTCCAGACCGGCCCTGGGGCCCATCCAGCCTCCTGTACAATGGGTACTGGGTATTTCCCGGGGGTAAAGTGCGGCCGGGGCGTGCTGCTGACCACTCACCCCCTTTAGTGCTGCAGTCGTGGAAGAGTAGAGCTATACCTCTACCCACCCTCTGGGCCACACTGGGCCTGTAACAGGAAAACTTTACCTTTACCTTACCTCTCAAATATAAACAAATGTATTTGCCAAGCACAGGTTTTGACAGAATGGCCAGTGGACTAACTCTGGACTTCAACTGTTGGAACTGTCCTCTTGACATGGGTCTGGGGCCAAAGTCTTGTACAAATGGATGTCAAGGAGCAGTGGCACCTGGATGCGTATGTCTCACATCTATTTACAAGGGAAGGATGTGCTTAGACCATCTCTATGGCCACAAACCCTGCATGTCATTATGCTTGCACATATGTACCAATACTGTCAGGGCTGCAGGTCTGCTGTTGCAGCCTTGAAGACAGCTCATCCTCCCCACAATGCACCTCAGTCTGAGGCGTGGCTGCAACAACAGGAACTCAATTTGTCACGTGTGTTTTGTTTCCTCTTTCGTCTCTAATTCTGAATTACTTAGCAAAAACTACACAATCATTCAATGGTTGAATGGCTGCCAACTTCAAGGTCGAAGCAGGAAAATAACATTCTACTGCATCAGGTGTTAGTGGCGGCCCACCCAAGTGGTGCAACCCGTGGCACATGAGCAGAGGGTGACAAGCCACCAATTTGGCTCATCCAAGTGGTGCAACTTGTGGCACATGAGCAGAGGGTGACAAGCCAACAACTTGGCCCACCCAAGTGGTGCAACCTGTGGCACATGAGCAGAGGGTGACAAGCCAACAACTTGGCCCACCAAAGTGGTGCAACCTGTGGCACATGAGCAGAGGGTGACAAGCCAACAACTTGGCCCACCCAAGTGGTGCAACCTGTGGCACATGAGCAGAGGGTGACAAGCCACCAACTGGGCCCACCCAAGTGGTGCAACCCATGGCACATGAGCAGAGGGTGACAAGCCACCAACATGGCCAACCCAAGTGGTGCAACCTGTGGCATATGAGCAGAGGGTGACAAGCCACCAACTGGGTCAACACAAGTGGTGCAACTTGTGACACATAAGCAGAGGGTGACAAGCCACCAACTGGGCCTGTAGGCTTGGAACACAGATGATGCAAATTTGAATCTCACTTGTCTACGCAGGGTGAAGGCACTGGGACTGTAAAAGAAAATGTGACTATTTGCTGGTCTCTTCTGACAAAACAAGAAGTTCAACAATGACACAGTTTAAGCCTCTCCACGCTTGTTCCATCTACATACACTCAGCCAGTCATTAAAAGTTCCCACATATTATGGAATCCAGAGGTTCATTACCACATTCACAACAGCCCACCTTTTATCCGTCCACAGCCAGTTCATCCAGTCGCAGCTTTACCATCACGTTTAAGATTAATTTTAATATTATCCTCCCATCTATGCCTAGGTCTTCCAAGTGATCTCTCTTCTTCAGTTTTCTCCACCAAACTCTGGTAAGTAGTCCCCTTTTCCCCCAGTATGTGCCATATGCACCACCACCTCACCCCACAAGATTCAATCACGCAAATAATATATACTCATTATGCAATTTTCTCCATTCTGCTGTTACTTCATTCATGTCAGACCCAAGTACGTTCTTCAGCAGCACTCTCTCAATGATTGCAAGATGAAAATGACACAAAAGTATCAGGTACTGAACAGTCACAACTGAGATCATCACAATGTGACGTGTTTAGAGGCAGAGACAGTGCATGTAGCAACAGCACACACTACATACTGCACGTAGCAACAGCACACACTACATACTGCACGTAGCAACAGCACACACTACATACTGCACGTAGCAACAGCACACACTACATACTGCACGTAGCAA
>Ga0123355_10018751_pt1 | contig 10995 bp, 14 predicted proteins | sample TergutEmb28metaG_3_FD_89872 | JGI IMG/M metagenome (GOLD analysis project Ga0123355, IMG submission 89872) | Embiratermes neotenicus P1 segment gut microbial communities from Petit-Saut dam, French Guiana - Emb289 P1 | ecosystem: Host-associated > Arthropoda: Insects > Digestive system > Gut ...
GCGCAAGCCCAACTATAGCTCTTTTTAATCGCCACAACCTGCGGGTCTTGGGCATTTTCTGGCGGAATGCGCACTCCAAATAAGTACGACACTCTTGTAATGCGTGGTACAAGCATCCAAATGCCACCGCATAGCAAAAAAATAAAAACATTAATGCCAAAAAACAATAAATTTTCGTTCATTAAAACTCCACCTCTCCAATATTTTTTTCATGAATTTCTGACCACTCGAAAGTTCTTTGCCATGCAAAACCAAGTTGATTCGCTTCGGCAATGAATTTTACTCATGTTACTCCAAAGCCTTGCCATACGCTTCCTTGCAGATACGCAAAAACTCGCTTTCATCCAGCCCATGGCAAACCGATTCGGCAGAGGCAAGGGTTAGTTTGCGCGAAAGCTCGGCAAGAAACCCCGTATCTACACCATCTGCACTGCCCCGCGCCGCAACTACCGCACCTTTTCGCCTGTCCATTACAATATACCCTTCATCACACAGCATAGTGTACCCCTTGTTGACTGTGTGAAAATTAATGCCCAAATCTGCCGCAAGCCGCCGCACACTTGGTAAAGCCTCCCCTTCCACCAGCTTGCCGCAGGCAATACCACGTACAATTTGATTGCGCAGTTGCTCATAAATGGGCAACGCCCCCAATGTATCTATGGCGATAAGCATAAAAAACCTCCTTGCGTTTGTTATATATGAACTATAACAAACGCAAGGAGGTTATGTCAACAAGAATTCCTAGTTTTTCGCGGGATGGCTGTTCCCGTTTTCGGATATTGCCCGTTAGAGGGAACATGTTAGTACATATCCTCTGGGGCATAGTCAGCAACTTCGGCAATCATTTCCTCAACGCTAGCACTGCTATACTCCCAAACGCGAAACACCTTAAAGTCGAAGGATTTATAAATGGCGTTTACAATAGCATCGCGGGCAATTCTGTCTGGCCGCTTATGTGAAGCATCATCAACTTCAAATCCCGCCAATGGCTTAAAGTAGTCATCACAAATCAAAAAATCAATATGCTTTCTCGAAATCTCGTTAAAACACCGCCAAAATTGCGCCGAATTTCTATCGTCCACAGTAGTATCAACAAAATCGGCAATTCTGGGTTTGGCAAACACATAAAGCCCATAATTGTTAGCAATGGGCAACAAAACGCGAAAAAAAGATGCCTCCCGCACGGTAAGAAAAGAGGGGTTCAGTTCATATTTTAAATCTGTCTTTATGTTAAAAGTTGAACTATTCCCCTGCTCTCCAGAAAATCCACCAGAAAAATTACTCTGTTGGCTTTCTTCAAGCTTTCGCCGCCGTCGTTTCCGCCGTACCACAAACACAAGTACTTTCAACCCAACAATAAGAAGAATAAGGCCAAAAATGAGAGGGTGGAACAAAATACTTAAAAACGCCCGAAAAAAGACAGAGAGAGCTTGATTTATGCCCTCGGAGAGCATTTCGGAGGCAGTTGGCGTAGCTTCCTGCGCGTAGTCATATGATGTTAAAGCAAATGTAAAAATATACATGAAAATTACCTCCAAGGGGACAAACCGAAATAACGTAAATTTCCTGGCAATTGAAAAAGTTTAAAAAAGCACCCTCGTATTATAAACGAAAGTGCTTTAAAAAAAAGAAAGACTCTGAACCATCACGGACTCGAACCGTGGACCCTCTGATTAAAAGGCAAAAAAATGTTCAAATGCCAAGCTTCATATTACAATGCACAAACGGCAAATCGCCAAAAATACAGGAAAAATTGCTATGAAATAATGTTCGACAATTTTGAATATATAATAAATGTTAGTCAAAAGTTAGTCAAGTTTACGAAAAATAATCATTCAACTTGGCGGCCGCCTCGTCCTTGCGCTTGCCGTCAAGGTGTGTATAAATTCCCAAAGTTATGCTAATGTTTTTGTGTCCTAAAATGGTTTGTGCGGCTTTAACATCAACGCCCGCATTGTAAAGAATTGTGGCGAAATTATGCCGAAAAATATGTGCAGTAACTTCTTTCGAGTCCAAAGCCCTTTCAAACTTTTGCCACAAGCGTCTATATGCAATATGCGACATTGTATCGCCGCTTTGAGTCGTAAATAGAAATTCTGTTTTTAGCCCAGTAACATATTCAAATAAAACAGGTTTCAACGGGGCAAGTAACGGGATACTCCGTATACCTGCGGCTGTTTTAGGGCTTTCTTTTACAGTAGACTTATTACTCACAACTACCAGTGATTTATTAACCACAATTTCGTTTGTTTCAAAATTTATATCACTTTTTTTTATTGCAAGTGCTTCGCCTTTACGCATCCCCGTGTACATAAGTAATAACACAAGGCAACGTGTTCGCTTGTCGAGATTTAATGCAAAAATCTTTTGCATTTCTTCCTCGGTCAAGGCGCGTTTTGTATGCTTTGGCGTAGCTGTGGGGAGAGCAATGCCCTCGGCAGGATTTTTGAAGAGTATATCGTTAGCAATTGCCTGCTTAAACATTTGAGATGTAGTGAGTTTGAAAAGTTTAGCTGTTCGTGGTCGGTCACAAAGTTCATTCACGATATTTTGTAGTTGGGCTGTTTTAACGTCTTTAATTTTTAAGTTGCCCAAAGGTAGCTTTATATACTTCCGCACAACATCGCAGTACATCTTTTTTGTATTGTAAGCAATACCTGTTTTATATGTATCCAACCATATATCAGCCCACTCGCTCACTGTAAGCGTATCATTAATTACCAAGCCCCTACTTTGCTTTACACGCAAATCAGCGGCTTTTTCAGTAACTTCCTTTTGCGTCTTTCCATACACAAGTTTACGTTTAGGCGTGCCGTTTTCATTGTATCCCACCATAATAGAAAGCTGATAACGTCCATCGGCTCGTTTTTTCATCCCTTGGCAAACCTTCTTTCCGCATCTTTAACAGAGATATTACTTTGTTTGATTGCTAAGATGTTGCACTTTCACACCATGCCCCAAAAGGAGTCTTTTATTTATTCTTGTGCGCTCCCACCATGTAACAAATAGGCAGTCCAAGAAAAAACAGTGAAGTTGGCGAAAGTGTAGAAAAGAAAAAGTTACCACCTACATCAAGTATAATTGCTAAAATGCCAAGATTAAAAAGATAGGCCGCATAATCTCTATTGTTTCTGTGTTTTATACCAAGTATCCCCATATATAGTGCGAAAAGCCCTACCACAACACTATATACAACAAAATAATAATTCAGTGTTGTTGTACCTAATCTCTCCCACATCCCCCGCCAAGGTGATTGCATAAGCTCAATTGTAGCCAGTCCACCCAAAATACCTAGCGCACCCACAACAATATAGATAATGCCCGTGACAAGTAAAAAGATTCTGCCTGGTGCTTTATCACCATAATAAAACATTGGTTATTGTTCCTCTCTTGATTCTTCCAGCGAAAAAGCCGCCTCAAGAAGTTTGATACGTTTCTTAACGTCTATGTTGTTGTAAATTCGTATTAGTTCGGCAAGTTCATCGGAAACAGGTTGTGGAAGGCCGTTATGGATAGTAACAGAACCACTATTTAAACCTTGGACTGTTCCTCCGTAAATGTTACCTGCAACCCCAGTTCCAGAAATATCATTGTTAATAGAGTTACTTGATGGGCTATCACCTCTTAAAAAAAAATCAGTAGTTACTCCAAAGTAATCGGCAAACGGAACAACCTTATCGCCGCTTGGTGTTGCTCCTTTTCTCCAGTGGCTTACGCTTCCCATGCTGAAACCTAACTTGCGGCTTACAGTTGAGGGCGTTGTTCCGTTTTCCTTACAAATACTCTCTAGCTGTGTAAAAAACATAGTATGCCTCCATTTTGAAATATTACATTCGTGTTACAAACACTGCAAAGCAATATTTCGCTATTGACATAGCAAATGTTTGCTATATAATGCAATTAAGCTTTTCAAATAGCGAAAAGCAAAGCCCCCGCGACTTGTCATATAAGCGAAGTGTGAGAGTTTCTATTATATGACAAGTTTTGCGGAGGGTCAACAAAAAACGGGGATGGTACAACGTGAATAAACAGCCCAACTACCTAACCACAGATGATTTAGCCGCACGTTGGCATTGCTCAAAGCAATACGCAAACGCCTTCATGCATCGGCGCGGGTCTGGAGCAATTAAAATTGGTCGGCGGCTACTGGTCACAGAGAAAGAAGTAGAAAAGTACGAAGCAACAAAAGGAGTACGCACAGGTTAATTACCAGAATAAAAACTAGAGGTTTTTGCTTTGAATCTACTAACGGCAGTGAATGAAATTAATATGCTTTATGGAAACATAAGCCGCATGATTTTAGCCAAAAGCAATGAAGACTTGATTGCTATGCGCGATTGTGCTTTAAGCCGTATTGAAGTGATTTATAATATTCAATACGAAATACTAAAATGTGAAGATGAATAAGCAAAAAAGCCCGAGATAATTAATGAACAAAAAATAGGAGGCAATCAGATGATTACTTTTGTAACTATTGTGATATTTTTAATTGTTATAGGTTTTATTATGGACAAGGAAGTAAAACGCCAAAGCGAAGAAGCAAAGAAATACCGCGATGATAAACTAGAATTGTTGAAAAAAATAGCAGAAAATACAGATACTTTGAAGCAAATAATATCCGAAAGCCTTACCATCTAAAATTATCTCCACCCAACCAAGCTAACTACCAATAAGATAGGCCGCCACGGTTAAAAACTGCCATCCGTGGCGGCATCCCTCCCCCTAAAGATTGCGCGGGCGCGGCTCGCGCCTGCAATAAAGTAAGCTGGCTGACCTCGTTTAGTCACTCGGCAAGGACTCAAGGCGGCTCGGAGTTCGGAACAGCCTTTCGCTGGCTCTCGGAACAGCCAAGTCAAGGGAACAGATGCACCAAGAAAATACAGGTGAGTTCAGCCTTGGCAAAATTTTCTTAGCATTTCGGGTTGTGGGAAACTCCCGCAATTATCCCGAGGTTTTCCACAGTCAGCCTTGGCAAAAGCTTCTTGGGGGAATTGGGTTTTGCACACTTTCAATAGGGGCAAGCCCTTAAATACGATGGCTCTTATTTACTCTTTTTTATCATGTAACATCATTTTTAACAGCTTTAGCAGCCCCTGTTGAACGTGTGTAAAACCCAATTCCGCCTAGAAGCTTCCAAGGGTGGCTGTGGAAAACCTCGGGATAATTGCGGGAGTTTCCCACATCCCGAAATGCTTAGAAAATTCCAAGGGTGGACTCACCTGTATTTTCTACCTGTTCCCTTGACTTGGCTGTTCCGAGAGCCAGCGAAAGGCTGTTCCGAACTCCGAGCCGCCTTGAGTCCTTGCCGAGCGAGGTCAGCCAGCTTACTCACCCTATGGCGCGAGCCGCGCCCGCGCAATCCAGATGCCACAACATTGCGCATTAAAAAGAAATGAGGAAGCCACAAATGAAAAACATACTTAAAGCAGTCCTTAACTTTATAAAAGAACTATTCACCGAAAACAAAGCAATAATTATCTGCTTTCTTATACTGCTATTTGTAATCTTTTTTGTACGTGAAACGCGAGGGGCAGAAGTACACACAAGTATCAACCATGTACAAACAAGCACAACGTCCCAAGCATTGCAAGCACAACCACCAGTACAACCATTAATGTGGCCTTGTAGCATATGTGGTGCATGGTTATGTGACTATAGTTGTATAACTTTTTGTTCTGTATGTCATCATCTAATTTCTAACTGTATATGTCCCACACATTGTGACCTATGCGGATGGGCATTAGACGCTTGTCTTTGCCATTTACTGTGTACGAGCTGTGGACAATGGCTAGACAACTGTGCATGTTGCCCGATAACAGGCCAGCCATATTGCTATTGCGACCAGCATCCAATAGACATAACCGAGATAATCAACGCAATAATGGCACTAAGAGATGAACTCATAACAACCCAAGCATATATAAACCATGGAATAGAAGCGAAAACAGCCAACCTTCTTTGGCTTGTCGGGTTAAACTCCTTCGGAATAGGCATATCAGTAATGACAATCTTCGCAATCCAATGGGGGCGCACAAGATGATAAATGAAATCGGCACAGTAGTGGCCGCAGGCTTAGTAGGCGGCATAGTGGCAGGCGCAATCATATTTTTCTTAAACTGGATAATGTCTTCTGTATCAAGATTCATCAAACAAGCAGGAACAACAGAATAACAAAACAGGGTACTCGCGGGATGCGCACCCGCTACCATACACAAAAGATAAAAAATGACAGAGAGGAGAATCAAAATGCCACCTAGTGCAATCCAAGACCTAACAACGCAAATGACTACACAACTCGGCGATGTTCTGCCAGAAATCGCAAGTTCCGTGGGTTCTGTTGTGGGAGCAATCGCCCCCACAGCACTCAGCATCGCAGGTATCCTTGCGGTAGTTATGATTGTTATTAACGTATTCCGCAGACTTATCCGCTAATCGCGGCAGGCGGGGGCTATCCCCGCCAATACATAACAAAGCATGAGGGGAGAAGGAAAATGTCAATTATGAAAAAGCTCGTGATTGCAATGATTATAGCTTCCGTGCTGATTACAGTAATCCCAAGGCCAACGCAAGCTTTTGCACTTACCATAACAGCAAAGACGGTACTAATATCTGTGTTGATTGCGGGTGGTATAGGATTTTTGGCTTACGAGAGCATGACAGGTGCGACAAGCGCGTTTATAAACTCACTTAGCGCGGATGTAATCCAAACACTAAATTGGATAGCTGATAACGCTGTACGTCTGTTTGAAAACAGGGATGGGGAAATGGTGCAAGGGGTAGAAATATCATTGCAACAAGCGCAATTAATATGGGAAGCCGCACACCTTCATTTTCACCCATACGCAAATGAAACCATGACAAGGTTAGGTAATTACTTCCCGCTACTCGGCTGGTTAAACCCTCCAGCAAACTGTCCGTTTCCATGGGCATGGGGCAGAGCTATAACAGGCTATTACAGAACAGTTGGCGGGTTGCCTGTATTGCAACTAGACCAAGTATTCGGTGAATATGCATTTCAATTGCCACATGATTTTCGGTTGTCATCAGGCGGGCTAGTTATAAGAGGTCACCAAGTTGACATATTAACAAGGATGCTACAGGACTACGGCCTGCCGATGGAAACAACATGGAGAAACGGACACTTTCGAATGTCTCCATGGGATAATGGTTACACAGGTGTATGGTTTCAAAGCGCAATAGATATATATTGGGATGGATGGTTGGAGCTTAGATATTTTACTGACGGCAGGGGTACAGGGTTAGGAACATCACGAAGGCATGAGCCGTTAGGATTAATGTTGTTAGAAATACCCGTAATAGAGGGCGAATTTGCTCATGTAACTCACAATTTAGTAGCGGTATACAGGAGGTGGGAGGGTACAACAATAACCCCGCCGCTCACGCCACCATTCCCTATTAGAGAATTAGTATTTTTACCTGCGGCCACGTCAGCTCTTGCGATTGGACTTCCAGGGCGTTTGCAAAATGTAGTAAGCATAATGCATTTTGCAGAACTCGAAACCGCGAACATAGTGCGGGACATTACAGACGCACAAGCCAGAGCATTAACGATTGCAGGAACAAGCGACACCATAGCGATTCGTGTGCCAGATACTGTTGGCGACCTTGTGGGAGCAGTGCCAGAAACAATAATAATAGGCGCACAGGCAGGGACTGGAGTTATACCCGACCAAGGTCTATTAGACAGAATATGGCAAGGAATATTAGACATATTAGCGGCAATTATGGCGTTGCCAGGCGTTTTAGCAGGGACACTGCAAAACATATTCTTTTCAGATGATTTATTGCCATATGTGCCTGTGGATATGGATTTCGATTTTCGTATAAACCTAATGGATTATTTCCCGTTCTCAATTCCAAGAGATATATTTGATATATTTGGATTGATATTGGGTACACAACCTGCGGCACTTTTGGGAGCTACCACACATGAAAGAGCATTATTTTTTCATTATCAAGAAACAGGCCATTTGTCAGACGAAGGACATTTGATAATAGCACCTATGGTTTTCCCCGACCCTATATTGCCTCGGTTTGAAGTAAACATACCGTTGCCAAGCTTCGCAGGTGGCCGAATTGATAGCGCAAATGAATCAGTAGTATACACATGGGTACTGGATATGGCTGATTACCCCCGATTGATAGCAATAATAAATTGGAGTGTTCTTGTCGCGTTTCTATTTGGACTTATGCAACTAACAGCAAAGTTTATTACATGGTAAGGGGGTAGAGTGCTTTCAAACTATGGTTAAAAAGCTTTTCAAAATGGCTGATAAAAAGTGCAGTAGGTAAAGCAGTAATAGGGGGCATAGCAAAGGTTGGCTTTTATGTATTTTTCGTATTGGCCATATCATCATCGGGGCTTTTGCCACGCAGTCCTTTGCGTCTAGTAATGGTACCTATGGTTTTGCTAATGGAACATATCCCATATACAAGATATATTGCGGCTTTTGTTCCCGTATACGCAATAATGGCCGTCACTGGAGCATGGGTGATTGCTGTAGTTGCCTTCCATGTGATTAAAGTAATATTGCGAAAGGCTGGAATAATCAAGTAGAAAGGGGCATCTAGGTGATAAGACTATACACAGGCCGTCCAGGTTCGGGCAAATCATATAACATGGCAAAAAAGATTTCTGAAATCCTGCTGAAAGGCAACAACGTAATTACCACAGTTCCTATAGATATTGACTATATAAACAAGGGCGGCCGCAGGACAATTGGTGACTATTTATATATTCCCATTGATGAGATAAACCCCGAAAAGTTAGAGCTTTATGCCGCACAAAACCACGAAAAAGGCAACAAATTTCAAACAGCAGTGTTTATTGATGAATGTCAAATCATTTTCAATGCAAGAAGCTGGAACGAAAATGGCCGCAAAGAATGGGTTAAGTTCCTTTCCATTCATAGGCATCTCTACTTTGATATTTACTTGATAACACAATCTGATAGCTTTGTAGACAAGCAGATAAGACCATTGATAGAAACAGAAGTCAAACACAAAAACATTTCAACATACCTATGGTTTGTACCCTTCAAGGTATTTGTCCAGCGTGAGGAATGGTATGGCCATGCTGAAAAAACAAAACTTCGGAGTGATTTCGTACTATGTCGGAAAAGAGTTTTCCGAACATACGATAGCTACAAATTTTTTGATGATATTTGTGAGAAACACAAAACAAACCCACGGGCAGTCACGCAATAATGCGGACTGAAAAATACAAAAGGAGAGTGCAACTATGTTGCTACCATTACAAACACCACTTAGGCTCGTAACTTCAAGAACAATTGAGAAAGAGGGCAAAAGCTACACATTTGTAAAGCTTGCTGAAGAAGCTACTTATGATTCAAATGAGTTTATGCTTCATCGCAACCATAATAACCAGCCCCCCGACATTCAGAAGCGTTACAATGTCGTGCTTGACATTGAAGGAAAATTTACATCTGTTATTTTAGAACCCGAAAACAAGCATAAGGCTTCATGATGGATGTATGGCCGTACTGTAGTGTGGTGTGGCTGGCTTGCCCAGCCATGCCACACTACAGTACGGTTCATGTTCGCTAAAGAATTAGTATTACCTTTAGCGAACTTCTGTCGCTTGTCGCAGATAGTCCACAAGACCAGTGATAATGTGGCTTATCAGCAAATTAATATTTGTCGCAAAAGCAAAAACGGGGAGAGGTGTCGCAAAAATGCAAAACGCAAACAAGGATACACAGTCAAGAAAATGGCAAATAACAATCAACAATCCCGAAAATCACGGGTATGAGAGAGAATTTCTTAAAAAAATCCTCGGAAGTTTCAAATCACTTGAGTATTGGTGCATGGCTGACGAGGTTGGCGAAAACGAAACGCCGCACACGCATTTGTATATGGCGTTCGGCTCGGGGGTGAGGTTTAGCACAATCAAGAAAAAGTTCCCGAAAACGCATATAGAAATGGCGCGAGGGACAAGCCAAGAAAACCGCGACTACATTTTCAAGCAAGGGAAATGGGAGAAGGACAAGAAAGCAGAAGGTCATCGGGAGGAAACACGTGAGGAATGTGGGGAGATGCCGCTGGAACGGCAGGGAGCAAGAAACGATATAAGCGACCTTTACGACATGATAAAAAACGGAACGTCAACATATGAGATAATAGATGAGAGTCCGCAATACATGATGCGAGTTAGTCAAATTGAAAAAGTTCGGCAAACGATTCTCGAAGAAAAATACAAAAAGGAGTACAGGCAACTTGAAGTAACCTATGTTCATGGAGTAACAGGTGCAGGAAAAACTCGCGGCATACTCGAAAACTACGGTTATGAAAATGTTTACCGCATAACCGATTATGAACACCCCTTTGACCGATACAACGGCCAAGAAGTACTTATGTTTGACGAGTTCCGCAATAGCCTTAAAATGCAGGAAATGCTCCAATACCTTGAAGGCTATCCGCTGGCACTTCCAGCTCGGTACGCAAACCGCCAAGCCTGCTACACAAAGGTTTACATTGTTTCAAACTGGACATTGCAGAAGCAGTACCAAGAACTTCAAAAGAAAGACGGTGATTCGTGGGATGCATTCGAACGCCGCATACACAAGATAGTTGAGTACACGGGAGAGGAAAGACGGGAGTACAATGTAAAAGAAATGCGGGAGGAATACGAAGCATTCGGCACGGAAGTTAAATAAAATTTAGTCAAAAGTTAGTCAAAATATAAAAAAGGCTTCCGTAAAAACCTCGGAAGCCTTTAATTTAGCCTTGAACCATCACGGACTCGAACCGTGGACCCTCTGATTAAAAGTCAGATGCTCTACCGACTGAGCTAATGGTTCACATTACAAACGGGGTACAGTGCGAAACCGCAAAGTTTCCCCAAGGGAGAGTGATGGGTTTTGAACCCACTGCCTCCAGAGCCACAATCTGGCGCTCTACCAATTGAGCTACACCCTCCAAGTGTTTGCCATTTAGAAAAAAATAATACCAAAA
>Ga0123355_10018752_pt1 | contig 10994 bp, 10 predicted proteins | sample TergutEmb28metaG_3_FD_89872 | JGI IMG/M metagenome (GOLD analysis project Ga0123355, IMG submission 89872) | Embiratermes neotenicus P1 segment gut microbial communities from Petit-Saut dam, French Guiana - Emb289 P1 | ecosystem: Host-associated > Arthropoda: Insects > Digestive system > Gut ...
AGCAATGAAGCTGCGTTGGAATCGATCATGCAATCCGGAATGGTGTTATTGGGAAAGGCATGATTCGGAACAACCCCAGAGGGCAGTCCGCCTGTGCAATTTGCTCCAAGGCCGGCAACGTTGTTGGGGACGATGATGATATTCGATTTGCCATTCGCAAGTGTTGTGGGAATGACGGCACCGGTCCCCGCTCCTCCTGCATCTGGATACTCACCGGCCAGCGGCACGGTTTGGTTCAGCAACCCGCCTTGGACGACGCTGCGCCATTCCATGTTGTAGAAGAAAAACGTGGGATGTTGCTTCCAAAGCGGGATCCTGCCTCCTGCATTGAAACCGTAGACATTGAGTCGCAGCTCGGCGACTTTGTTGGGCGCGGGGTTGAAGTAGTTGCGCGCGTCGAAGGCGTCATTGCGGTCGAATTCCCACGCCGAAGCATGAAACTGCTTGGTTCCAGACTTGATGACCGTCGTAATGGTCGCCCCCCCCGTAAGTCCGTATTCGGCGCTGTAGTTCGAATTCAGACTGCGGAATTCGTCAATCGCGTCAAGGGAGGGCATGACAGCGGCTTGACTCCCGCCGCGATCCAGATTTTCCGAGCCATCCAGGAGTTGCAGGTTGTGGCCCGCTCGTTGACCATTAATGCTGACGTTGTTGTCGCCGCTCACAGGCGTGGCGATCATGCCCATTCCCTGAATGCTGGACGCTCCTGGAGTCAAAGCGTACAAGTTGTACAGACTTCGCCCATTTGTGGCCAATTGGGTGACCTGCTGCCCGGTGATTACTGTGCTGACGTCTCCAGAGTCGGACTGCACCGCGACGGCGTTTGCTTCCACCGTGACGCTTTCCTGGACTGAGCCCACCTCCATGACAAAATCCACGCGGGTGCGGTCATTGACGTTCAGAATAATGTTCTTCTTTTCGGCAGTTTTGAACCCGGAAGCTTCCGCCTTTACGTTGTAAGTACCAACCTCAAGACCGGGCGCTACGTATTGCCCCGCCTCGTTACTGTTGAGGCTGCGGGTTTGACCAGTGCCGATGTTGGTCATGGTGACGGTTACGTTGGGGACCACGGAACCCGAAGGGTCACTGACGGTCCCGACGATAGTGGCTTCCTGGCCCAACCCAGCCAGGCAAAAACCAAAGAGCAAAAACAGAGTAAGTTGTGCGATCGAAACGAGAGTCTTACGGGGTGCCCCGACCACGTACAAAAGCAGCATGGCTTTCTCCTGACGGACTCTGGGAATTCGTCTCCACGTCGAGACGGCGTCCGGCAATGGAGACTCTTACCCCTCAGAGTGGTCGTCATCAATACCCATTTGACGATTATTCATATAGCCATTCTGGCGCTGCCGGGTGATCAGACGACATCAATCCGCTATGCAACCCATTTTTTCCGGGGCCCTGGTGGTGTCGAGCGATTTGACGGCAGGGGAGGTGCGGGTGGTCTCTCCAGTTCAGGAAGCCAGCAAGGGGCTCGGCTCTGCGACCTTTATTTTCGAACCCAGTATGGTCCGCAGCAGGCGCACCGCCGTTGGAATCTCTTCTGCTCGAGTACTTCCGAAGCCCAATATGAACCCCTGCTCTTTCGTCCTTCCCAGATATGACGAGGAAAGCGGCACCAACCAGAGTCTTTTTGCGGCCGCGTGAGTGGCAACAACATGATCAGAGATGCCCTTGAATTTCACCGACAGATGCATCCCCGCCTGTCCGCCCGTAATGTCCACCGCCCCCCCCAGCTCCTGGCGAATACTTTCCAGTAGCGTGAGGCGGCGCTCGTTGTACAGAACACGCGTGCGGCGAATGTGACGCGAGAAATGCCCGTCGCGAATAAAATCCGCGAGCACGGCCTGGAAAAAACCTGCCGGTGTAATGTCCATGGCAAGTCTGACGGCGATAAAGCGATCGACCAGATCCGGGGGGATGACAACGTATCCGAGCCGCAAAGACGGGAACAAAACCTTGCTAAATGTTCCGATATAGATCACGCGGGAGTTGACATCCAGACCCTGAAGAGCTGCGATGGGCATGCTCTCGTAACGGTATTCGCTATCGTAGTCATCTTCGATAATCCACGAACCTGAATTTTCAGCCCAGTCCAGGAGTTGCAAGCGGCGAGCGGCGCTCATGGTGACCCCAAGCGGATACTGATGGGATGGCGAAACGAAAGCCACGCGTGCCTTGGGCGAGCGGCTGATGCCGACGGCCACATTCAGGCCTTCACTATCTACAGGCACCGGGACAATTTGGCACCCATTTGCCATGAAGACGTTGCGTGCAAAACGATATCCCGGTTCCTCCATCCAAACTCGACTTTGCGGATCGAGCAATACGCACGTCGCAATGTGCAGTCCCTGCTGCGAGCCGCTGACAATCATGATCTGGTCGGCTTCGCAGCGCACGGCGCGCGCTGTTCGAAGGTAGCTTGCCACCTGTTCCCGCAGATCTTTCGACCCCAGGGGATTGCCGTAGCCGAACGAATTCTCCTGAATACGGCGGCACTGCCGCGTCACCAAACTGTTCCAGATCGGAAAAGGAAAATGATCAAATGCCACCTGGCTGACGCCAAAAGCTCCCCAACCACGCTGCCACGGGCCTGCCTCGACGGGGCGAGGCAGTGCCGCCCGCGCCGCTACGGGGCGTGGTCGGGAACTGACCCCGGATGGGCGTCGACCGCGAGACTGCGACACCATCATTTGATCGGGCAGTGAATTCGAAATAACTGTTCCGGCACCGATGCGACTCTCAAAGTATCCCTCAGCCGAGAGCTGAGCGTAGGCGTTGAGGATGGGAATGCGCGAGATACCTAACTCCACGGCCAAGGTTCTGGTTGACGGCACTCGCTCGCCGGAGCGCAATCTTCCCTCCAGGATTCCACTGCGAAAAGCGTCGTACACCTGGCGATAGAGCGGAACCGCAACCTTCCGGTCTACTGCAATCGCCGGTGAGATTCCAGAAGACATTCGTTTCATTTCGGCTGATCTTAGTAGTCATATCAAAAGACAGTCAAGAAGGGTTTGCCACAAGCATCATTGATTTGCCCGGTGAGCAGGGTGTGGAAATCCTCGGTGGAGGACAGGGCTCAAATTTCTTCTGCAGGCTCACTCCCAGGCTGAAAGTGTTGAGCAAAATCCGCCGTAGGAAAATCTCAGGAGGCGCCGAGGCCAGAACGGCGGGCTGATGTGGACCTTAGCGCCGGCCACGGCGAACTTCTGCCGGACGCCCCTGACAGCCGCCAGGAAGATCCGTTCAGTTGGCCATGAAGACGTGGCCGATTTCATGGCAGTGAACTCGCGCAGGATGACGCTCCAAAGGGTCGGCTCAAATCCAGCCGTTCTTTCGTGCAATCTGTACGCACACACCAGTACTGAAATACCAAACAGGATCAACGTAAGCTTTCGTGCCCTGCGCAGCTGCGGGAGTTTTTCGGGCGAAACGGTCGTCGACATCATGTCGATGAGGAATGCGCCTACGAAGAGGTCGATGGCGGTGAAGATGGTCCAGCCCACGGGGAAATAGTACAGGAGTTGTGCAAATGCCTTTGAGGTGCTCCCAACTTAGGTGTGATCTCAAGGTCAGGGAAGACGCAGCAGATCGGGCAACTACGATGAACCCGATCAGGATCATTGCGCTCAACACTCCCCGCCCAAGCGCGACTTGATTTCCCGGAAAGGAGAATCTTCACGGCGGAACCTCCGAGGACGAAAAGCGGAGAACCGTTGTCGCTATGGTACGGCGGGAGAGACCAGGCCGGCTTTCGCGAAATCAGAGCAGGCGAACCGGAAATCGCGTCCACTCCAGTCCGGGCTGACGCAAGCCCAGCACGTACCGCCCGGGCGACACCCGGGCGAGATCGACCTCCACTCTCAGGGTCACAGTGTGATCTTCCAGTTTGGCGGTCCCGGTTGAGTGCGAAAGCTCGGCACCGTTTTGATCAAGCAGTGTCAGATTGTACGTTCCTTCATTGCTGCCAACCGGCAGGTCCAACTGCAAGTGGCGTGCGCCGCTTGGGATCTCTAAGGGCGTTTGATGGGTGTCATTCGTTGTCTCTCCCCGCACCGGCGCACGAGCGCGCAGGTCGAGGACGACGACTGCGGGAGTTTGTACGGAGGGGCGATTGCGTACCCAAAGCCAGCCTCCGACCGCAAGCAACACCACTGCCGCCGCGGCCAGCCACCGGACAGCATGCCTGCGTTTACTTCGAACCAGCTCGCGCATTTCCTTGAATTCAAGGAAACAGGGGCTGCACGACCCCAGATGGTTAAGCCAAGGATGGGCTTCGGACAACAGAAGCCGGTGTTCTGCGACCTTTCTGAGAATCTCGGGGCCTGGACATCCTGCGCGCTGAGGGTTGGGGAATTCGTGGGACAGGGCCCTATCCAGCAGATCGAGAATCTGCTTTTCCCCGATGTTGAATTCTTCTCGTCCGCTCAGAGTTCGCCTGCCTTCAATCCTGTTTTAGAACGAAACCCAAATTTCTACAGCCACGTGCGGAGAATGCGCGTAAACCGCTTCAAAGTGCCAATTTGTCCCTGAGCTTGGCAAGAGCGTAGCGAAATCTGAGCTTCACCTGAGCCTCGGACATGCCCAAAAAGGAAGCAATCTCCGGGTAAGAGTAGCCGTATTTGCGGGCTATCCAGACCTTGCGTGGCCACTCGTCCAAACTCTGAACTGCCTCTTTCGCTTGAAGTGACTGCTCGATGTCTTGCGCCGCCCTGGAATCGTGAGCTTGCCTGAGAAGCTCAAGGTCCCGCGCCGAGGGGAAATACTGGAACATCTCCCTTCTTTTACGTTGTTTCCTCAAGGCCCGGTTGAAGCGATGAATAAAGACACCGAAAAGGTAGGCATCGAGATCGCGGATTCGTACGCTTCTGCCTTTCGACCTTACGAGGGTCTTGCCAACCGACTGCAGCGTCGACTCCCAAACGTCCGATGCAATTGCGATCGCTTCATCCGTACCGTTGTGCGGCTGTTCTTTGATGGCATGTGCCTGGATTCGTGGCCAAAGCCGACGGGCAACAGAAACCAATTCGTTGATGCGGTTTTCACTGCCCGGATTGGGCGGGCCGAAGCTGGAAAGAATCCACTCCGGCCCGACTTCTTGGCTGGACATCTGGGACGTTCCTCAACCTTTAAGGGTAATTCCATGGCCAGAATTAAAGCCGAACGCGTCATACCACCTTGCATCAGATCAACGGAGGAGCGCTTCCCCGATCTCAGCCCATTCCTCCTCGAGCGGCCTGTGGCAGGGAGGCTTGCCCGCACGCTGATACCAGTACGCCGCGTTTGACGAATCGCCCTCCTTGCGGTGGAGGTAGGCGTGTACCCAGGCGCCAGCCGGGCCCTCGTCCTGCTGCGCTGATTCGTGAGCTCTGGTCCAGTCCCCCTTGGCATCCCACCACAACCCCGACAGCGCGCAATTGAGGTCCTTCGGTGGCTGGTGACCGCGCACGGAGTCGCGAAACTCGTGTAACGTCATGGAAGTAGCCTGCCATCCCGGAATCCAGCCGTCAAGCGAGACGGCTCCTTTTATTTGAGGATCAAACCGCAAACCGACGCCAAGGTCTTCTTCATACTTTTTTCTGACTGCAGGTTCCTTTAATAGTCGTGGGATGGCTCCGGGAAAGGCCGAGCCGACCCTTAACCCAGGCATGTTTCCCCAACTCGATGTTCGACATTTGTATTCCGTGGTCATTTTGGCCGAAGAGCTGAATTTCACGCGAGCTGCACATCGGCTTCGAATCACCCAGTCCGCTCTCAGCCGGCAAATCACCGAGCTCGAAAAAGAACATGGATTCCAGCTGTTTAACCGCGATCGGAGAAGGGCAGCTCAACTCACCGAGGCGGGACGTACTTTCGTTCAGGAAGCCCGATCCGCGCTGTTGCATGTGGACCGAGCCATTCACCTGGCACGCGCCGCCCATCAGGAATATGAAAATGTCTTATCGATCGGGCATGAGCCTTACGCTGACCGGGCGTGGATTTCCACACTGCTAGCGCTCGGGTTACCGCTGTTCCCAAACTTGAAGGTGCGCTTGATGGCAAACTTCGCCATGGAATTGGTGCGAAGTGTGTTGGCGAGCGAACTTCAGGCCGCAGTTGTTGCCGCTCCTCCGGTTGACGGAAAGCTCACGTCGGTCGCCTTTGCTCAGACTCAACTCTATGCTGTTTTGCCGGAGTCGCACTCGGCGGTTCACAACGAACAGGTCAGACTCCGCGATCTGGCAAACGATGAATGGATTCTGTTTCCACGGGGCATCAACACGACGGTCTACGACGCGATCACCGAAACAGCCACGAAGGAAGGAATTCGTGTTAAGCCCGCGCATGAGATCGTAACCGCAGAACACGCGTTTCATCTGGTATCTGAGCGCGCAGGGGTGGCAATCTTGCCGAAGCCAGGCGCTTTAGACCGCCGGGTCCACAGTGTGGAGGTTCTGCCGCTCTCGGACTCGTCCTTATCCTTTGAAACCTGTTTGATCATGCGACACGACGATGATTCCAAACTCGTGAATGAATTCGCTCGAGCGTTTCTTCGGAAGTGTGTCCGGAAACTCGGAGGAAGTCGGCAAATGGAGCTGCCGCTGTCGGCCTGAGCTATCGGGTTGGGTCAATCCTGGCGATGTCGCCCCGCAATACCAGAAGAGTGAGGTTTCGTCCGCTTAAGAAACGACTTGCAAGCGGAACGGAATGTTTCGCGGCGCAAGGCCATCATGCCATCCATTGTGATGCGGATGGAGCCGTTGGGAAGGAAATTGAAGGTGGTAGAGCGCTCCAGGCAGCCACTTTGAGCCCGCGACACAATCTCGGCCATGGGCATGATGTCGCCCCCTCTTCAAGGAAGATCGGGGAGTGCGTACAAGCGGCGATATACAATTGTCAAGAATCACCTTCCACGGTATTCCGGGTAACCCGATTCACTCGGTCCCAAATCCTCATTCACCGGGAATGGGATTGGAGGAAAAAGCCGCACCCAAGGCGATCCGAACCTTGCCCGAGTCGGGAAAGTTCGGCTGCAGTGGAAACCCAGGTGAGCCCGCGCTAACATGGGGTGGAGCTTGCCGATCAAGGTTTTGGTGAGTGCTTCCTCGTCGGATCTGGAACACTCAAAAAGGGTCATACGAATGGCGATGCGCCCAGGCTTTCCGGCGATGGCTTCTGCTGTTTGCCTCCTCGCACTTTGTCTGTTTCCGATTCCCGCAGCCGGCAAGTCGTCTCAGACGCTGCATAACCATGTTCGCGCCGCGGTTACCAGCGGCCGGGCGGCACGTATCGGAGCGATGGGTCGCAGTCAACGGATGACAATGGCGATCATTCTTCCGTTGCGCAATCAGACCGAACTCGCCAGCTTGCTGAAGCGCCTTTACGATCCATCGAGCCCCGAGTATCGCCATTTCCTGACGGTATCTCAGTTCACGGCACAGTTCGCCCCCACCCGGCGGGATTACGAGTCCGTGGTGAAGTTCGCCCGATCCAAGGGCTTCACCGTGGCCCATACGCCTGCCAATCGCCTGCTGGTGCATATCAATGGCACGGTCGGACAGGTCAACAAAGCCTTTCACGTGAGCATGACCAGCTACCGGCATCCGACCGAAAACCGTGCTTTTTATTCGCCAGACCGTGAGCCGTCGCTCGAGTTGAGTGTGCCGGTGGCACACATCGCCGGGCTTAACAATTTCTCCATCCCCCGGCCGAAATATAAGAGAGCCCCTGCCAATTTCCGGCGCAATGCCGTTGGCTCCGGGCCCAATGGCGCATACCTTGGCAGCGATATGCGCATCGCCTATTACGGCGGGACCGCTCTCACCGGCAGCGGCCAGTCGGTGGGTTTGCTGGAGTTCGACGGATACAACATGAGCGATGTCACGGCCAGTTTTGCAGGGCAGTCCAACAGCGTTCCCATCCACAACGTCCTGCTCGACGGCGCCACGGCAGGTTCCGACGGTGATGACGCCGAACAAGTGCTGGATATCGTGCAAGCAGCGTCGATGGCTCCCGGCCTCTCGCAAATTCGCGTCTACATCGCCCCGGGCAATTCGCAGATCGGTGTCGGCGACGTCGACGTGTTCAACCAAATGGCCACCGAAAACATCGCCAAACAACTGAGTTGTTCGTGGGGATGGAATCCCGACGACACCGCGCAATTGGATCCCATATTCCAGGAGTTTGCGGCGCAAGGGCAGACCCTGTTCGTGGCTTCCGGAGATGCGGGAGCCTACACCGGCTCGAATTCCACAGACAACAGCTATCCCGCCGAAGACGTGAATGTGGTCTCGGTCGGCGGGACGGACTTGACGACCAACGGTGCCGCTGGTGCCTGGCAATCGGAAACCGCATGGTCCGACAGCAGCGGCGGCCCCGCCGATGATGGTTTCCCCATTCCGAGCTGGCAGGCTGGCATCGCCAACTCGTCGAATCAAGCTTCGAGCACCGTGCGCAATGTACCCGATGTTGCCATGGAAGCGAATACCGACAACTATGCCTGCGGCCAAGGCACCTGCAGCGGCGACTATGGCGGCACCAGCTTTGCGGCACCCCGCTGGGCAGGGTTTCTTGCACTGGTCAATCAGCAGGCTGTCGCGAACGGCAATGCGACCCTGGGATTCATCAATCCTGCGATCTATTCGATCGGCAACGGTCCCAATTATGGCGGTGTCTTCCATGACATCACCAGCGGAAACAACAGCAATGGCCAGGGGCAATCGTACAACGCGGTCGCTGGCTATGACCTCGTAACCGGATGGGGAAGTCCAAACGGGCAGAATCTGATCAACGCCCTCGCTCCGTCTTCGGCATCAGGTGGGCGCTAGGATGGCGAGCAGTCCGAAGCGTTCGGTGGGGCACTTATCGTTGTCGGCCGATTCGCATTTCTGGCCTCGCCTTAACGCCATTCCCCCACTCGATCGGGGGCGTGCTTTTACCGGGCTTGGCAGCGCTGCGCCGGCCGACGGGTCGCCGGGAAGCATTCCGGGCTGGGAGCAGCCGGGCCCGGGTCCGTTCTCACTGCCGAAGTAAGAACCGGAGGTCCTCTCCTCGTCCGGCTTCCCTCCGGCCGGACAGGAGCGGGATTCTGATATCGTCCGGCGCCAACCGAGTCCGCTACTGCAACGAATTTCATGCTGGCTTCGAGCAGGCGTTCGGTAAATACCCTCGCGGGCAGCCGTGGATTTCATCCTCCACGAACAACGGCCATGAGTCCGCTTTATCCGGGCTCACAGCGGGTTGCCCGAGACCTCGCGGCTATCCCTTGATGGCCGAGCGAATTTTTGGCGTGCCGGAGACGGCAGCTTTCAGCGTCGGATCGTCTTCGATCGCTTCCAGAACTTGTCTCGTCATTTCCTCATCAATGGTCGGCGCTTTCCGGATTTCAACCGGATAGCGCACCAGCAATTCCAATCCTGCATCGACAAACTGAAGGCGCGCTCCCGGACGCGGCGCCTCCACTTGAATGTCGACCCGGCGCTCGATAGCGTCGTGTTGCCGCTCAATTTCTGCCCGGTATTTTGCATAGACATGGTTCACGGTCGCGACCAGTTTGTCCTGCGCCAGCTTGTAATTTCCGTCAGGTGCAATCATCACGGCGACTTCATGCCACGCGTATTCGGTGCCCGGAATCTGCTTGAAGAGCGGAGTTCCCGTCTGAAAAAGAACCGCATTGGAGAACACCACAATCCGGCCTGTCGGATAAAAATCCAGTCCGGTACCGGCCAATTCCATCAGGTAAAGCCGTACCAGCCCGATGTCGACTACATCGCCGGTGATTCCGGCAACGCTGATGCGGTCGCCCACGCGGATCCCGTACCGGCCGATAATGAAGAAATACGCGGCCACCGACAGTAGCACCGCCTGCAATCCGACGGCTATGCCTGCGGTAATGAATCCCGCGAATGTGGCAAGAGAACTGAATTCGCTGACGAAGCCCAAAACCAGGACCATCGCGATCAGAAAGCCAGTGACGACGCGACGCAAAACCAGAAACTGGCGTCGCCGCCGCGGGTCACCCACATAGCGGAATGTGATGCGGCGCCAGACTTCCGACATCGCAAGAACGACAGCCAGCGCCAGGATAATGCCGAGCACCCGCAGCAGAACGGAGCGAAGAATGTACTTCGACTCGTGCGAAATGGAATTTCGCCACTCGTTCAGATTGGTTCTGCTGTCATCGAGCACGATGAGTTGCTGGCTGAGCGGCAGCAGCGCCGCGGAAAGCTGTTTGAAACGTTCGGTCAGAGCCTGGAAACCCTGCTTTTCAACATTCAATTGTTGAGTGTCGGTAGCGGGCGGTTGAGTGGCCAGTCGCTGACTGGTTTCGATTGTGTCCCGCAGAGCGGAACGAAGCGGCGTCCGCAATTGATCCGCAATTTGCCGGAGATCGTTCGTCTCTTGAATGACGCCATCGATCTGGCGAATGGTGCTCACGTAGTCATAAAGAGTGATCGCCTGGCTGATCAGACCGCCCGAGTTGGCGAGTGTCGGCTTGGCCGCCGTTGGAGCTGCAGCAGGCTTTACCGGAGTTGATCCGGTGCCGAGCACTTCCGGAATCGATTTCGCCAGCCGATTGATGTCACCTTCGAGGCCGCCGGGTATTTCACCATTGGCTTCCACGAATGACTCCATTTTTTTAACAGCATCGAGCAGGGCCTTCTGCAACTCAAGCTGACTTTGAAGTGCGTCCCGCTGGGAAATCGAAGCCACGCGCCGGGCCGGATTCTTGGCAATCTGGGCATTCAGATTTTCAATCTGCGCCTCGAGGGAATCGATCTGGCTTGCCGTCTGTGTGCGCATCTGCTCGAGCGACTGCTGCTGCGATGATTCAACGGAAGGTTGCGCCGGGCCGGCGCTTTTCTGTTGCGCCGCAATCAGCTTGCTTTCCGCCTGCGCGGACTGGAATGCAAGCTGCACCACCTGTGCTCCCAGACTTCTGACATTCTCCTGATAGATCGCGTCGGTTGGCAGACCAACCGGCTGAATGTCGGAAGTGGCGCGCCGATACCAGC
>Ga0123355_10018753_pt1 | contig 10994 bp, 8 predicted proteins | sample TergutEmb28metaG_3_FD_89872 | JGI IMG/M metagenome (GOLD analysis project Ga0123355, IMG submission 89872) | Embiratermes neotenicus P1 segment gut microbial communities from Petit-Saut dam, French Guiana - Emb289 P1 | ecosystem: Host-associated > Arthropoda: Insects > Digestive system > Gut ...
ATATTTTATATTATTATTTCTGCAATACACGTGCGTTTTTAGTGCCAGCTCCATATCTTCTCCCAGGTTACTAGAATCATAACCGCCAGCGGCAATTACTAATGATTTCTTAAAAAGCCCAAATGCACCGGATATTATCAAGTTGCCGTTGAATGTATCAAAAAGGATACGGCTGCCTAAAAAGGTGCGGTCATATTCTACCGCTTGCATACAGACTAATAAGTTGTTGGGTAGTTTGTAACTGACAGCCATCCCATCTTCTATTTGCACGCATTGCGATATTAATATCATGCCGCCGACAGAAACCACTCGTTCGTCTTCTAATATCGGTTGGATGATTTTCTCTAAAGAATCTTTTTGTAAAAACGAATCCGCATCCATACAAATAAAATATGGGTTGCGGCTAGCATTAATACCCATATTAAGAGCGTCGCTCTTGCCACCATTTGATTTTCTTATAAGGGTAAGATTTACATTACCTATTTTTTGTTCGTGTACAGAAATGTGGGGTTTGCACTGTAAAAAGTAGTTGATTGGCCGATCATATGGTTTCATACTAAATTCATCTATAACTAGCTGCGATGTATTGTCATTTGAGTAATCGTCTACAACAATAATTTCATATGCGTCGTAATCTAGAGATAGCAATGAGTTAATGCTTTTTATGATAATCGCTGACTCGTTGTATGCTGGTACAATAATTGATATGGGGATAGTTGTATGCCTTAATTCGTTTTTAAGCATTTGCATACGTTCTTGATTGCGCAGCTTGTAAGCCCCTACAGCTACAGCCATAAAAGTAAAAGTGGCATAAATCAGTAGATATACTATGAAAAATATGCTGGAAAAGTATATGATTTGTCTAAAAAAGTCTGTCATATAATTACTCCGCTTTCATTTATTATGGCTATATCATTTGCAAGCGCTTGTTTATATTTAAAAATTTGTACTACATCACTATCATAGTTTCCAATATTATTGTCATAAACAACTATATTTTCACCCAACTCAACAAGTGAAGACGCTGCATTGTACTTTACGTCCCAATTTTCGCTCTTTAATGCTTGAAGCAGCGCATTGGTGGTTATAAATCCTGGATATGTGCGTAAGGCAGATGCTGCCTTGTTCGCAATTTCGTAATTATCCGTTTGATGAAGATAATCTACTAAAATGGGCTGTGCTGGTTTAAATCTGTGTTCTTTGTAATAACTGATAATAGCAATGCGAATACCTATACCAACTGATTGGTCGCAAAGCATAGATATAAATTCTTTTTTATATCCATCAGAAAACATAGCAATAAAAGATATTATCCCAAGCATTACATTATCGTTCCAAACGTTGCGTTTTTCCCATAATCTTTGTGCCAATACGTCTTTATCGCCTACAAACTTATTTAGTTCATATGACAATAATTTATGATGTATAAACATAGACTTTTCACTAAAATACTGTAAAACACTAGCTATCCCATGCATATCTCCAACGCTACAAAGTGCCTTTAAAACATTTATGTTGCAATAGATATCACGAGTTGTGACGAAAGAAGCTATCGTATCTGTTGTATTTTTGCACGCACCTTCTTTAGTTCTAGCAACAGATGGGTGCTTATAAACAAAGTAGGCAAAATAAGCACGTTCCTCGATCTTCTTTTTTTTGTAAACATGAGCAAGCGACTGGAAAACCCTATTTTTTGTCAAGATAGCCATGTATTTAGTATATGAATTTTTATCGCACTCGACTTTAAAGAAGTCTAATGCACTAGAAAATGCAATAAGCTGTTTTACATGAGTAAGATTTTTCTTCAAATATATTTTGTTTTTTTTACTAATTGTTTCTTTATTGGATTCGAGTTGTTGGGTTATGGTTGTGATCCATTTTTTTGTATTATTTTTTAAGGCTTTGTTATCAATTTTTTTACGTATAATAATAATGGCATTAAAAATCATAATAGAAAAACAGCCAAACATGTACATAATAATAGATAAATGAATCCTCAGGTCGTTTATCATATTATCGCCTCCATGCTTCTTGCATAATGTAATATGACTGTTTTAGCCGTTCGTGAAATTGAAGATTACCCTTCCATGAATATAGCCGTATCGGAGACATTGCCACATAGGAAGAGTTGGCATGTGCAGCACCAATGTATATATCGTAAATAGATATCCCTTCTACGCCAAAGCGGTCATAATAATCATCATGCACGTATTTTGTTGATGGGTCATAAAAATTTATGAGCATCCAAGGGAGCCGTATTTCTACTAAAGTTTCGCCAAAACAAAAATCTGCAAGTGAGTTAAAGCTATTATGGTTTGGATTGTTGGTGCCATGTGTTAGTAACCCAGTTTCCCAAGATAATAGTCGCCGCTTGGCTAACGATTCAAGCTCTATTTCTTCATAAAGTGTGTTGTTTTGTAATGCAATCATAATAGGCACAAACTCAGATTCCCATCTAGAAGGGACAAAGGCAAATGGGTTTTCGCCTGTTTTTTCTTCATGGAAACGCATGAAACTCGCGTTATTACGCATTGTTGTCATAAGTCTAGTATTGGCTATGCCATTTATTTCAAGCAAAAAATTAGAAGGTTTTGCAAAATCCAAATGTTCATATTTTGATGTGCCTGATTTTGGGGATACCATAATTGGCAAGTGCAGTATATTGTCAGGATTTACAATATCACCGCGCAGTAGCAAATATAGGCCTTCGACACTTTGTTGTGCATATATTTTAATACCATCATAAACATGTACAAGATGTGATTCGTCCCATTCGTTGGCAATGCCGTCAATGGTGACAATTGGGGATTTTACGCCTGGATCAAAAGACATGAGTCCATACCCTTGTGCGTAGGATTGCAAATTGCGCCAATATTGGTTGCGCCAAGTATCTGTTGCAAATGCGACATTCCATGATCGCCTTTCCCAATTGTCTTGCCATGTTGAAATGATATTGCCAGCCCAACCACGACTTTCTAATTGTGCGCTAATTGTGGCTAGGCCTTCGCCTTGCCTGTTTTCGTTGTAAGGTGGTGAATCAATACGTGTTGGGGTGCGACTGGCAGAAACACCAAACCCAACTGCCACAACAGGCATGGTGTGATAACGCACAAGTAAATCCAAATATCCATCATAGTTGCACAGCATATTCAAATCATCCAGCAAGTGAGCTATATCGTTTTCTTGATTGGGAGTTATCAGAGTCAAAAAGTCATCGGTCAAATGGAACAATCGATATGCAGCAAAAACGCCTGCTTGCATATCATCTGACGGGATAATATTTTCATGATCTGTTTGGACAAACTTGCGCAATTGCGCAGCATAAATATATTCATATTCAAGAAAATCAGTCAAAGGGTTTGCGATAAAACTAATGGGACGTTGGGTTTTAAAACGACGGGTTTCGTATGCAGTTGCGTCATCCATTGTTTGTGCAACCATAACTTCAAACCTGTTGGCTTCTTTTGTGGTGCTAAAGTAGCGTCCTTGAAAATCGTCAGGCATGTTAACATTGTTGTTGATAAAAGCTATATTGTCTGGATTCCAATCTGCTCCGACTACATATCCTACAACCCAAGGGGAAATATCTCGTAAAAATATTTGTATACCGTTTCTATTTAGCAAGTCCAGCCTGTTGCCATGGACAATATCTATTACCCTCCTGAGTGCTTGTGATAAATCTTGTTCGTATACATTGCTAAGTGAATCCCCAATGCCTTGGATTAACATGAGATTGTTTTTGTCTATAGAGTTAAACTTGTAAAGTGCATTGTAAAAATCACTATGCATGATATTGGATACATACAAGACAGTTGCGCCCATGTCTTGTATATACTCAAACCAGCGCAGATAATCTTTTTTGTTAGCACCCAATTCCCAATATGATTGGCCTGGCACAAAAGAGTTTACCTCTACGCCGCGTAGCAAAAGCGGTGTATCACTGCCATTTTTATATATTCCATCATCCTTGGCGTAATAAGCAACATGTACAGCTGCGTTTGGACGGAAATCTATAAAATATCCCATATAAAAGTATGCATAAAATGCAACTATTGCCAGTGCCATTATTATAAATACACAAACCAAGTATTTTATCATGCTAAACTCCTATTTCGTATCAGCATACGCTACGGCAATTGCCACAGTGCATGTCTAGAGCGATGACTGTACTGACGTAGCATTTCTATATGGTCATCTATCCAACGACCGCGCGTAATCATAAAATCCCGTTTTTGAGCCAACGCTTCTTTATAGCTCGATGGGTTTAGGTCTGCTTCTGTAATCCCTTCGGCGCGCTCTTCTGGCCTTGGGAAGCGACGCGCATTAATGCTTACATTTCTATAATCAAAACTATAACCCCAAACATCAAAATTACGGTCTATTGCACTGCCAAGCCACTCGACAACCTCATCCATGTAGCGTACTAGCCTTTCTTCGGACAAAATATTTTGTCTCAAATTATCCCAGCGGCGAATAACTTGTTCTGTAAAGTATGGTGACATAAATAGCCTGTCAAACCAGCTACGACCGTTTAGATAAAATTCATCAACAGGCATGGTCAAGTAAAAATTGTCAAAAATATTATTAAAATCCCATACAGGACCCGCAACCAATCTACCTCTTACATCTTTGTGAAAATACGTAGAGCCTCCAAATAGGTCATTGTTGCCAATGAAATCGTTGATGATAAAGAAGTCGACAAAGGAGTTGATATCTATATATTTCTCTATAATCTTAGGGTCATGCAAAAATTCGGTCGAATATAATAAGTGTTCCAACGAATTGATACTACTAGAAACATAATTCGTGACTCTATCACTTTGGTGGTACTGGGTAGGATATAAGAGTTCGACTACGCTTTCGCGTTCTAATCTTAGTGTGTATGCACTAAATGTCTTCATTTCTCTGTAGGATGGCCTGTTCCATTCTATGCGAAAAAGGTAGCTGGTTTCGGTCATGCCTGAGCGATATCTATTTAGGTTTATGCGATTAGGCTCTACCCGTAAAGTCTCCATAAGCACATAAAGACCCTGAAACTCATCGTTTAAAATCAGTTCAAAAAATCTTACATTTGGCACAAATGGCCCGTTTATTACATCGGCTGCAATATTCATCCACATATAGTTTCTCATTAGGGTTTTGTCCAAAAAAGGGCCATGCAATGCCCATTCGTGACCGGGTGCCATGCCAAGTAGTGACAGCCTGTTGTTATTTTCATTTTCGTCAATCAAGCGTATACGATAGTTTGGTTTATCAAACAAGCGAGACGAATTTCCGCGGATGCGCATAGTTGCCATAGATTCGTACTCGGGGGTATCAGATACATGGTTCCAATCGTTTGTATTGTTGATTACCGACACATGTGCCTGTATTTCGTCTTCGCCTTCTGGAGTCGTGTTTATGATATGTCGTGCTTCTGGTGGCAGAGTTTCGTCATAAAATAAAAAGGGTCGTCCAGGGATATGCTGACCAAATGTGTCAATTTTTATTATTGGCAAATGGGTACACAAAAAAACATCTTGATTGCAACGTGTACATATCCCGAGATCTTCTTCACTAGGGCTTGTAATGTGTTGGTGATGTCTGGTTGTTTGACCACTTATATCAAAGTATAAAAATACTATTATCGCTATAAATATCACTACAAAAGAACCGACATAATCGACAATGCTTTTGCGCATTTGATCACCCGCTTATTTCATCATTTTGGGTAACAATGTTTACATAATCCATGCCGTCTTTTTCGTATAAGGCTTGCGTTATATTTTTTCCGCTTTTGTAGGATTGGTTGTAGGTATGTCTATCAAGTTCGTAAATCAACTCCATTGATTCGACGGATGTGTTTTTTACCCTTAGTAATGCTTTCTTATTAAAATGTGTAAACACTGTCCCTTCGACGTCATCCTCTAGACTGCGGTTGCATTTTATGATTAACAAAATCCTATTTTCGTTGCGTACTTTACCCATTATGAGTAGTACAACAAAAACGGCAGCACTACCAATTACAGCAGTCCAAAAGTCAGCGACACCACTACATAATCCGACGATAACAGACCAAAAGATATAAGCGGTGTCCCTAGAATCCTTGATAGCAGTACGAAAACGGACAATAGACAACGCTCCAGCCATACCAAGCGATAATGCTATGTTATTACCGATAACCGTCATAACAGTACAAGTCAAAATGGTGATCGTAACAAGCGATACATTAAATTTACCGCTATAAGAAGTACCTGTGTGTGTATACCAATAAGAAACATATATAACCATGCTCAAAACTGACGCAATGGCAATCCTTATTGCAATATCTTGTAATGTTAAGTTACCGCTTTGATTTACTAGGTCTCTTAATGCACCAGTCATAGTAACCTCCTTACCAATAATAATTATCTAATAGAGCGCGCCCAAGACAGTATTTGCTTATTGCGCGTTCGCTTTCGTTGCATGGTAGAAGTATGTCTTTGATATAACTGAGCAAAAAATTGTTGTATTTAACCTCAAGTACAACGAGATATGGGTCAAATATTGGATTTTCGACTAAGTCATAAGAAAATATATTAAAATATGCCTCAGAGCCTTTAATGTTTTGATCAAAGGTAATACGGGTTTCGTTTTCTTTGGCGATATAGACTTTGCGATTGTACGTTATTACTACTTTGGGCCTATAGCAGCGCATACTCATAATGCCAAAGCACTCACATGCAAAGTCTGATTTGCAATCTAGTAATACCGAGTAGTTGCCGTCGATAAGATTTATTGCTTTGTCTTTATCCATCGATAAAGAGCGTTTTTTTTGCCACTGGCCCTGCTTTTGTTTGATTTCTAACTTTGCAGTGTCAGAACTTGGGCCATAATTGCGTAACCGAATTTTTCTTCGTACATCTACTCCGTTAATTTTTTCTTCATAATCGGTATCATCTATATCATCGAAATACAAAGAGCGGATAAGGTATCCATCCCCGCTGCTATGAGTATCCTCTTCCAGGACGCGAGAAAATTGACGGGATAGGTAATGATACATATCAAGGCTAATAAGATATTTCTTTTCTTGCCTGAGAACTTCTTCCATGTCTTGCTCCTGTGTTTTGTGTCATCAAACGTATATTTTTATACAAAATATAGTCCCCAAAACAATAGGAAAATATTTTTGTTGATGTTTGTAAAATTTGTAAGAGTTGTGATTTTATGTAGGTGATGTGTTTGCGATTTTGGCTCAGGTGAAACGGTTTAAAGGGGAATGATTATCGATTGGAGAATATCGCCATTTTTATTTATAGTTACAGATCATTCCGAACACTACCTAATATCAGGTATGTTAATATACACAAAATTGTTATACAAAGAGGTGTACGACCTTGGAAAAATACATTCAATTTGAACATTTATCTACCATTTCGGGGCTGGGCATAATGATACTGGACGTATCTGGTCAAACCCTGTTTACTTCTTCTGCTTATAAAAAAGTAACGCCTTTTTTAGAAGCGTTATACGAAAAACTTGAGTGTGAGGAAAGTTGCCGGGTGGCATTCCTTTTCGCTTGCTACCAAGCTCGTCGCTTTGGGGGTAAATATGTCTTTTTTGCGCCATCTGGGTTAACCTATTGCGCTGCCCCTTTATTAGACAGCAAGGGCAAAATGTCTACGGGTGTTATTGCAGGGCCTTTTTTGATGGTCGATTATGATGATTATATAGAATACGAGGTACTTAACCGCGCTGATTTTACTGCCAAAGAAACCAAAAACCTGTGGGAGAGCGTTGTCACAGTACCAAATATAACTCCCCAGATTGCCAATGCTATATGCGAGCATCATTGCTATGTAGCGGCTAACTTTTTTTCCGGAGCTGGCCTTGCAGCTTCTGTACCTGTACAAACCGATATTGTCCCGGTAGTTTACCCTGTGGAAAAGGAAAATGAGCTACTATCTGCAATTAGCAAGGGAGATATCCATACCGCAAACATTGTTTTAGAGGATATGATTAAACAGATGATGCTTCACTACGGAGGCAATATAGAAGTATTGCGTTCTCGAGTTGTTGAGCTTACGGTATTACTATCTAGAGCATCCCTAAAAGGTGGGGCAGATATAAACGCAATACTTGGGCTTAACTATGATTATCTGCGCGAAATAGATAGTTTTTCCTCAATAGAGGATATAATCCTTTGGTTGCAAACTGTCAGCCGCCAGTTTACCCAGCATGTATTTGATTTTTCTGGCAAGCGGTATCTAGATATAATCCATAAAGCAGTGGACTATATCCAGCGTAATTATGCGTCAAAGTTGACGCTCAAAGAAATTTCAGGCCATTTGTTTATCAGTCATCAGTATTTTTGCCGCATTTTTAAAGAAGCGACAGGTCAGACTCCAGGGAGCTATATAACTTTTGTGCGTATAGAAGAAAGCAAAAAACTGTTACGCAATTATGGAGTTAAAATAATAGATATCCCGACAATGGTGGGATTTGAAAATCAGAGTTATTTTACGAAGATTTTTAAAAAAGAAACAGGTTATACCCCAGGATTGTACCGACGAAAAAGTTTAAGGGATAATCAGGCGAATATATTACAAAAAAACATATGATAGTAGAAGAATTTTTACGGTAGATTGTTATAATTTACGCATGAATCACAATAATATTTTCACTTAAAAGGAGGTTTACATGAATTCTATTGAACGCGTAGTAACTGCCATATCTCAAAAGGAGCCGGATTATGTACCCGTGTACCCAATATTAGCTGGTGCTACACGAAGTCTGGTAGGCGCAGACTACAAAACTTGGGCAACAAACGCGGATGTTTGCACAGCCGCATTTGTAAAAGCTACCCAGGAGTTTGATATCGATTGTGTAGTAACACTGATAGATCTTTCTGTAGAATGCAACGCATGGGGGCAAGAGTTGGTTTTCCCGGAAAATGAAGCAGCTCACCCCAACTATAATAACTGTGTAGTCCAGAGCATCGATGATTACAAGAAAATACAAAAGGTAGATTATCGTACATCTGAGCGTATGTTGTTCCACATAGATGTATGCAAAAACTTAGTGCAACAAGTGGGTCAAGAAAAGCCAATAGTAGGTTTTGTTTTTGGTCCGCTAGGCGTACTGTCTATGATGCGTAGGCAGGATAATATGTATATGGATCTCTACGATGACCCTGATGCAGTAAAAGCCGCAGTAGGTGCTATCAACGAAACCCTAAAGGACTATGTAAACGCGCTTATAGATACTGGTGTACATGCCATAATGCTGGATACATTATTTGCCTCTGGATCTATTATGTCCAAAGATATGTGGATGGAGATGGAGGGCGTATTTGTAAAAGAGCTTGCTGATATCTGCCACGAGCGCGGTGTACTTGTTATGATTCATAATTGCGGAAAAGATATTTATTTCGATGTGCAAATAGAAACCATGAACACTGTAGCTATTTCATTTATGCATCCACCAGACGATTGTAAAGATTTTGCCGAATGTAAAGAAAAATACGGCAGTAAACTTTCACTTATTGGTTGTGTACCCCCAGTTATGGTGGTTACGTCTACAGACGAAGAATGGGACGAATATTGTAGACAACATATAGATGCAATGGCAAAAGGCGGTGGATATATGCTTGCTACAGGTTGCGAATATCCAGCAAACGCGTCCCTAGACAAGGCAAAGCGTATGATCGAAATCGCAAAAAGTTACGGGAAATACAAATAGAGAGACGGAGTGTGAAACATCTGTAAAGCGGATTTTTATACCAACATATTTTTCTGCCGATGAAGGAGACATGAACTAAAAATGAATATTTTACAAGAAATTTCTGAGGCACTACAAAAAGGTAAAGCCAAAGTTGTAATCGAGCTAGTACAAAAAGCATTAAACGAAGACCAAAAGCCAGAAGAGATTTTAAATAAAGGCTTGTTAGCTGGTATGGACATTGTAGGCCGTAAATTTAAAAACAATGAAGTCTTCGTACCAGAGGTTTTGATTGCTGCACGTGCCATGAACAGTGGTACAGCAATATTGAAGCCAGTATTGGCAGAAAGCGGGATCAAGCCTATAGGTAAAGTAGCTCTTGGTACTGTTAAAGGAGACCTGCATGATATCGGTAAAAATCTTGTACGCATGATGCTAGAAGGTAAAGGTATAGAGGTACTAGACTTGGGTGTAGACGTACCAGCAGAGAAATTTTACGATGCGTATGTAAACGATGGAGTAGAGGTCATTGCATGCTCTGCACTTCTTACAACTACCATGGGCGAAATGAAAGCCATTGTTGACCTTTTCGTAGATAAGGGTGTACGAGATAAGGTTTCTATTTTGGTGGGCGGTGCGCCTATTACACAATGTTATTGCGAGTCTATAGGTGCGGATTATTATGCCACAGATGCGGCTACAGCAGCAGATGTGGCCAAGGAGATTTTATTGAAGAAGGCAGTATAGCTGTACGATCTATAATCGCTGTATAATGTTAAAAAGGGCCATCTTGTTAAGTCCCGAAAAAGAGAGCGTCGCAATAGATAGCTCTCTTTTTTGTTGTAAAATTGAGTTATAGTCGATTAAATCCAAAACACTCCATGTGAACGCAGAGCATTTTTCGTGAATGAAACGAGGTGTTGACGCTTAGATTGCGGCAAAATACTACATAAATTGAGCAGGTTTTTTAATTGGAATCGGTGTAAACCCCAAAACACGTACTTTGTGCTTCAAGTGTTTTAATAAATCTTTAGTGGTGACATACTGACTGGTTAATCACAAGGTTTAGGAATAAAAAAAACTTCAATATTCGTCTTGGATGTGCTAGACTTCCTAGGAAAAAAACGGTAACATTGAATCGACGACGAGGCAATAGCAAGTTTGTCGTGTTGCTTGGCAAACTTGCTTATAAATATATGTGTGATTTTACCCCATTAGAAAAGGAGAGCTTGTAATGGAAAAAAGTCTAGGTAAAGAGTTGGCAGTACGCCATACACGAGGGAAGACGATTTTTAAAATCAGGTTTGGCGGGTTTA
>Ga0123355_10018754_pt1 | contig 10994 bp, 7 predicted proteins | sample TergutEmb28metaG_3_FD_89872 | JGI IMG/M metagenome (GOLD analysis project Ga0123355, IMG submission 89872) | Embiratermes neotenicus P1 segment gut microbial communities from Petit-Saut dam, French Guiana - Emb289 P1 | ecosystem: Host-associated > Arthropoda: Insects > Digestive system > Gut ...
ACACACACACACACACACACACTCACCCTCACACTGTATACATTACATTAATGCCATTTTACCAACCTCTCCATACCCAGTGATCTGATAATGCTTCTTGGAGATAGGTGCCATCTCTTTGTGGGAATGAATGTTTCGTCGAGTAGTTACGTGCTCTAGTCTGATAAGGTCTCCATTTCTGACAAGCTCCACATCTTCATCATTATCCAGTTCACTGTCATACTTCTTGACTAGGAACAGATTATTATCATCCTTGTGTGTGTACGTTGTCACCTAAGTAATAATTTTGTACCACACAGACAAACATTCATTAAAAAGGACAAAATGTCTCCAGAGAAACATTATTAAAATTACACTGTACAGTATGCAAAACAAGATTATTCCCCAAACCTGCTTCATTGGCCTACAAAGTAACTTCTTTACATGGAGATATGATTACTGTTCAACTGCCAATCTTGACTCTACCAGTCATTAATTGAAAATGCCCTCTCATTTCTTATCTAGTTCCCCACTTACTCTGCTGTTAGAACGTGAACATTTTACATTGCCCAAATAAAAATCCACCAGTGAACCTCACCAAGTGTCATTGTAATTAAACCCCAATCAGCTATGGCTAAATTAAATTATGAGATGTTTATAAAATAAAAAAAAAATTAAATGTAGTAGTAAAAAATGTGTTGCTATGAACAAGACATGTGTCAGGTAATGAGCTGTAACAACACTCACCTGCTGCTGTCTTGCACCTGTCCCCTCAGGATAAAGATGCCAATGTGAGTGCAAATAGCCTCCACCAGTCCGGTGGTTCTTGAGTGTTATAACTGCCCCATATGCAACCTCTATCAAGAAACAAAGAAATATGTACTAATGAATTATGAACAGAATCAGAGGTACTGAACAGGTGGTTCTGTCTGTACAGAGTACTCATAACTCTAGTTCCGTTTATGTAGAGTGGAATCTTTACCAGCTGATATTACTCAGGATGCATGCAATTCAGATTGCAAGCACTTTCCCATAAACAGTTATGAATTAGATGCACATATTAACAGCGCCTCCATCTTGGATGTGCACTCCACCACTGCCAGGGCAGCCTGAGGTCATAATACAGGCTTCACTGCAGGGCACAAAGAATGTATGGTATGTCTGCAAAATTGGTGCGTTTGGGAAAAAATGTTGTTTAAATCCCAACAGTCAGATAAGAAATGGTTTCATGAAGGTGAAAACAATGTGAGCTCACCACAGTTTATATAAACTTCAGATGAGGTGGTAGACTGTAGAATATGTGACGTAAATGGTCAAATGAATAAAATACAATCAGACAAAATGTGATATTAGAATAGACAGGAATAACTGACTCTACATTACAGGGGTTTCTTTCAAATGCTGACAGTTCAGTATACAGCAATGGGTAAGAAATGCCTTTTTACAAGACCCAAAAAGGGGTTTTATTTTATTTTCTACAGACTCTTTTATCTTTTCCCTGAGCACAGCAGTTGTTGTGCAGTATTCCAGCAGATGCAGGAATTCTACATAATTAGCCCTTGTGTCTGGAGAAATTGATCTAACAGGCACTCTGTATGTTGGCCTTTCAAAGGTGGAAAATAAAACAGTGAAGAGAGCACCATATTTGACAAAACAAACAGTAATCTAAATACAAAGTTTAAAACTCTGCATATATTCACCTCTTGGCATGCTGGCATTATATAGAGAGTTTCCTTCCAATTGTGACTGGAATGCAGAGCTATAGAATCCATCTCCACTGCCACTAGAAGTAGAGACAAAAATTCTTTATATTATTGAAGAGATAAAAATGTTAATATAAGGAGCCTATAACCCAAGGCAGCAATCTCCATAGCCAAGTGACTTCAATATGTAACGTTAATTTCTGTATTTTAACTGTGGTAAGGAACAACTTTTTATAGTGTTGGTTCTGCTATTGGATGACAGCTCTCGGTGGAAGTCAGCTGCAGCTGATATTTGGAGACTGTTTCTGTACTTCTATGAAGTGTCATCTGCCAAAAACAATCATTTGCTTCCACCTGCCCTAAGAGCCTGAAGTCATCTGAAAATATTCCAGTGATTCTCAAAGCACACAGTTTTTACAAGTGAGTCTGTAACAATTACAATATACCATGATTCATAACCTACAAGAACTGCATCACATTTATTCTCATTACTGTCCTAGTTTTTAACTTGTTCTTTCCATTAAAACATGGGTGGGGCAATTAAGTAGTCTTCCTCTTATATTAAAGTGGGTGCATAAAAATTAATGTAGCAAAGTGAACATGTAATTTTAAAATATTTGTTAGTATTTAATCTCTATGCAAAGCAGTGCATGAGAAAACTAATTTTTTTTTCCTGGAACTTTATAATGTTGTCCTGTTTTGTAACTTGGCTTTCACTTATCTCCATAACAATGCCAAGTATAACAATCCCAGAAAACGTGATAGCCACAAACACTTTGATCACAAAGTTGGGCAAAGGTTATGCCTGAACACGGAACTGGATCTAGCCGCCATCCCACTTGGAGCAGCAGGTAAACTGAAGGGAGATGACAATGTAAGTATATCTATCACCTCAAAGTGCAGAAGAGGCAATTATGTGATGTGAAGTATATTTTATAGCCTCAGACACTGGATTACAGCACCTATGCAGTTGAGGTAATTACATTAATAAGTATGTTAATTTATTTAATATAGAAACACTGGCTTTAATATACTGAAGGTGTAATACATAAATCAACTTATGTTTACAATGATGTAACAAATCACGTTCTTCAAAAGCATAACCTTCACAGTAAATGTTTTAAAGAATAGCTGAAGGTTTTAAACATTAATAGGAGGAGATCACATAGCTCAAGGAATGTAGGCTGAAAACAGTAAAATAAAACAATTCCTCATCCCTAACCTTTTGCTGAGCACAACCAAATGGATGTAGAAGATGAAGATATACAGAAGAGCAGGCAGGAAAATTAGGCACAGTGCCCTGGCCAAAAAGTGCTTGAGAGTGTAGGTCTGAAACAAACTATAATGTATTAGAAGGCAACAGCACTGTAACAAGGGTTGAACAAATATTCTCACCTAATCACAGGTAAGGAAAACTGTGCCACAAAATACTTATTACATATAAACATACTCTTTTAGCAAAATCATACAATGAACACCCATTCAAGGGGCTATATTTCTCATTATGACAGCGAACTAGACAAATATTTTGCACATCCCAGATTAGCACATCACACACTTTAGTAAAACAGTTATACTACTATATAACAAACACAATTTCTTATTTTCTGTGTAAGAGGTCATACTGCCGGTGTATGTGTTTAGGTGACTAAGAACTCAATGTTTCAAAAGCCTCTGAAATGTTTACCTTCTAAAGATGTGCTAAAACCCCTTTAACAGAATTATGCCTTCACCTTCAACTTCTTCACTTATTTTTATGCACCAAGTTTTAAAACACTCAAGTCATCTGCCTACCATGCTTTCTTCACATTGTTGATATTGAATGGAAATTCATGTTAAAACAACCATGCAGAGCAAAGATATGTTTACTTGTCTTCATGGCATAATTTCTAAAGAAGATACTCAGACAAATATGTTCATTTCATAACAAAATACTTACCTTGTAATTGGGAGTCATAAAAGGGAAAAGTTTATATGGTTTAGACATTTAGTAATAATGGGAATAATTTCAGCATGAAGTAAAGTCACTTACAATTGGCTTGGACAGATCTCCCAGCACATCCCACAGATCAGCTGCTGTATGAATACCAACCAGAATAACAACAAACAGACCAACAAATTTAACACTGATAGCTGAAGCAATCATTACTCCTGTAAACACCAGCCAACCCCACCAGTGGAGAGAAAATGCTCTGTAAAGACAAACAAAAAATGTTCCTACATTATACATATGGTTGAGGGATTTCTGAGCTCTGCCTTTATATTTATGGCAAATCCCAGTGAAGTTTCAAAACTTTAAACTCAAGCTCAGTGTAATTATATTCCTATATGTAATACTGATCTATGACCAACAGGTAGGCTACATGTCTTAGGTTTGAGACCTAGCCAGACAGTACTGAGATAAGGTTTAGGGTCTAAGTACAGGAACATTCCTTAAGGTAACTTCACTGTGTTTATGTGAATAGCATGTGGCTGTCATTAATTCATACAATGTATATCCCAGATTGGGAAGTGTATGTTATTTGACAGTGCTGCCAGTTGGTAAGATTATATAGCACTGGTGATAGGTGAACGCATGAGTATGGAACACAGGTAGCAAAATTCTGGGGAAAACCATAGTACTTGGAGAAAAACCTGTCCCAGTGCCACTTTTCCACTCCAAATCCCACAAGGTCTAGCCCTGGCAAAAAACTTGGGCCTCTGTGGTGAAAGACCGGTGAATAACAATCTGAGCCATGGTATGACCTCAAAATATTTAAATACTGTAAATTATTATTATTAATATTGAGTTGGCTGACTTCCTTCCATATTATTCATAATACCAAATGCAGTTGCTCCTTGTATATGAATTTGGAAATGCAATTTGTTTCACTGTACTCAACGAATGTAATCTGATTTTAGTTAAGAGTGTTCATTTTAATATTATATGCCCACTGCTGATCAAGAGATTAGGAGTGGGAGTACAATATAGTGTGGGCAACAGAAGTGAATGCAAGAGAAGGGAAAGTCTGGCCCAGCACATCTGCTGTTTCCAAGCTTTGAGGAAAAAAGAAACCTTCAGTAGTGAGCACAATACAGTATTTGATGTTTGTTGGACCATGCATCATTGTGATAACTGAAGAATAAAAACCAACTAGATGCCACTTATTATTTTATTGTACTTCTTGTAGGCTCAGCATGTTTCAGGCACTACTATGCCCATCATCAGGAGCTCACGACTGTAATGTTGATTACCACATTGGTCGTTTCGTTCTTGGTTTGGTGTAGGTTGGAAGTTAGGTGCGGGTAGGCTGGAGTAGTGTCCGGGTTGCAGTCATGCTTTAGCCTGCATCCCGGACACTACTCCAGCCTACCCGCACCTAACTTCCAACCTACACCAAACCAAGAATGAAACGACCAATGTGGTAATCAACATTACAGTCGCGAGCTCCTGATGATGGGCATAGTAGTGCCCGAAACATGCTCAGCCTACAAGAAGTACAATAAAATAATAAGTGGCATCTCGTTGGTTTTTATTGTTCAGTTAATACAGTATTTGTTTGTTACCATTCAAGCATCTTTAGCTACTAATATTATTGTCTATCCCATTATTAGCCCTTAAAATAATTCCTAGTGCCAGTGTTAAGAAATAATCTGGAACAAAGACAGTGGCAAGGTCAAGAAGCCTTGAACAAAAGTTGGACATTATTCATTGTTACAAAAGAAGGAAGAAAACATGTTATGTTTTGTGGTACCAGAGGGAATCTCATAATCTGTGATGAGGAATATCTGTAATACTGCATAAAAGAAAATTTAGTTCTGTAAGTTCTGCTAGAATGTCAAAAACGTGACCAGAGATAATGGAAAGAATGGGAAAGTGGTTCTCGACTCAGTGGCACAGCTTTTCTGTGCATAGTTGAAGCACATTATGCCATGGAATTCGTTAGCAGTGTCTTACTTTACCAGCTAAATAATAATACATTTTATTCATATTAAAATTACATAAATATTATTACAACAAGAAAAAGGCTCTACAGCACTGTACTGTTCTTAGACAATCAGTTACAGTAATTCAGAATATTCTGATCGTCTCAGACAGCTCCTTCAATTCTTACAGGAACATTATATTTGCTTTATGTGTTTTTACCCATTGCCACACTGTGTTGGAACACTTCTGTCATTTAAATCAAGTTTACTTCACTTTCTATGTGAGGCTCATTGTGCTTTATTAATTTCCTTCAGTATAAGATGAGCACCATTATGTATACTATGTTGGGACACAATTTTCTGTACCCTTTAACTCAAACACAGTACTAACTCTTTGGTGCTGAACATTATACATGTGTAACATACAATGTGATGTTCAACACGCTGAATGTCACATAAATATATCTGCTCTTATGCAGGGCACATTTAAATTCTGGTGTTCGACACATCACTGTGGGCTTTTAATTCCAGTGCCACCGAGGGTTTAATCCTTGAACTATGGAAAATGTGTGTGAACACCAACACAAGACATTGGTTATGAGTCTGCATGTGTCACTTTGTTTCGGTACATATTTACTAAGTGCTGCTACTACATTGACCGATTCTGAAAAAAAAAACTGCCAGCTTCAGCAAATACCCCATTTTAATTTAGAATATTCTGTTTTTTAAAACTGTAATCCTTTGGTAACTTTCATGGCCGTATGTTCCAGTATACCACATATGTTATGAGATTGAAACTGGGCAATACAACAACACATAATGGTTCTATTCACATCACCTGTCTTTGCAGGAATGGAACTTCATCATTCCCAATACAGAACCCATCACAAAGAACAGAAGTATGGGATCCAGCAAAATGTACCGTGTCAGTGTGAGGATGCCAACATCTAGAATAGAAAATGTGAAGACCACATCATCAAAGGGAAGAACATCAGCACAGTAGCTTCCTGATAACTGGATCAGGCAAGGTACAGCAAAATCTTAATATTAGCCATACACTTTGTACAATCAATACCATGTGACAAATACCAACAAGTACAGCCCCTGCATCTTAGTATCACATACGCCTGAATGCTACATATAAGGCAACTCCTCTTTCTTATTGGGGTATTTAGAAAGAACTTAGAAAATTTCATAAAAACATTAATAATGTTTCAGAGAGGCAGATACAAAACTTATACTAAAACTAATATGTCTAACGGATCTTATGTACCATATGAACATAACTCAATACATCCTTTTAACACAGACACTTCACTTTACACATGACATCCGTTTTCAAAATTATTAGTTTCTTTAAGGCCTTGCTTATAATGCAACACCTACTTTTCTTGTACAGCTATTTACCTGAGTGGGGGGACTCATCTTATATTTGGTCTTATATGGTATACAGAAGTTCTGCATGTGTGAGTGACTCCTTTTATATAAGGAAAAAGGTAGGATACAGTTACAAATAAACACTTTACCTCTGAAATATTTGTATATCATATTTACTCACATAAATGACCAAGGGACAACCATACGGACAGTATTGCTAGCGACAGCCTCTCTACAGTGTTTCAAGCTAAAGTGATGGCAATCCTGATGTGCACAGAACTCCTCTTGTCTAAGAACGTAATGAGAAGAATACATAGCAGGGCAGCAATAGCAGCATTTGCAAAAACCACCACCAAATCGGCTCCTGTAAGGGAGTTTATGCAAGTGCTAGAAAAACTAAGTGTATCTAATAAAGTCACTTTAGTATGAATACGCGGGTGTCACGGGACACTGGGAAATGAAAAAGCTGATAAATTAGCCAAGGAATGGACTAATGGTGTCCCTTCTGACCAAACTGTTGGCATCCCCTTTGTTGTGGGTAAATAAGTCATCAGGAGTCATTTGAGAGAGGAGCACCTGAACAGGTGGAAAACCTGTAAAGGTTGTTGCCAATCAAGACCCTAATGAGTGAACCTCTATCAAGAAGAACAGAAGAGCTTCAAGCAAAAGCTTAAAGTGGCTGTGAAGCTGTTTACAGGCCACACAACCCTTACAGCCCATATGTTTAAACTCAGGCTCACAAAGCAGCAGGATTGCTGATGGCGGGGACAAAAAAGAAGATGGTGTATGTATTGTGTGTCGTTCGCACTGGCATGCAAAAGATATGGAACCTTGGGCCATATGTTCTTGATCCCCAAGGATCTAGAAAACATGATGGTGAATGGCCTAATAAGCCTAGTAGCCATTACTAGGCTTGGCATATTACCTTAACTCCTTTTAAAAATAGCAAGGAGATATAATGGATCTATGAAGATCTACATGTCATTAAGGACTATAATGGTACCACTCAGTCTTTTTCTACTGCTGCTGCTGCTGCTGCTGCTGCTGCTACTACTACTACTACTACTACTACTACTACTACTACTACTCACATAATTACCTCCAGTCACTCAGTTGTCTGCATTACAACATGGATAGGGAAATTAGGTAGCTTGCCTTGTATAACAGTGTTCACATAACAATGAATATGCATAATAAAAATGGAATTATAAAGTATAGATATTTTTCTTGAACAAAGCTAGTAGTTTCAGCTGCACCATATGATTATTATTATCCATGTAAACAACACATTTTCACCTGCTTAAATTGCTTTCTTATATATGTCATCCACATGGTGCAAAAGAACACTGCTTGCATTTCGATGTTACTTTTATGCATGTTTCTTTTAAGTAATGCTGTCAGCACTGTGCACCATATTATGTGCATGTTACCTTGGTAATGGATGTTTTCATTTTTCTTCCTTACTGTTTTTCAAGTGCTGGCAATTGTAAGTTATAAATACGGCACTGCAGAATTAGCATTCTTGTCAGCTATTGTGGGCTCTAAAAGTGGCAGAGGTGGATAGTAAAGCATATTTCAAGCTGTAGCAACAAGTTAACAAGAACATGCATTAGTGAAGATAGACATAAAAGTAGTGCTTGAGCAGTCTAACCATAGTGTTTGGATATACAAAAAGCCACCTTCCCTGGTGACTTGTTCCATTCAGTACACTGGGATAGTGAAGGGAGAAGTGGAGTGGAGGCTGCTATGTAATAATACAGTATCAAGTAAATGATACCAGTAACTGAAACCGCCACAAAACCTTGAATACAAAGTTAGACAAAGATTACTTTGGACAGGTTCCAGCAGTGGTGCAATGTTCTTCTAGGATGTGATATGGTGTCACTAGGTATTTGGTTATTCACATTTTGAGACATCACAGTGGCTGCATCTTCAAGGTTTGGAAGGTGCAAGAAGAAAGAGATCCTTCTTAGACCCTTCACCCTTGAAGATGAGACCACAATGTTGCCTCAAAATGCTGGGATCGTGATACCCAGTGACACCACATCACATACCAAAACAGAACTTTGGACACAATCATATCCACCCACAGTCTGTGGGTGTGGAAAGGGGGGGGGGAGTACAAATGGAAGAGATCGAAGATTAACAAAGATAATTTTTGTGTCAAAGTAAAGCAGTGGAAATTTCATGGCATGATGTATAATCTTACATTTCCTCCAAATGAACTGGTTGAGTCAGTTAGTTGTGTAAGTAATTGTGTGAGTAGATATGGCACTAACTTTAGATACAGAAAGATACAATTCTTTCTTTACAGCCACATTATAAACAGTTTAAACTAAAATGTTAAGAGGAAGGAACTATATTACTATACCTACAGTAGTAAGCTTGATGCACAAAAGAAGTTTTGTCACTTACCACACAGAATAAATGATGCTGATAAAGCAGCTGCCGTTAAAGAGTGAGACATTTCCCAAATAATAATGAAAGCAAACGGCACAATGCAGGCTCCCAACAGAGTACAAAACTGGAAGAGATGATATCACTTGATAAAAATGTAACTCATAATTGTTCACGGTAATCCTTGCACCTAAAGCTGCACATCTTAGCCACAAGATAAACACCAGCCACATGTAATTAAGAAAACTGAAACTTGCAATAATGAATTCTACTAATTTTTTCAAGCACACCCACAACTGATCATTAAGCCATTCCTTAGGTCTTGTGGCAAACTTTGATTATTCTATTCTGTCCCAGAACTGTTCTTCTTTACACTTAATTTCTTTGAACCTTGATATTCCGACAGATTACTAAGTAAAACCCATCCTAAACCCGGAAGGGCACTCTTTGTGTGTTCTTTGCCACGGGGAGCCACGGCTACTCAGGGAAGAAAATTGTCATTACTAGTGATCATGTAAACTGTGTTTAGACTCAGTTTGCATCAATACTAAGTGTTATTTAATGATGCTACATATTTCGAAGATCATATAGCGTTGGTGATAGGTGAACAAGTATGGACCATTGGTGGGATGATACTGACAGGGACAGACTCAATTCTCAGGAAAATGCCCATCCCAGTACCATTTTGTCCACCATACATCCCACATGGACTGGCTGGGGATCAAACACAGGCCTCTGCTGTGACAGGCCAGCAGCAAACTGCCTGAGCCACAACATTGTTTGTCTCAATAAAGGCCCCATGTCATGGGTAATGTAACTCTCTCTTCTTTGCCAAGTATTTTTGATATTTTCTGTTTCTTTGTAATTACTCAGTACGCAAGGTATCTTCTGGGATTTGACACTGCATCACATCGCAGAAGGGCTCATACCTCATCTACACCAGTGCAGAAACCTTAAAACTTGCATACTTGATACATGTCCATTTAGTAGTTACACTTGCTTGCATAAGTTTTCTGTAGTCTGTGGGGTTAAAATATTACCATCTCAAAATAATAAAAGAGAGGACACAGTAACAAAAAAGGTTAAAAAATGGCATGACACATAAATAACCACAATTTTATTAAATAACAGTCCCTCTTGATGTTTCTCTGCTAGTAGTTCTTTCAATTGCATGCATTTGAAATTCAGTGTAAGACATTCTCTAAGCACATTTTTCAACAAGTTCAAATTTCCAGAATTTCCCCACCCAAATTTTCTGAGATGTTCAGAAGGTCAACTGCTGAACTCATGTTCTTTGACTCAGAAAATTATAATATTATAATATATTCCTTAAAAAAGTAAGAGAAACATTTTTTTTTTACATTTTTGGTACCATTATAGTAAGCAAAAGCTTTAAAATGTAGTCAAGAATTGAGACATTTATACACATTTAAAAAAGCACATCCAGATGGAAATTTTAGGGTCAAAAATAGCATATGTCTAGGAAAAAGAGGATGTACGGTATTTCTAATAGTGTGTCTTCATTTTGTTACTCTACTGAAGACTAACATGGTGGCTGACTAGACCAGCTTCAGAAGTCGCACTGTACGGTGCAACTTAGGCCAGTCAAACCTTTCCTCCATTCACACCTGA
>Ga0123355_10018755_pt1 | contig 10993 bp, 9 predicted proteins | sample TergutEmb28metaG_3_FD_89872 | JGI IMG/M metagenome (GOLD analysis project Ga0123355, IMG submission 89872) | Embiratermes neotenicus P1 segment gut microbial communities from Petit-Saut dam, French Guiana - Emb289 P1 | ecosystem: Host-associated > Arthropoda: Insects > Digestive system > Gut ...
AGTGAGAGGTACTGAAAGAGAGTGGACAGAATGTAGAGTGTGAGGTACTGACAGACAGTGGACAGAGTGTAGAGTGTGAGGTACTGACAGACAGTGGACAGAGTGTAGAGTGAGAGGTACTGACAGAGAGTGGACAGAGTGTAGAGTGTGAGGTACTGACAGACAGTGGACAGAGTGTAGAGTGAGAGGTACTGACAGACAGTGGACAGAGTGTAGAGTGTGAGGTACTGACAGACAGTGGACAGAGTGTAGAGTGAGAGGTACTGAAAGACAGTGAAAATATTGTACACCTGAGGAATTGACAAACAATGGACAGAGTGTAGACTGAGAGGTAGTGAGAAACAGTGGACAGAATATAGAGTGTGAGGTACTGACAGTGTGGACAGAGTGTAAATTGTGAGGTACTGACAGAGAGTGGATAGATTGTACAGTGTTAGGTACTGAAAGACAGTGGACAGAGTATTGAGTGTGAGGTAATGATAGAGAGTGCACAGAGTTTAGAGTGTGAGGTACTGACATGGAGTGGACAGAATATTGAGTGTGAGTTACTTATAGACACTGGACAGAATTTAATTTGTGATGTACTGACAGACATTGGACAGAGTGTAGGAAGTGAGGTAATAACATACAGTGGACAGAGTGTAGAGTGTGAGGTACTAACAGGGAGTGGACAGAGTGTAAATTGTGTGGTACTGACATAGTTGAAAATGTATAGATTGTCAGGTACTGACAGACAGTGGACAGATTGTAGAGAGTGAGGTACTGACAGACAGTGGACAGAGTGTAGAGTGTGGGGTACTGACTTTGAGTGGACAGAGTGTAGATTGTGAGTTACTGACAAGCAGTGGATTGAGTATAGATTTGAGGTATTGACAGACAGTCGACAGGCTGTAGTGTGTGAGGTACTGACATTGAATGGAGAGAGTGTAGAGTGTGAGGTACTGACAGCCAGTGAACAGAGTTTAGAGTGTGAGGTACTGACACAGAGCGGAGAGGTTATAGAGAGTGAGGTACTAAAAGAGATTGGACAGAGTTTAGAGTGTAAGGTATTGACAGACAGTTGACAGAGTGTAGAGAGTGAGGTACTGACAGACAGTGGACAGAGTGTAGAGTGTGAGGTACTGACAGACAGTGGACAGAGTCTAGAGGGTGAGGTACTGACAGATAATGGACAGAATGTAATTTGTGAGGTGCTGACAGAAAGTGAACAATGTGTAGAGTGTGAGATACTGACAGAATGTGAACAGAGTTTATATTTCTGGTACAGACAGACAGTGGAGAGAGTATACAGTTTGAGGTACTGACAGAGAGTGGAGAGAGTTTAGAGTGTGAGGTACTGACAGACATTGGCCAGAGTGTAGACTGTGAGGTACTGGCAGAGAGTGGAGAGAATGTAGAGTGTGAGGTACTGACAGAAAGTGGACAGAATGTAGAGTGTGAGGTACTGACAGAGAGTGAAAATAGTGTAGAGTGTGAGGTAATGATAGACAGTGGACAGAGTGTAGAGTGTGAGGTATTGACAGACAGTGGACAGAATGTAGAGTGTGAGGTACTGACAGACAGTGGACAGAGTGTAGTGTGTGAGGTACCGACTGACAGTGGACAGAGTTTAGAGTGTGAGGTATTGAGAGACAGTGGACAGAATGTAGAGTATGAGGTACTGACAGACAGTGGACTGAGTGTAGAGTTTGAGTTACAGACTGTCAGTGGACAGAGTGTAGATTATCAGGTACTGACAGACAGTGGACAGAGTGTAGAGTGTGAGATACTGACAGAGGGTGGACAGAGTGTAGAGGGTGAGGTACTGACAGACAGTGGACAAATTGTAGACCAGAGGAACTGACAGACACTGGACAGAGTGTAGAGTGAGAGGTACTGAATGACATTGGACAGAGTGTAGAGTTTGAGGTACTGACAGGCAGTGGAGGGAGTGTAGAGTGTGAGGTACTGACATAGAGTGGAGAAGGTGTAGAATGTGAGTTACTGACAGACATTGGACAGTATGTGGAGTGTGAGGTACTGACAGAGTCGACAGAGTGTAAAATGTGAGGTACTGAGAGACATTGGACAGATTGTAGTTGGTGAGATACTGATAGAGAGTACACAGAGTTTAGAGTATGAGGTACTGACAGAGAGTGGACAGATATTGTGTGTGAGTTACTTATAGACAGTGGACAGATTTTAATGTGTGATGTACTGACAGACATTTGACAGAGTGTAGGGAGTGAGGTACTATCATACAGTGGACAGATTGTAGAGTGTGAGGTACTGACAGACAGTGGAAATAGTGTTGAATGTGAGATAATGATAGACAGTGGACAGAGTGTAGAGTGTGTGGTACTGACAGAAAGTGGACGGAGTTTAGATTGTGAGGTACTGACAGACAGTTGAATTAGTGTAGATTGTCAGGTAATGATATACAGTGGACAGAGTTTAGTGTGTGAGGTACTGACAGACAGTGCACAGATTGTAGAGTGTAAGGTACAGACAGACAGTGGTCAGAGTTTAGAGTGTGAGGTACTGAGGGACAGTGGACATATTGTAGATTGTTAGGTACTGACAGACAGTGGACAGAGTGTAGAGTGTGAGGTACCGACTGACAGTGGACAGAGTTTAGATTGTGAGGTACTGAAAGACAGTGGACAGATTGTAGAATGTGAGGTACTAAAAGAAAGTGGACCGAGTGTAGAGTGTGAGGTACTGACGGACAGTGGACAGATTGTCGACCTGAGGAACTGACAGACAGTGGACAGAGTGTAGTGTGAAAAGTACAGACAGACAATGGACAAAGTGTGGAGTTTGAGGTACTGACAGGCAGTGGATAGAGTGTAGACTGTGAGGTACTGACATAGAATGGACAGTTTGTAGAATGTGAGGTACTGACAGACATTGGACTGTATGTAGAGTGTGAGGTACGAGAGAGTTGACAGAGTGTAAAGTGTGTGGTACTGACAAAGAGTTGACAGAGTGTAAAGTGTGAGGTACTGACAGACATTGGTCAGATTGTAGATTGTGTGGTAGCGATAGAGATTGCACAGAATTTAGAGTGTGAGTTACTGACAGAGAGTGGACAGAATATTTTGTGTGAGTTGCTTATAGACAGTGCACAGATTTTAATGTGTGATGTACTGACAGACAGTGGACAGTGTGTAGGGAGTGAGGTACTGACATACAGTGGACAGAATTTTGAGTGTGAGTTACTGACAGAGGGTGGATAGATTTTAAATTGTGAGGTACTGACATAGTTGACAATGTATAGATTGTGAGGTACTGACGGACAGTGAACAGTGTGTAGATTGTGAGATACTGACAGACAGTGAACAGAGTGTAGAGTGTGAGATACTGACATTGAGTGGACAGAGTATAGATATGTGAGTTACTGACAGGCAGTGGAGTGATTATAGATTGTGAGGTACTGACAAACAGTCGACAGGATGTAATATGTGAGGTAGTGACATTGAATGGACCTATTGTAGAGTGTGAGGTACTGGCAGCCAGTGGACAGAATTTAGATTGTGAGGTACTGACAGCCAATGGACAGAGTGTAGATTTTGTGGTACTGAGAGTGAGTGGACAGAGTTTAGAGTGTGAATTACTGACATTCATTGGTCTGTGTGTAGATTGTGAGGTACTGAAAATGTTTGAGTAGTGTAGAGTGTTATGTCCTGACAAGCATTGGACAAACTGTAGAAGCCTGCAGTTGTCATAGTGACACAGATCTAGGAGACGGTATATTTCGAAATACTGACAGACAGTGGAGAGTTTGTAGAATACAGCAATGGTCATACTGACCCAGAACTTGGAGACGTTGTAATGTGAGTTACTGGAAGACAATGAATAGATTGTAGAAGACAGCAGTGGCGATAGTGAGGCAAAACCAGCAGACGGTACCGTTTGATTTATTGACAGACAGTGGACTGTCTGAAGAAAACAGCAATGGTCCTATTGACAGAGAAGAAACAGACGGTACAGTGTGAGGTACTGACAGAGGGTGGACGGACTGTACGGTGTGAGTTACTTACAGACAGTGGATAGACTGTAGAAAACAGCAGTGGTAGTGGTGACACAGAACATACAAAATTTCAATGTGAGTTACTGGCAGACCGTGGACAGAATGTATGTTAGGAAGTACTGACAGACATTGGAGAGCGAAGTGGATATGTTGACACAGAACCACCACACCGTTCAGTTTGAGGTACTGACAGACAGTGGATAGACAAAGAAAAAGGAGTGAACATGCCGAAAGAGAACAAGCACGCGGTACAATGTGAGGTAAAGACAGCCAGCTGACAGACTGTAGAAGATAGCAGTGCACATAGCGAAACAGAAAAATCAGACGGTAGAGCTTGAGGTACTAACTGAAATTGGACAGACTTTAGAAATGACCAGTGGACTTAGTAACACAAAACCACCGGATGGTTCAGTGTGAGGCACTGACAGTCTTTGGATAGACTGAAGAACACATTAGTGGAAATAGTGACTCAGAATAAACAGACGGTACAGCGTAAAGTGCTGACAGACAGCGGAGATTCTGCACAAGAATCAAGTTGATAGAGTGTCGTAGAAATGACGGACGGTACGATGTGAGGTACTGACAGACATTGGACAGAATGTACATGGCTTTGTCATATTGAGAGAACCCTAAGGCAGTAGAATGTGATGCACTGACAGAAAGTGAACAGAATGTATAAAACAGCAATGGACACAGTGACACAGAAGCAACAGAAAGTTTAGTGTCAGGTACGGACAGAAGGTGGACAAACTGTAGAATAGATCAGAGGGCATGGTGATTGAGAACAAACAGACTGTACAATGTGAGGTACTGACAGACATTGGAGAGAGTGTAGAAGCCGGTGTTGGACATAGTGACACAGAATCAACGGAAGGTACAATGTGAGGTACTAATTGATAGCGGAGGGACTGTAGAATAAAGCGTTGGTCATAGTGACAAATGACAAATTGACGGTACAAAGTGAGGTACTGACAGACAGTGGACAGACTGTAGAAAACAGTAGTGGAAACAGTGACAAAGAACCAACGGACGTTAAAGTGTGAGGTACCGACAGACAGTGTACATACTGTAGAAGATATGTATTTCACAGTGACACAGAACACAGTGTGATGTACTAACAGTCAGTGGAGAGACTTTAGAAAACAACATTTGACGCAATGACACAGCAGCATCAGACGGTTTTTAGAGTAGTCATATAAGATTGAATCACGAAATGACTCTGCGGTCAGACGTTATGTACGGTGATCAGATTACGGATTAATGTTAGAGAATTCGGGTAAGAGAAACATAGCGAAGTTGCAGCTTAATTGTCCACCGTCGTATAGTGACGATACACTTCAGGTTTCTTTATGCCCATTTCTTAGCGTGTACAAAATCTGTAATAATATTATAAATATTCGAAATGGTTGTAAGTGTTGTGTATGGCAGGATTAATTCCACTTGTCTCCAGCTTCAGGCGTAGATTACCTTAGCGATCCTAGGCTGACGTCACAAGACAGGGGGTGGTGGTTGAGCGAATTCGTGTGCGCGTAGATCATTGTGTTTGTGCATTCATAGCGGTGGGGTTCTTGGAATACCGGATTGTGTACAGAGCGAACTGACGATGCGGGCGCCACTGATTCCAGTTCTAACTGCTCAAGGAATCTCACGCTTGTCACTATCAGATAGAACACGCACCTGTATTTTCACATTTCCAGCTAATGCAGCTTAGTACCTGAAGGCAGTACAATGTGACAGTAACGCTGTGTAGCGATAAGTACAGGCGGGGTGACACGGCAGGAAGGAATATAAATTACGTCACTGAAGTAATTAATTGCGAAGGCAAGCCTACTGATTTTCAGTAAATGAAGAGGTTCAACTGCGGGATAAATTAGCTGGTAGCATTCAGTGTTGCTGGATTTCACCAGATGAAACAGCCGATTGTGTAACTCAGTGTCGTTGAGGCAATTTAAATTTCTGTATTCCACTAGCAGTCCTAAAAACAATCATCCCTACAAGCTACACTGTAGGTTACACACAAACTGTTCATGTTGCTCACGATAATCTGAGATACTGCACCAGGATATTCAAACAAACTGCACTATTGATACCTATACTTGTTTCACTGTACTACGCATTATATTTGAAAATCACATTTCAGTAAACCGATATGAGTAATGATATATCGCATAACATTATATCAGTAACGATATATCGCATAACATTATATCAGTAAAGACATAACGCTTTATATTAAATCAGTAGTGATATATCGCATTACATTATATCATGAATGATATATGGTATTACATTATATCAGTAGTGATATAAAGCATTACATTATATCAGTAATGATATAACGCATTACTTTATATCATTAGTGATATATCGAATTACAGTATATAAGTAAAGATACATCGCATTACATTATATCAGCAATGATATATCGCATTACATTATATCAGTAATGATACATCGCATTACATTATATCAGTAATGATATATCGCATTACATTATATCAGTAATGATATATCGCATTACATTATATTAGGAATGATATACCACATTACTTTATATCAGTAAGAATATATCATATTATACTATATCAGGAATGATGTAACGCATTAGATTATATCATTAGTGATATATCGCATTACATTATATCAGTAATGATACAACGCATTACATTATATCAGTAATGATATATCGCATTACGTAATATCAGTAGTGATATATAGCATTACATTATATCAGTAATGATATATCTCATTCTACTATAACAGGATTGATATATCGCATTACATTATATCAGTAATGATACAACGCATTACATTATATCAGTAATGATATATCGCATTACATAATATCAATAGTGATATATAGCATTACATTATATCAGTAATGATATATCTCATTATACTATATCAGGATTGATATATCGCATTACAATATATCAGTAAATATATCGCATTACATTATATCAGTAAAGATATATCGCATTACATTATATTAGTAACGATATATCGCATTATATTATATCAGTAAAGATATATCGCATTACATTATATCAGTAATAATATATCGCATTACATTATATCAGTAAATATATCGCATTTCATTATATCATTATTGATATATCGCATTACATTATATCGGTAATGATATATCGCATTACATTATATCAGTAATGGTATATCGTATTACATAATAACAGTAATGATATATCGCATTATATTATATCAGGAATGATATATCGCATTTCACTATATCAGTAAATATATCGCATTACTTTATATCGGTAATGAAATATCACATTACATTATATTAGTAACGATATATCGCTTTATATTATACAGTAATTATATATCGCTTTACATTATATCAATAATGATATATCGTATTACATTATATCAATAATGATATATCGCATTACATTTTGTCAGTAATGACATACCACATTATATTATATCTGGAATGATATAACGCATTACATTATATCATTAGTGATATATCGCATTACATTATATCAGTAATGAAATATCGCATTACATTATATATCAGTAATTATATATTGCATTATCTTATATCAGAAATGATATATCGCATTACATAATATCAATAATGAAATATCGCATTACCTTATACCAGTAATGATATATCACATTACATTATATCAGTAGTGATATATCGCATTACATTATATCAATAAAGTTATATCCCATTATATTACATCAGTAATGATATATCGCATTACATTATATCTGTAATGGTATAACCCATTATATTATATCAGTAGTGATATATCCCAATATATAATATCAGTAAATATATATCATATTACATTATATCTGTAATGATAAATCCCATTATATTATATCAGTAATGCTATATCCCAATATATGATATCACTAACGATATATTACATTTCCTTATATCTGTAATTGTATATCCCATTACATTATATCCATCTTGATACATCACATTACATTATATCAGTAAAGACATATCGCATTACATTATATCATTAATGATATATCCCATTATATTATTTCAGTAACCTTATATCGCTTAACATTATATCTGGAATGGTATATCCTATTACATTATATCAGTAGTGATATGTCACATTACATTATATCAGTAAAGACATATCGCATTATATTATATCAGTAACGATATATCGCGTTACATTATATCAATAACGATATATCACAGTACATTATATCAGTAATGATATATCGCATTACATTTTATCCGTAGTGATGTATTGCATTACATTATATTTTTAGTGGTATAACACATTATATTATATCCGTAACCATATATCGCATTACATTATATCAGTAATGATACATCGCATTACATTATATCAGTAATGATATATCTCATTACATATTATCCATAATGATATACCGCTTTACCACCTCAATTTGGTATAATTTAGATATTCGCTTCTTTTCACTGTCACATGCAATTTTTTAATTACGAAATTCTACAGTTAAACTCCCAGTATGCAGCACACCGCTAATGCCTGTGACCTGTTACAATCCAAAATCCGAGACAATTTGCATAAAAACGGCTCCAGCACGATAAGTTTTCCGAACAAAGTCCGCAATAATTCAGATTATTTACTATTCGCTTTCTCATATACTGACAATTCCTGTTGGTCCTTGATTATATCATTCAATATGCCCTGACAGAAACACAAGTCTTCTAATTGCTGGATCTTTCGGTTTATCTGTGAAGACCGGATACACCTTAACTGACAGCTTGCACACATTTTTGCCTATCTTTGAAATAAATTCAGCTCCCCACACTACGCTATCACCTTACATATCTCGTCTCAAAACGTAACCATCGGTAGTAATGATAATAATATTAATATTAATAATAAAATTATTATTATTATTATTATTATTTCATCCCCGACATAACAATTATATTTCACTCTTACACTCAACAGATCTGCCAGTCACACCCACAACACTGCTGACACAAACTGCTGAAATTCAACAAACTGCCACCAACTGAATTTGTGTGTTTGAAAACACATTTAAGAACTGAATTATTTTAGCACTCGGTACAGTTAGCTACATACCTTCCACGTGACTCAGACCACATCCTTCAGCCGCACTTCTTGACAGACAGTATATCGGTAAAGTACAGCAATACGGTCAGAACGTTCTGTGAATATTGCTACAGATTTTGTTGTATTTCTCAGCCGTCAATCGTTAACAACAGCAAATATGAGACTTCCGCTCTTCTTGAAATTTAGTTAAGGTTAATTGCTAGTTAGTTACCGACGTTTCGGAACAGTCTAAATTTAACTGTTACCAACATAAGCCGCGTAACATGACAGAAGATTGAGGACTTCATTTACACCCGAGCGGAAGGCTGAAATCCCGCCCGAACACAAATAATTCGAAAAGTAACACTTTCCAGTAACTCCACAGCACAGCAAGAATATCGGCCAATTTGTGTTCCAGTTAAACAGGCCAATGGCAGTAGCACTTGCCGTCTGTAGATAATAATCACAAACGATAATGATTTCAGACCTGCTTTGTCATGTGGCTCTGATATTTCAGATAAAAATTGTCAGTAAAATCCAGGATAAGGAGGCAATAATTTCCTCAAAATTATCGACATTTCCCTAACGAACTGCAACAGCCCACATATCATACAACATCTCACATATCGTAACAGCCTCTCTTTGCAGTGTGTTGTCTATAACGATGTAACTTTTATGCCGTCTCTCCACTAACCTGCACAATATCAAGCGATTACAACATAAATATGGAAGCCAGTTTGGTTTATTGTTCACTGTACCTACCTTCTTTTCAATGTGTCATTAACTGCGTTTTGTCTCTCTGACAGATATTGTATGAGCTGTAAACTGTCACCTGCATATCCAACGTTTTAACACTATTCTTACACAGATATCTCAATCAATCTCACTTTTGAAAGACACTGGTAATTGGTTTCTTAATTCTGTCGGTTCTTCACACTCCGAAATTTCCTGCTATTACATCTAACAGATTCCAGCATAAATCTTTAAGGCGCTCTTGTAAATTACCTGACCATGGAATTTGGAAGAAATATTTCTTACAATCAATTCCCTCTGAAATATTGCCGCCCCATTTCCTCCATTCGGCTTGCAGTAAATCGAACAAACGCCAATTTCAGACCAGAGAAAAACTAGACGTTTCCATTTCTCGCACTTGTTATTTCGTTCGAAGCACTTAAGAATTTTAGACCATCGCTTTAATTCAATGGTGGTATGTTCTATTTCTAATATACAAACCGGTACGCTAAGTGACACAAACACATAATGTGACCACGAAGTGAAAAAAAAAAACATTCTATTGTGACAATTAGCGGTAACTGCACGCTGACTGAGACGCGTGACACTCAAAAAAAATTATCCAAATCGCACATTACTGCAATTAGCACTGCAGCTCTGTGCTTTATGAAACTCAGATGATAGACCTGAAGTATATCTGCAGTTTGGTGTAGCAGGAGTAATTCCACAAAGTCTCCAGTGTCAGGGGCATGTACCGATATGGAACCAAAGTCATGTGAACATTTGGGAGAATGCACAAAGCTTTTTGCTCGCAGATCAGTGTGTTTATGCAGTCAGAGGGGTGAAAGTGCCAGTATTGGTCTGCTTACGTAACGGGTATCATCACGTGACTGCGGTAGGAGGGCGATACTGTTTGTGAGACTTGCACTGAAAGTTGTGCTGAAAATTGATAGCGATTTGGTAGCTGTAATTGACTTACACTGAAAGATAATAGACTACAGTAAAACACAACATACATTTTTCTCACTCTAAACTGCTACATGTTTCGCACTGAAAAATCCACCATTACAAGCACAATGAAAATACGAGTCAAGAATATAGTAAGTCGTTGTGTATATTATAGGATCCTACGTCATACGTATAAATATCTTTAAATGGGAATGTAATTGTATACGGGGTGTAACAGGAGGAACGGACCAGA
>Ga0123355_10018756_pt1 | contig 10993 bp, 6 predicted proteins | sample TergutEmb28metaG_3_FD_89872 | JGI IMG/M metagenome (GOLD analysis project Ga0123355, IMG submission 89872) | Embiratermes neotenicus P1 segment gut microbial communities from Petit-Saut dam, French Guiana - Emb289 P1 | ecosystem: Host-associated > Arthropoda: Insects > Digestive system > Gut ...
AGTTAGTCGCAGACTCCTGAAGATGGTCGTATTAACGGCCGAAACATGTTGAGCATTGAATGAGTATTGAATAAATAATAAAATAAGTGGCATCAAGTTGGTTTCTCTTTACTCAACTATTGTTCATGTGTGTTTCGAGTTCCAAACTTCAGGTAAGCCTACGCTGTTGAATTTAAGTCTTTTGTACGTGACACATTATGCGATATATTATAAATAATTCCGTGAGTCACGATTGTCTGTTATACTGTATGTGAATGATGGAGAAGTTACAACTGAGTTCTAGAAATGTTCATTCCAATGACGCAATGTGATTTTGATTCTCAGGGCAGTCTTAACAGCGCTGCGTAGATGGCGATGACCCATTGCTGTACTAATCTCTATTTGATGGCCCAACGTCTGCATGACCACTTTATTTTCACTTAACAGGGTTTATGGACATTGCTTCACACATTTGGAGCATTCACCCTCACAGCGTGAGTGACGTAGACTGCGGCTACCAAATATATCCTCAAGGACAAAGCAAATAAACCAACTTTCGTTTCGTTAGCCCCTTTTGTCTAAAACATAGAAACACTCAAAATATAAAGTTACACATTCTTCTTGGTTCTTGAAACTGTGTTTTGGGATCGGTCTAAATATCAGGAGAAAAAAAACATTAATTTAAAATTCTAGTAGATGGAAATGTTGAATATTTTATGTCTTAATAGATTCTCTCAACTTTGACTTTTATAAAAGAATTTTAAGTACAAAAGCTTGGAATAAGTTTTACCAACTTAACTGAGATGCTTCTTTCCGTTTAAAATACAACTTATTTTTGACGATATTAATATACGGGTGAGGTCGATATTTGGGCACTAGTTGTTATAATATTCTATCGCTGCCAAGCATAATGGCTTGGGTTTTAACATTAAATTTTATAAAACGGAAAAAATGTACGAATTTTATCGTCTGGCGAAAAACACAACAACGTTTTTTTTTTTTGGTACAGCACTATTTCCTTCTTAACAACTACACAAACTGTGTTTCTGAAATAGAGTGAAATAATTTGAAATTTGTTCTGTTCTTATGAATGATGGTAAAGTGATCCCTTTACAGGCCCGGTGTGGCCCCAGAGGGTGGTTAGAGGTATAAATCTACTCTTTCATGACCGCGGCACAAGAAGGGGTGAGTGGTCAGCAGCACGCCCCGGCCGCACTTTACCCCCGGGAAAGACCCAGTACCCATTTTACAGGAGGCTGGGTGGTCCTCAGGGCCGGTCTGGGTGGGCGGAAAATCTTGTCCCCACCGGGGTTCGATTCCGGACTGTCCAGCCCGTAGTCAGTCTCTAAACCGACTGAGCTACCCGGCCCACCTTATGAATGATGACTCATATTTATATAATATATATATATATATATATATATATCACAAATAAATGAAATGTTAAGTAAAATTCAGTGTGAAGTTGTGTTCTGAGTTCTAACGTTGGCGAAAAAATAAACTTCAAAGTGATTTATTGCTTTTTTATTAGAAGACTGAGAGGATGTAAAGAACACACACAGGACGAAGAATTCCATGTGATATTGTGTAGTCTGTTACAAACTGCCAACGGTGCGACGGAACGTGATGTCACCATATTCCATCTTTATCCTGAAGCTGGAAATATCAAGCCATTTCAAATTGCCCTTAAATGTGTCTCAGACTGCAAGTCGTCGCATGCCAGAAGACATCGTAGGCAACAGGTCATTGTTTAAAATCTCGAATTGTTTACAATCACATGTTTTTTTGACCCTGTAACACTGTGTAGCTTATTAATTACGTGTACAAGAGACAATTAGCTTTAGAGTGTTTTAATCCTATTTATACTTCGCACAATAAGTAATAGATATTGGAATATGCCTCATTCAGTCACTCTATTTTCTGATTACTTCGAGTCAAATTAGTGGCTTGTTGCAAGCGAAAGTAAAAAGTCAGTCTTGAAAAGTCTCTCTCTCTCATATTCTGTTAATGTAGAATAAGCTACGAACCAAATATAATGTAGAATAAGCTACGAACCAAATATAAGTTGCCTACCCGGGTTCCCTATTACCACATTTTAATTAATTTTGGGTAATTTTAGACCTCCGCCGCATTGTGAATGAGGTCTTTGCTCTTCTGGGGTGTTTATTGTTTGTTACTGACGTGTCTGGACAGCCTATTTATCCAATATTCAAGGGTCAAACATTCAAACGAAAGGGTCAAGCAGTCACAGAATTCTTTGACATTTTGACCCTGGAATATGGGGCTAATAGACTGTCCTGCAGCATCACCAACTAATTACCAATCACCAATGCTTAATATTGCAGTAAAAAGAAGATCTAATCTAATCTTACGAATATTCCAATAAAGTGAGGCTATTGTACAATCATTACTTCTAACACGTTTGTATTCTTGAAGTCTATAGAATTTGTAAGTTTCAACTGTCCCAAACTACTCGTATTTGCTTTCAGTGCCCGACGTATGCAGAATAACTTATGAGTGGCTGAACCTAGAATATGTATACTCATTATTTAAACTATAAGCTTCTCTGTATATCCTGTTTTTATACGTTCTTTACGAAGTAGAGGGAGTTTTATTTGACTATCATGACCGTCCGTCTATCCGTCTGTAACCAAATACCAACAATTAAATCGTTTGTCTGATTTTTATGAATTTTGACACAATTTGTCGAGGAAGCACATGTTGTGTAAAAATTAGCTCACTGATAATGAACCCTGCTTGCCATGTTTCTTGACCGATTAGGGCGAGAATAGGTTCAGAAAATCTGCAATTGGAGTTGTTTAGTAATTGTTATTTTAAAGAAAATCGGCACAGAAACCACTATTTTGCCCGGAGGTGTAAATTAATATCTATTCCCACTTTTTACATGTGCACGATTTGAGTTATTCAGTACATGAGATATATAAGTAATAACGTATGAGAATTCTGTTTCATGAAAACAGACGCAAGAAGGCTGCTCTATTTATCATATGCTTGTAAATGAAATTACATTTAATCCTGTACCGTCAAACCAGATGACATTCTGAAACTAAAGGTTGGTTTGGTAATTCAGAATACTTCACAGCCTGCAGCGTTTAGAGCTTTCTGATTATCAGCGACTTTGTCCATGCCTAGCACTACAGGAGCGCCATCCAGTCTTATAACTGCAGAATGTATTATTCACTATTTATATTGTTTGTATATGTTTGTAGAATATTAACAGAAAGTACACCCCACACTAGGATCCAGAGACTGCGTTTATTACAAAACATATACGTGTGTCTCATGTAAGTTAGAGTAAAACAGTATTTTAAATCTTATTGTAGCACCGTGCATTTTCGTAGAATCACTTCAATTTATCAACCAACGAAAGCACATATAATTTCACATAAAAGACATTTAAAACACTTTAAAACACTCCGACATGTTTCGATCTTATCAGATCATCATCAGGGAGCTTTGTTCCTTGCTAAAGTTATATTACGGTATTCACAATTCAATCCTTATTTGCAAACGAGGTGTTGTGGCAGCATGTCATGTTGTGTGGGAATGTGTTGTGGAACAGTTGCTAAGTGTGCGTCGTACGGAATTTACTCTGGAATATAGCGAACTGTTGCAATGTGTGAAAATATATTTGTGTCTGGGAATTAGAATCAATATTTATTATTTTCCGCTATTTTGGATCTACAGCCGCTTGCTTGTTGAGATTGTGGGTTCGAATCCCGCCGGGCACATGGCTGTCTGTCTTTGTTAAGGGTTGTGTGTTGTCAGGTAGAGGTCTCTGCAACGGAGTCATCACTCGCCCAGATAAGTCCTGCCGACTGTGATGCGTCGTTGTGTGTGGTCTAGAAACCTCATGAATGAGGAGATCATTGCCCGCGTTGGGCCGCAGCGCCACAAGGGAAAAAAAAATCCGCTATTTCTCACCAGCGCATTTATCATTACACTGAAGAATTTTACTAGGGAAAGTTCATTACGTTTCCATCAGCCCTGATGTCTTTGTTATCGATAGAACTGTCTCTGAAAAACCAGTAACAAATAAGGCTAAGTGACTCTAAAGAGAGAGAATTCAATACGATATTTTATTTTCCCACGGCTATGTTGGTTATTGTTAATCTTGTGTGAAGTTGCGCCGTGGCGACACGTAAATACAGGGTGTTCATGAAAGAATAATAAGACGTTGAACGTCAATAATATAAGATTCACGCGTATAAAACTTTGAAGGTGGCAGCACAGGTTTCCATCATTCAAATAGTTTTTTGACACACCAGGTGTCCCCACCTAATGTTCGCTCAAGGTCACAACGTGTCAGTGTCTGTCTGACTGTCGTTAGCAACTTTGCACTCTGTTGATAAGTTTTACGGACAAAGAAAGAGCTCAGTGTTTCTTGTGGTCGCATAATCCACGTGAAATGATTGTATTTGTCTAGTAAAATAAAATACATTTTGTTCTTTTTCCTTGACTAGATATTCAACAGGGGACGCCTTAATTCCCACAGTTCTTTAAAGATAACCCTGTATTTACCGATGTTTTGAAAGATTTTAATATCTACATTTTCAGGGCCAGTTAGTCCACGTAGGATAGCTGAAGCAGAGGGCTACTTTTCAACGTGACCCTTCGATTCTTCAGTAAATATTTGCAAGTTAGCACACCATAACATCAGAAACGACTTGAATATTCACAGCGAATTTAAACCCTAGTTCAAATAAAATTCACTGCATTTCTTTATAAAGTTAAGCTGGTTAGAAATATGAACAGGAATAATAGTTTATTCGGAAAATCAACGAAACTTTCAATTATGTTGTACAATCGAAATGCAAATTTCATAACGCCGGTGGTGCATATGTCTGATTACCATCACCCTGCGGTGAGGGGATCAAGGTGCCCTTCAACTAATATTTATTTTATATTCCTGAAAAGCAGTATCAACGGAGATGTTAATATTGGAGCCGACGTTTTCGAAATCGCCATACTTGTATCCACTGGCATTCCTTATGTGCATTTCTCCGCTATTTGCTGTAACACACAACACCTCAATAAATCAACTCACCCTTCTATGTCTCTTTTTTCTGTCTACGAACTTTTCCCTGCACTACTATAAAAAGCTGCCCATTTAATATTTCAGTAGATTTCGCGTACAATAAATCAGATTTCATTTTTTTACTAGTTACTAAACCGTTTGTGTGTTTGTGAAAATATCTTGAACATCTTGAGACATACTTCGTGACAATGCAGCTTCACGATTCGATATAGAGAGAGACACAAGACTTGGAGGCACCCCGCTGATTTTGACGTCATGCCTAAATGAGAGTTTCGGTTATGGAATGTGTCTTGTATTTATAATCCATAGAAACATAAAAAAAATTGGAGCCTGTCTAAATATATTTGGAGCCAGTATTCAAATTAATTACGACGATGTTACATTTGTTCTGTAGTAAAAAGGAATCCAGGCCCTTTTCACAAATTGCCCAAATTTATTTGCCTAAATTCGTGTTCACATTTGTCACTTATTTTGTAACTCTCCTACCTATTACTTCAGATTTGTACAGCTACTCCATTCTATTTGTTATGTGCATATCAACTGTATGAAACTAAACGAACGGAACTATTTTAATATAAAGCTCATTTGCAACAAGGATAACACTGTGGTTGGGAAATTCAGAATCCGATTAGCCAGTTACGTAGGGCCATGTCCAGAACAGCAGAATCCTCAGCTACACCGCTGTTAAAACATTGTGACACTTTAATTATTATGATTATTCTAACAAACAAAAAGGAGAAATGGTGAAAAATGCAAAATAAATTAAGATCAGGGATTGAAAAAAGAATTACAGATTGAAACAAATCATTTCATGCACTGTTTTCTCTACTAAAGTCTTGGTCAGTACTCAGAGTAGAAAGAGAAAAAAATGATGAGACAGTAACAAGACCGGTGGCAGCATACGGAGAAAAATTTTGGACATTGAATGAAGGACTGCTAAATGGCTTGCCGCTTTAAAAAAAAATTAAGAAGAATTTTTTTTTTGGAGAATTAAAGTAAATTAAAACTGAGAAAGCGATATAATACAGAATTAATGCAGATGTTTGGAGATTTAGATACACTTTATTTGTCAGAATAAATCGGTGTAAATGGATTGACCATGTTAATAGAATGGATTAGAAAAAGAAAACTAAGTCCTTTAACAAAAATTCTCAGAGAAATCTACCAAAATGACGACCAAAAACAGACGGTGGAACTGGAAAAAACATAAATTAATAAATGCAAAATAGAATACTGGAAAGAATGTTCAAAAACAGACCTAGGAGAAGTCCATGTCTGTAGTACCATCGAAGAGGAATAGTAAGAAGGGATTACGATATTGTCTATTTGAATTCCAACCCTTTAAATACTAAAATTAGTTCGAATTAACTACCTCCATGGTCGGATTCCTTCCTGAGAAGTTAACAGGTTACAGTAAATATTCAGTTCCTACCGCGTAGTTAATCCTCTGTAGCTCGGCTATGGAAACCAAAGCCGTTTAGGGCAGTTCTAAGAACCATGCAAGGCACTTAAACTTTGTGGACAGAATACGGAATTATTTAATGTTCATTTTCGTCGTACGAATTGTAAGAATTGTAACAAAGAGGCAGTAAAGTCTTGACTGTCGCAGGGGAAGATCAGGTTAGTGATGAAACGTCGGTGGGTATTTCCAGTAACTGAGTGCCGATGTGGTAATGATGTAATATACGTGTATTAACCCTTTGACGCCTAACGACGACTATAGTGGTCGTACCGCACCGCTAACCTCTAAATGTTGCGTTTTATATATTCATTCAACAACTACAGGTACTGGGTATTTTAAACATGGTATATACTGTCCGTTTTTTCCTCTTCAAAATTCAGTTTGTTTCATAATTCTAACATATTGGGTTCCTGTATTATTCACATTTTATATACAGAATGTTCTAAAATTAAAAAAATAATTCCGGCGCCAAAAGGTTAACACCATATTCCACGGTCGTCATGTGTTTCTACTCATCTTGACAAGCATACAAACAGCACGTCAAATTTACGTGGGAACTTTCTGCCTATATTTCCTGTAGACGAACGATCCACAGTTGCAGCATCGAGAGCGGCAGCCTCTTTGCAAGGCAAGCTGTTACGACTAGGATTTAGTATTACAGTAATACATACGGCGTTTTATACCGTGAGCGTACAACTTAAACGGTAAGATCGTATCTGTACACAAACATGCTTTATTTCTGTAAATTTCCATTGCATTTCGACGAAATTTGTCATTGATGGCTGCAATAAAATTTGACGTCATAGTTTCATTTCGGTTTACATGTTTCTAATATAATCCCTGTATTACTTGACAACTAAATAACACTCACCTTCTCGTAAAAATATGATTACTGTGAACATATTTTCAGTTACACTGAAAGTATGTGAAATTGAATTAGATACGTGAATATTTAACTTATTTCTCGTTACGGAAGATACATGTAATGACTAACAAAGAAAGATAGTTTGGATGTACTGTACGTTATGCTATGACCCTAGTGTGGGAAACTGAAACAATGGATTTTAGTCTGCAGTAAGTATACATTAATAAAAAAGTAGTATGGAGACTCACAAAGAAGTCATTTGAAACACAATATGTAGGCTCCACTACGTTCGCCTGCACAGTTCCGAGATACTGTTTTATACTACTGACATTAGCCACAACTCAACTTGTAAATTTTGTGGGTTAAGATCTGGGCCTAAAGACAGGAATAGAGCGAAACCAAAATACATTTCAGGCAGTGGACGTGTTGGGCAATAATTAAAAAGAAATTAAAATTCCTCTAATTGTACAAAAAGATGTCACTAACAATATTTAACCATGAATCTGCACGACACTTTTCTCTAGCACTATAAAAGAGGAATATAAAAAGTTTTTATTGAGTAGAGCAAGACAGACGAGAGGAATCAACGGAAGTCACAGGCGTGGTATGTTGTACTGAAATTATTAAAACAATATAACATAATATCAAGCTTTATTTCACTGACTTTATTTCGACAAGATTCAATTTGAATACCGTGACTACATTAACCCTTTAAAGACGAATGTCAGATCACTTTATTTAAAGGCCCAGTTCGTACCGTGCTGTAAACACTTTTCATCGCGGTTATAAAAACCAATCAGTTTATGATGTAAGTGGCACAAGTCGCTGTTTGTTCTCAGGTAAATACAAAACACATAAATACAGCGTGGACAGAGCGTACAGTTGTTGAATGTTAAACCTGTTGGTGCATCACGTAACCAGTAGGCTTTAAAAGGTTAAAGACTGGATACCCGAACTCTATACCCGCCAGGGTAAGGACTATCTCCTCGCTACCACACCAGCTACTACCTCCTCGCTACCACACCAGCTACTATCTCCGCGCTACCACACCAGCTACTACCTCTGGGATCTACGGTGCCTTTCCTTCAGTTGGCACCTGTACTCTCAATTCCATCTAATGCCAAGGTTAAGGCTTCTTGACGTCATATTTCCTTTTCCTTTGTCTCACTTCCTCGTTACAGGCTACTTAATTGATCACAGGACTATAGATTCGTGTTTGGTGTTTTATTAACATTTAAATCGCCACTGTCACTATATAAATCAGGTGATTCAACATTACAGTGTCTGCGGTGAGTCCGCGGAGTTGGTTATGGGCAGGACACAAAGAGTCAATAGAACGAGAGGAAGTTTCCGCTAGGGTGTGTTCCGACAACGTGATTCTACTGGCATGCAATACACGAGAAGGGAACCAAACAGAATTGTGTGTGAGACACGAATACTTTTCAGCAGCAGTGTAGTGCGCCAGCGTCCAGAGTAAATATACGCTTCGTTTTCTTGTGACCTGTCTATAATACACGAATTTGTGTTGCGCATATTTCTGAAAATGTATAGCGAATATATTCTAATACTGCGCTAAAGGAATGGTCTTCGTTATGGACACTGTGACTTCACTGTGACGTACGAAATATTTCGGAACGTTTCGGACTTAAAGCATTCGGAGCTGGGACCAGTTAAGTTTTTGAATGAACAGATACCGAATCTAAGTGACGTAAGTTAACGTACAATAAAATCACGATTGCTTGATGTGAGCTCGACTCGTTGCGATTGAGTTCAAACGTATAAACAGGTTTGGTTTCTTCACCCCCACGTTGCTGCAGCACTGTAGGTCTGTCTCTGGTCGAGTGTAGAAGCTGCTGTTGGCTGTTGCTAGTAAGATCACCGTGCTACCGCCTTGCAGATAAATAATATTTAGTAGAAGCTATGGAGCGTCGTACCACCCGTTCCGAGAAGCAGAAGGTGGCTGCTGTGGTCACTAAGATTGATGTGCCGTCGTTAAACCGCTATCGACCCAAGATTGTGGTCACACGTGAGGAGCATAAAGCAGCGACAGAAGAAGATATCGAAAATGCTGGTGAGTTTTCTTAATCCATGCACTAATTCTTGTGAGCTGCACTTTTAAAAAGTGCTGCAGATTCTATATTGCTCCTGTTTTGTGAAAAAGGGGACAACTTACAAAATATCAGCTGTACAGAAGAAGCAAAAGTTGGCTCCGTTTTGCATATGACAATTGCTGTGGGAGGTGGGATAACCCCCACTCTTCTGGGTTGTTCTTAACAGCTGAGTTGTCGGCTTCTTACATATCATTATTGACCATTAGCTGAATGATTCGCTACACATAACTCAATCTAGACCAGAGTGCCAGTTAGACTCCTTTTACAGAAGAGTGACGATAGCTTTTCTTTAGATATTTCATCCCAGGTTGATGTTGTTGATAAAGCTGTATCACCAATTGGCTTCCTATACCTAATGCACTACATGTATTATTATATTCTAGATTGCAAACTTAAGGGATGAGAGCGACAGGATATTTTACTCCGGCTATATAATTTGCTTAATTTAGTACATAGAAGTGTTTTTGTTGAAATTCATAGATATTTAAAAAACATGATATTAGTATAACGACTAGGTTACGAATTGGACGGTCCGGGGTCCGAATCCCGGTAAGGGTAAGAGATTTTCCTCTTCTCCAGAACGTCAAGACCAGACGTGGGGCCAACCCGGCCTCCTATTCTATTGATTCTATTGGCACCAGGGCTCCTTTCCGGTGGTTAAGTGGCCCAAGCGTGGAGGTACTTAACACATCTATTGTTGAAGTTAAGAATGAGTGGAACTACACATCTAACCCCCTCCATAAGCCTTCAGGATTAGAACAAGGAAAACTTTACCAAATTTGACGTTCATAGGGCCGTGCATTCTAATATTATCCCTACAGCAAAACCAACTAGATGCACCAGAGTATCAAATTTATTTATTTTAGAATGACACTCTACGTGTTTCGGACCGTCTTTCCCTCCATCATCGGGAGTTCAAGACTGTAAATACAGCTGTCAAACAGGTACAGCTGTCTGCTTGCTAGCAAGCAGACAACAGTAACTGTTTGACAAATGCCTGTTGCTGTATGTACAGTCTGAACTCCTGATGATGGACGGAAAGACCGTCCGAAACATGTAGTGTGTCATTTCAAAATAAAATAAATTTGATACATTGGTGCATTTGGTTGGTTTTATTATAGGAATAATAAAAACTTTACCAGTTTCCGTGTTTTAGATTATTTGTCCGTTTGTATACGTGGTGAGTTGTTTTGAGACATAGGATTGGTTAAGAACCCCCATTTGACGATCGTTTTAGTTTGTGATGGACTGGAGCGAAGAAATAGCAGACGAAACAAAATACCTGGAGCAAAATTTCTCCGAAATTAACATGAAAATTATAAATATGGGCCAACTACTTGCACTGTTTTATGTTACTAAAATATTTATTTACATAAAATAATTTAAAACATAAGACTTAGTTTAAAATTTTGCTAAACCTCGTACATGTTTCGGTCATAACTTGACCATCTTCAGGGAGTGTGAAAATTCCTATGATGAAGTTGCTACTATTTATCTTCCGGTGGTGTGGCGGCATG
>Ga0123355_10018757_pt1 | contig 10993 bp, 8 predicted proteins | sample TergutEmb28metaG_3_FD_89872 | JGI IMG/M metagenome (GOLD analysis project Ga0123355, IMG submission 89872) | Embiratermes neotenicus P1 segment gut microbial communities from Petit-Saut dam, French Guiana - Emb289 P1 | ecosystem: Host-associated > Arthropoda: Insects > Digestive system > Gut ...
CGCTTCCATCGCCATGGGGCTGATCCAATTATGTGCCCTTAAATACTCAGAGGAGATAAACAAAAATAAAATCCGATGGCTCCGTTCTAATAGCAATAGTATACCTTCAGAAGAAACTACCGCTTTAAACTTGAGGCTTTCTCTTCGAACTCTATTCTATGACAACTCTGATGATTTGGCACTTGTTAGCGTAATCCGTGAGCGTAGGGCAACTCCATATGAGCGACAGAATGTTAACATTTATCCAGAAAAATCAGCATGATTATGGGTTGTCTGGTCATAAAACAAAATATCGAATCAATGTTTTGATTACTGGGTCTAGCTACCCTCTTATTTGTGTGCAATTTTGTATTGTTAAACTTTTAACTCTCAAGGCAGTAATAACTTTTGTAGCATTTGATGGAATTGCAGAACGTTTGTTAAGGATTCCTTATTATCCATTGGGAGGAACAGTTTCACATTTTCTCCAGATTAAAGAAAATTATGTTTTTTTAATTATGTCTTTACTGCCATCTTTGATTATGTGGATAGGGATGATGAGTAAGTGCTCTCTCTAATAAATAATATACAAGACATCATCGATAAGGGCACACTCGACAGGTGGCTAGGTGGAACAGACGGGGTCGGCGATTCTCTCCATCTTGCTTTTAAGGTTTTCCCAGCCCTGAGTAGTTACAAACAATAACTAAAGAAGAGAGCTAGAAACCGCTTTGTACAGTTTCTAGCTCTCTTGATAGAGGTCATCGATGAAGATGGTTGAGTGACACGTTTTTGCATATAAATTCCATTCCGTAGACAACTACGGATACTAACCATATGGGGCTTTCTTTCAGAAAGCAATAACTAATAGCTCGAATCAGTCAAATGATAGGGTAACGCTCATTGGTTTGATGATAAAAAGGAAATATACCAATGGGATTATGCCCTTTGAGATACCGAATAAAAAAACAGCAAGACAAGCAATTTTCTTAACGGTTCAACCGCCAACAAATTTTTCCTAGTGCGCCCAGCATGTACAGCAACGGTGAAACAATATAACCGAGAAAACATGGCAACTATGGTTGATGATAGAAGAGTAAAATTGCATAGGCAGGGCAGCGGCGGACGTTACTGGGTTTGGTGGTTAGGGGATTCAAGTGAAGAAATCATAAGTAAGGTTTCAGCTGAACTGGTCTGTTCTACTTACATCGGACTGCACACTGTTGACCCAAAACAAGCTATTGTGATGTTAAAGGATGCAGTGAAGTGGGACTGAGCGCGCCACGAAAAATGGCGCGCTTTTTTCTTGCTAATCATATTTTATGGCATACTCCCATTGTACAGGTGACGGCTATTTAATGAGTTATAGCATTAATGTCCCGTTTTCCATAGAAATAGAACCCAGCTACAGTTAAAATAGCAGTAATAGCCAATTTTATAACAATAGCAAAAAGATTGAAAGTCTCCCCAGGTCCTAAGGGCATCTGCGTTACGAATGCAAAAGGCGAAAGATAAACCACCCATTCGGGGAAAATGCCAAAACCCTGGCCAAAGAAGATGAATAAGAAGCTATAAGCGAAATATCCCCAAACCAGCCCAGTAGCTTTGGGCGACAAACCAACCAGCAGAATAGCCACACTTACCTTAACCCAAATCGCTGGCACATAAACTAAAGCGGATTGCAATGCGAACGATAATGGAAAATCACCTATGTATTCAAGCGTGCCTAATGCTGCTACATACATGCCTAATCCGGAAGCAAGCTGGATAAGGACTGCCATAACAAAAGCGATAATTACATACCCAGCTAAATAGCTTTTCCTGCAGACAGGAGTAGCTAAAACCAATTCCGAACGCATGTCAGTTTCTTCCGCTCTTACTTTTAAAACGAATAAAACAGCAGGTACTGTGACAAACATACCCATAATAAGGTTGATCATTGCGGAAAATAGCTGGGGAATAGAAAACCCGGCTGTGGCTACAGCAGCCCTCATGGCGGCTACAGTTTCTTCTACAGTCAGCCCCTCTAAAAACTCGATAGCAAAAGGCCCCAATATCAACTGCTGATACATTTCATTGGTGGCAATAAACTCATCTAGACCACCGAGAACTGTCCCGTATGATGCGCCTAAAAGAAACATACTAACAATCCATACAATAAGACTTGTTTTGAGTAGTCTGAAGGCTAAACCATGTGGTGAGTTCATAAGGGCAGAGCCATAGGCTGGGCCAGGCTTGGCCGGAATTATGCCTTGGTCTATATCCCGGACGAAATTCAGACGAAAGGCCACTGCAGAAATCAAAATTGTTATGCCTAGCATTAGCCAAATGGGCCACCAATAATTACCTATATATGCTTCAGTTCGCAGTGGCAGGCCCAATGGGCTTATAAGAGCTAAGATCTCCATGTCAGGATTCATGTCACCAGGTGCTCGAAGCATGTAGGACAAACCTAAAGCCAAGAATGAGTAGCCCATAGCTGTACGGGCACTCGCTGTTAATTGACCAAACAGTGCAGTTAAGGCTGCGAAGACCAGCCCAGTCATTCCCAAGGTTGCACCCCATAACATAGATCCGTTGAAACACATACCCGTATCTTCCAGGGAAACACCAAATCCAAACATCCCCAGACCAACGACCAATGTTAAGGCTAAGTTTACGATTATAGCCGTAATAAGCGCAGCACCAAGGTTTGACAGCCGCCCAGTAGGAAGTGAGCGCAGCACTTCATAGCGGCCTTTTTCTTCATCTGCGCGGGTAAGACGCATAATCAAGAATATGTTCATTATCCCGACAGTAAGTGCTGTGAAAAGCATCATAAAATTGGTATACAAAGCTCCATAGGTTTCAAGCTGTGCAGCATAGGCAGGGCCTATCATGCTTATCATGGCGGGCATCAAAAGTGCCTCAACGATAGTGAAGCGTTCTTCTGCAGGAAGGGCAAAATACATACCAGGAACAAGCGCAATCACAATCCCGGCAAGAATTAGAATCCATAAGCTTGAAACAATCCGTTCCCGCCGTAGCATGAATCGGGTTAAAAGAGCGGTATTTTCAAAGTTGCCCTTCATTTCTAGGCTCCTTCCTTCTTATAATGCTGCATGAACAGCTCTTCCAAAGATGGCGGGGTGCTTTCCAATTTTATTATGCCAAATTGGTTGATATGGTTGATAATAGACCCCATCTTGCCTGTATCCACATAAAAATGCATTCCATATTGTTCTTTTTCGATATCATATACACCATCTAGCATATCTAGGCCTTCGATAGTCTTTTCCGTTGTGACTGTCATTGCATAACGGGTTAAATGCCGCAAATCGTCCAGCGTTCCGGTCTGAACAACTTCACCCTCGCGGATAATCCCAACCCGATCACAGAGCCTCTCTACCTCTGACATGATATGGCTGGAAAGGAACACACCCTTACCTTTGTTTTTCTGCTCCATTACGCAATCCTGGAATACTTGTTCCATGAGCGGATCAAGGCCACTGGTGGGTTCGTCAAGGATATACAAATCTACTTCTGATGCAAAAGCCGCAACTAAGGCCACTTTTTGACGGTTTCCTTTTGAGTAAGTTCGGCATTTCTTGGTTGGGTCAAGGTTGAAATCTTTAATTAGCTTTTTACGCAGTTCTTTGTTGTGTGTCCCGCGCAGGTTAACAAAGAGGTCTATTACTTCGCCACCAGTAAGGTTAGGCCACAGGTTTACATCACCAGGAACATAGGCGATCTTTTTGTGAATCTCTACAGCATCTTTCCACGCGTCTTTGCCAAATACCTTAGCACTGCCATTTGTTGCTTTTAATATGCCAAGAAGCACTCTGATTGTGGTGGATTTTCCTGCTCCATTTGGCCCGATGTAAGCAAACACCTCACCTTCTTTGACTTGAAGGTTAACGTCCTTCAGGGCTGTAAACTTGCCAAACTTTTTGGTGACATTTTTGATTTCCACACTGTAGCTCATTTTTGCCTCCTTGAAATTAATTCTTATAAAAACATAGGCGGAAAATGCCTAAAATCTTCTTAAGTTCTTCCACATAGAGATCGTAGTTTTCCCTGGCGTTTTCCCCTATCTGCTCTAGAGGGATGCCAGTGATTTTTGATTCGGCGAATCCAGTTAAAGCCCAGCCAATTATTTCCATAGCTATTTTGGGATCGATATCCTCCCGAAATAAGGATAGGTCTGCATGGGCATAGACTTCGGCCATGGTTGAGGTTTGGATCTGCTTAAACCGAATGAGCTTTTCATTAGCAGGCTTATTCTCAGTGCTTACGTTGACATACACAACAGTCATAAAGTCAAAGGCAGATGGCAAACGCATTGATAAATCTTGCTTCAAAAGTGACAGTTGCCAAATGCTATCTAAAATATCTGTCTGGAATAAGTTGATTAAGTCAAGATACTCCTTTTGAATTGTATCTATAGCATAATCAATCAAAAAATCATAAAGCCTTTCTTTGGTCCCAAAGTAATGGAAGAGTAGCCCTTTGGAAATACCCGCTTCCCGGACTATATTATCAGTGGAGGCTTTTTTATAGCCAACCAAGAATTCCTTCATGGCTGCGTTTATGATCCGTTCCTGTTTTTCTTTTTCCAATGATAGGAATTTCTCAAAGTGGTCATGTTCTGACATTGCAACATCTCCTATGTACGATTCGGTCAAGCTCATGCTTAGAATATTGACTCGATAAGTCAATTATAACTGACTGACTAGAAAAGTCAATAGTTTTTTAAAAATTTGCTTTCTCTGATTTCGTGTGGGTTGTGTCGTAGGGCATAATGTCGATTTTGTTCTTGAAATTAAATTTTTTTGAGTTAAGCATTGGCTGTGGTATACTTAAAAAGATGGCGGATTCATTTTGCAACAGCTAATTTCATATTGAAGGAGACAAAAAGATGATTAACCCCGCAGTAATGGGCTAAAAGATAGCATTTTTCAACTGCTTTCTAAGAATTATCTGCGTGCAAGGGAGCCTTTATGACCAGAATAGATAAAAAAAGCTATAAAAATGTAGAAGGCATAGAGCTTACAACCGACAGGATTTCCGCTCTTGTGTTGCCTTTTTCAGGTGGTAGAATACAGAGCATACGATTTTTAGGCAAAGAGTACCTGATGCAAAAGCCGGGTCAGGATTTTATTACTCCTAAGTACGATTCAAGCTATCTTGATAGTGAACTGTCAGGCTTCGATGATATGTTCCCCACTATAACTGCATGTGATTACCCTGGCGGCGTTTGGGACGGTGTTCGTCTGCCGGATCATGGAGAGGTTTGGGCACTGAATTTTAGTTCGAAAACAATTGACTCATCATTAAAGTTGGGTGTGCACGGAATTAGGCTGCCATACCTATTTGAAAAGCAGATATCCTTGCGTGACTCTCGGATTGTTATCGATTATCGTGCTTGTAACCTTTCGCCTTTCCCAATGAAATATATTTGGGCTGCGCACCCTTCTTTTATATTGGAGGAAGGTACAAGGCTGCGGCTGCCTTTCGCCAAAAGCATAATGAATGCATATGGGGGATGCAAGTATCTTGGTGCTTTCGGGGAAATACATCCATGGCATGTGTCAAATGATGGTAGGGATCTAAGTTTGCTTTCACCCGAACACCGTTCATGCAACAAATATTATGTATGGAACGAGTTAGAGCACAACGAAACAATAATCGAGTATCCAAATGGTGACTCAATTACTGTTTCGTGCGACGTGGAAAAAGTACCATACCTGGGAGTATGGGTAGACGAAAAGGGTTTTGGCGACGGGTCGATGGCGTGTGTTGTCCCAGAGCCATGTACTGGGGCATTTGATTCAACAGCTCTTGCTGACACATTCGGAAAAGTAGCGCAACTTCCGCCGGAAGGCGAGCATACATGGCAATTGTGTATAGAATTTGGTAGACAAAGCTAATAGCAGAAGGTCAGCCCACAATAGTGTCTTTAACTAGGAGTTTCTTATCGCAGAAACAGAGGAAGAAAAACTACTGCTACAATAGCCATTAATTTAATAAGGATATTCATGGAGGGCGCACAGGTATCTTTTAAAGGGTCTCCAACTGTGTCGCCAACAATAGCAGCTTTATGGGCATTGCTTCCTTCGCCGCCGTGGATTTCAATATACTTTTTAGCATTGTCCCAGGCACCACCTGCGATAGACATAGTGATCGCCAACAGTACACCAGTTAGCATAGAGCCTGCTAGAAGGCCGCCTAGCAGCTTTACATTAATCAACCCAGCTAAAATCGGACAGGCAACCGCGAGAAAACAGGGGACGATCATTCCTCTAAGTGCGGCAGAGGTCGCAATGTTCTCGCATTTTGAATAGTCCGGTTTAGTCTTGCCTTCCCAAATATCTTTATTTGAGCGGAATTGGCTGCGAATTTCTTCGATTATTTGGCTTGCTGCCCTGCTTACACGTCTCATTGTAAGTGCAGCGAAAAGAAACGGTAATATCCCGCCTACTAAAAGGCCAGATACTACCCAAGGATCCAGCAAGCTAATTGTTTCGAGACCGGCAATTTCGGCATAACTGACAAATAACGCCAATGCAGTCAACGCCGCCGAGCCAATTGCAAACCCCTTTCCAATAGCCGCAGTAGTGTTTCCTACGCTGTCTAATTCGTCTGTTATTTCACGTACATTATGAGGCAATCCACTCATTACAGCAATACCTCCAGCGTTGTCTGAGATTGGACCATATGCATCGACTGCGACAACAATGCCAGTAGTTGAAAGCATACCAACGGACGACAATGCGATTCCATATAAGCCAACAAACTCGTTGGAGATTATAATGCTAGCTGAGATCAGCAAGAGTGGGGCAACTGTAGACATCATGCCTACTGATAAACCTTCGATAATTGTATTTGCAGCACCAGTGTCAGCTTGCTTTGCAATTTTTTTTACGGACTTATAGTCAACGTATGTATATCTTTTGGATAATACACCGATTGAAATTCCTATTGCTATACCTGAGGCAACTGCAGCGAACTCATTCACTCGTCCAAACAGGTATAAACTAAGAAAAAAGCCCGATATCAGTACTAGAAGGCTGCTAATATACGTACCAGCAAGCAGAGTGGCTGCAGGGTTTTTGCTATTCTTTCTACCAACAATAAAAACAGCAATGATTGAAGCCAAAACACCAGCACATGCTATCAACACTGGGTAAAGGATCATAGATTCGCTAATCATCGATGGTCCCGCAACTGCAAGCATTATAGCAGAAATAATTGAGCCAACATAACTCTCGAATAAGTCTGAACCCATGCCTGCCACGTCTCCAACGTTGTCACCGACATTATCTGCAACGGACGCTGGGTTGCGAGGGTCGTCCTCGGGTATGCCTAATTCTATCTTTCCTGCTATATCAGCACCGATGTCTGCAGCTTTAGTATAAATTCCTCCTCCAACCCTGTCGAAAAGGGCGATAGACGAGGCTCCAAGGCCAAAACCAGTTATAATTTCAGAATTTTCGAACCCCAATATAATCAACAAGACGCCGATGCCAAACACACCCAAACCAACAACAGTCAAACCCATTACCGCACCGCCGCGAAAAGCGATTTTAAGTGCCGGGAATATTCCAGTACGTGCCGCAGCTGTTGTACGCACATTAGCGGTTGTTGCTGTACGCATACCTACAAATCCGGCTGAAACAGAAAATACTGCACCCAGGAGAAAGGCACTAGCGGTCGGCACACCGATCGGTGTAAACGCCAGTAAAGGAAACATAATTACGATGAATACAGCAATGGGGCGGTATTCGCGCAAAAGAAATGCCATGGCACCTTTGCGGATACACGAGGCGACTTCCATCATTCGGGGTGTCCCTTCCTTATTTCTCCTTATCCAAGCGGCCAAACCAAATGCTACAATCAAGGCGAATAGCCCAGTAGCCGGAATTAGGTAAGTTAACAGAGGCATTCATTTCACTCCTATTTTGTTTAGACTCTGTTAAACATATTATTTATTAGCCTGCATAGAAGTGACTACTAGAGACTAGAAACTGGAGACTAGATTGATCCATGAAATCCATTATTTACAATCGTCGTGCTGCGCAAGCGGATCGACTTTCAAAGGTGTCGGGCTGAGGTTTGCGATGGGGAGCCGGTCAGTGTTTGAGCCCGAAGGGTGAGTTTTGACCGGCTTCACAGCGCATTCTCAGCACGTCACCGAGCCCTCGCTTAACGGTTCAAAAGACAATTCATCTAAACTAATAAGAGCCACACCCTATAAGAAACGGGATGTGGCTACTAAATACTAAATACTGACTAGACTGGGGTTTGAACGTTATGGGTGGATTTTTTCTTTTTCACTGGGTGAATACTAATAACTGGCGTACCTATTGAACGTGCCACTTCAGCAACATGTCCGTGGCATGTAAATAGTATTGTTTGGCCTGACCGTTTTTTTAGTATTCTAAGTGCAGCTGCGAGTCGCTCGTCGTCATATTGCATCAGCGCGTCGTCAAGTAGTAGTGGGTAGCTTTCGTTAGATCCTGCAGTCATCTCCGATAAAGCTAGCCTTAAAGCCAGATAGGCCTGATCTATAGCACCACTGCTGAAGTATTCAAATTCACGATACATTGAGCCATCTTTTATGCTTAATGTATAATCTTTTGCGATAAGCATCTCATTGTATACACCGTCCGTCAAAGAACTTAGAATAAGACCTGCGCGGCGGTTAAGCTCGGTACTGAAGCCAGAGCGCAGTTCATCAGAAGAGTCATGTAATACGGAAATGGCAGTGTCTAGAGCTTTATAATAATTTGCCATATCTTCAGCGGTTTCGGAAGTTGCCTTAATCTCATTGCTTAATTGATCGGGCGTTTTATCAGGTGTTTTAATATTTTTCTGTAACTCCAATAACTGCTGACTGAAATCTATATCTTTGATGCTATTCCATTGTTGCATCATTTTCTCCGGGTTCTCTCCTGAAAGAGCCGATGTTAGCTTTATCTTCATTCCCGCCAGCCGCGCGCTGATATCGGTAGGATTAATTGAGTCAAACCCTAATTCTTCTGCTAGATGGTTTATGGATTCATCACGCTTCTCTACGCCAGTAAAAACTGCAGTAAGTTTATCTAGCAATAATTGTGCGCTGTTTGGTGACTTGGTAGGCTCATACAGATCCGCTATAGCGACAAAACGTTCTGATGCAGTGTTTTGTTTGAGCTCCAGCCGACTTTGTGTCTCAAGGTTTTTCGAGTGGGCTTTCCATGCAATATATCGTTCACGTAGTTCTGCTGTATCACGGCATCTATATTTGTCAAGGATAGATTTTGACTGCATATGGGCATCTTCTAGTTGGTTAACATAAACTTCACGCTTGGCATTGGCTGTTGAGTTACCAGCTCCTTTGCTCACTAGATACAGAACTGGTATCAATACCAACAGGGCTAACCAAACTGGACCAAAGAAAAGTGCGGCTCCTATAGCACCTGCAGCAATAAGAAGATAAACGGGTATCAGAATAGCTTGGGGAACACCAGAAGATTCATTTTGTGTAAGGGCATTAATTTCTGCCTCCAGACCAACTTTACTTTGTTCTAAAGCTTCATATTGCCTTATATCATCTTCTGATATGATAGAAAGGCCATCGTAGCCGGTTTCATCTGCTGTCCACTGTTCCATTAGCTTTTTTGTACCTAAATACTCGTCGGAGGCCTGTTGCAGCCGCTTTAGATATTCACTCATCCTATCAGCAGGTATATTAGGTCTGCTTAACATAGAATGATCTTTTGAACTCTCTTTCATCATAGCCAGTAGCTTTTCAATTTTAGTCGCTTTATCACGTATACTGAACACATCGACCTTAGATTTTAGTTTTCGCTGCTCTTGATGCAATTTCAACAAAGATTCATACTCTGCAGTTAGGACAGCTTGTTTTTGAAACACTACATCTATTTGGGCCTTTTCATTTTTTAGCTTTTGCAATTTATCACGTATTTCTACTAAACTGCCGTTTTTACCGTTCTTGCTGACTAGTAACTCCTTTGCATCCGTCAGGCGTTTTACTATAACATGGCGAGAAATTCGCTTATCACCACTGCCAGTTATGTTAGCGATTGATTGTTCTTCAGCGTTAAAACCAACGGGAGCACTCATTCTGCCTACATTTTCAATAAAGCAGATTTGTTCGAAGCCTTCAGAATCGAGTCCCAGTAACAGTTGGCCGGCTTCCATGTTTCGAAATGGTTCTTCCATGCCAGTCTTTATGTTTATAATTTTTACCCTGTCTTTACTTGGAGATTCTCCGATGGATTTTTGGATTATATATCGAGTGTTATGCTGAGCGACGACTAATGCTCCAGCTGGTGGACGACCGGAAAAAGGGATATACTTACGGCGCGGGTTCTGAAGCGATCTAGAATTGTCGGCTTTACTGTAAAGAATCAACTTTATGAAATCCATTAATGTCGTTTTTCCGTCTTCATTACTCCCATATATGATCACAAGACCTTCGGACAAGTCTAGATGGAATTTATTGAATTTTCCGAATGCATCTATTTCAATGCGAAGAATCTTCACGATTGTCATCCTTTCTTCAAGAGGTAAATCAGACCGAAAAAAAAAAGCGCCGTATCTATTTTTACAATGTTAATTAAGGAAGTGATGCAGTGCGTTGCGCTAATCATTTGCAGACAGAAGCTCACGGCTCATGCACATATTGTGGCAAGCTATATTGTAAAGAATGTTTAGCGGAGATCCGCGGAGTTTTCTTTTGTAAAAAGCACGCAGTTTACGCTTTTGATGACCAGCCTCAATATGTGTCACCCCCTGTACCGCCGGTAGTTGTGAATAATCATATTCACTCAACGACGCATGATCATTATCCATATAGAAGCCGATCAGCTACCACGTTGCTGTGCCTATTTTTAGGCGTATTGGGGATCCATCGTTTCTACGTAGGTAAAATTGGTACAGGGTTAATTTGGTTTTTTACTGGTGGGTTCTTTTTAGTCGGCTGGTTCCTTGATTTAATTTTAATCATCTTGGGCCTGTTCAGGGATAA
>Ga0123355_10018758_pt1 | contig 10992 bp, 7 predicted proteins | sample TergutEmb28metaG_3_FD_89872 | JGI IMG/M metagenome (GOLD analysis project Ga0123355, IMG submission 89872) | Embiratermes neotenicus P1 segment gut microbial communities from Petit-Saut dam, French Guiana - Emb289 P1 | ecosystem: Host-associated > Arthropoda: Insects > Digestive system > Gut ...
CCCCCCCCCCCCCCCCCCAATGTGAAAAATGTGTATCAGTTCACATGAAATATGTAGCAAGTGCATTGGTACAGAGAGGTTCACAAGTCACTCCAGAATTGTGGATTCTCAGTATGGTACTTGCTTCAAGTCACCCTTCTGGCACCGACAATTTGAAAGTGGCTTCCAGATTTTTGGAAAATCTGTGGACCCCTCAATTATAGTGACATATTAAATTAAGCCCACACTCATTCAGCCTTATCTACATATAACACTTAAGTTTAACAAACTGCTCCAAGTTTCTGAGTTCTGTCAAGACCACTGTCTTTAGTATCAACAGACTGGTTCCCAGTCACTATATCATGGACCCCAGCAAGCCCTGTGTGAGTATTCTGAACAACCTATGTTTTAAGCCAGAATTCATTTGTCCCTACCTGCCCACAATCCTGGCAGGATTCTCCATACTTTGTCCAGTAATCATCTTTACAGAACAGCAACCCATCCTTTTCAAAATACCAACTTGATAATGCTGCATCGCACGCTGAACATCTGCAACCAGATATGTTTTAACATTAACAATAATACAACAATACTCCACACAGAATGTCAATATCAACACATCTTGCCAGGCCACACATATGTATATACCGTTTTGAAGCTGAACATAAATTATGGGCCTGACAGGCTGCCCTCTACCAAGTAACGACATGTCATATATGTATATGGGCCTACCTACTTCCCATGGGCCATAAGAGGGTTGGACTTGCAGAGCAACATACGGGGATTAAACAGAGGGACAAAATAAATGACAGGACAGTCAAAGAAAATACTGTATTTGTACACTTCAAAACAGCATCAGTAACTCAGACTACAGAGAATCAAATAACTGGATGAAAATGAAACACAATGCTAGACTCAACACATACATAAATATTAGATGGGAAGGGGGAAACAAGAACACAGAAAGTTAATAAATAATCAGCTAGTCTACAAATGCACTGCTTATATGAAACATAATGGTGTTCATTATCACATTCACAACAGCCCACATCACACTGCACTCCTGATACTGCCTTTAAAACTGACTGTAGATGGACATCATGTGTGATTCCTTGAGATGAGGTTCTGCTGGTGATATCTTGTGTTACTCAAGATTGTGATAGTTTCATCATTGCTGCGTTGAGTAAGTAATAATTGCCTGATTGATCTTTAAATTTCTTGCTTGGTCCAGTTTAGCCCCAAGTATTCTGTTCTTAGATAACATCAGATAGAGAAATATTAGATTAGATATGTAGCATATTAGTACAAGATTTGAAATTGTTATTTTTTTAATTGATTAGATTTCAGTTGCACTCAGTCAAAAATTTATGTTTTTTTCTAGTAGAATCCCCACCTCTTTTCAGGGTCTCCCATCCTACTGGTCCTGCCAACAAGGACTGTAAGCCAACTAGCATTAGCTCAGTAATTAAGTATGGTGGCACAATAGTACATATCAGTGTTTCTCAAACTGGGTTCCACAAAAAGGTGGCAGGGGTTCCAAGAGACAAAAATGCGTAAAGGCAGAAGAGTTTTACTGATGGATCTAAACTTCTACATAAAAATTAAAATTTGCGTGGTGACATATGACACTAATCATGCTGTCACTCACAGCGCACAGTAAATTAATCGCTGCTTCAAACCAGAAGCTTCCTGATTCTGTAGTCAGTCAGTTACTACAGGTCACCATAGACAGAATCAATGTGTCAGGCAAAACAATCATATTATTGATCAGTTTAAGATTAGCCAATGATTTTTCATGTAATGTATGTAAAAGGTACACAATGCTGGTATATAATTTTATATTTGACTTCTTGTTGATAGGAAGGGGTTCATCAGTAAGTTCTGTAGCTTCTTTAGGGTCCTGTGAGCTAAAATAAATTGATAAGTAAGGGTATATATTATTCTTAATGTACATACTTTACCTTTACATGTTCATTACAATATCTTTCTTTGGACACAAAAATTATATTATTCCGTGATGTTACTGAATACGAATTTGCAGCGGTTACATCTCTTGTCATGCTCCTGTGTTAGTACAAAAACATTACATCTACAGTCATAACTAAATTAAATATCAAAAATGTTTATGTAATTTACACATAGCAATTTAATGAAATGTACCTAAAGCATTCCATATGCCATTCCTGATTCAATGCCTGAATAAACTCTTCCTCATCAAGAACGTTGAGACACCCAGCACACACAGAACATTCCATGGTTGTCCCATCTGTCACCTCCTCTGAAAAACGTATGGCTTGTTATAAATCAACCCATCTGACAGGTACACAAACAAGAACGTGCATCTCATACCATCAAAGCAAATTAATGAAAACCCACAAAACCACCCCGAGGTATCTATATCAAGAAGTCCCAAGGTTATTTTATCATGCGTCTTGTCAGATGGTCACATTTATGGGGATATATCAATGATAATCTTACAAGTATGCAGTCTCTACTGTTTACAATGCTTATAATCAATTAACTTCATTCTTAATTAACTATTTCCGTGAAATAATATGGCAACCCTACAAGGGACGCCCACTCACGGCAGTTAGTATTAAAAATAAATACTTTTCACGCACACAAAGCTAACGTCATGATGACAAAATTTCTCATTTGACAACCAAACTCATATGGACAGAGGCACAATAATTACTATTTTACAACAGCACTAGTATTAAAAACAGTACCATTTGTTGCACCTTCTTCCATTATAACAACAGACACATTGAAACCGGAAATCAGTTCGCATGTACCGGAAGCAACAATCCATAAGAGAAATTACATTGTACATTTGCATGAGAAAATTAGCGCTGCTTCACCAATAATCCGTGACATGGCGCAACCCACGGAAGTGACGCTATATTGTCCAAGCAATGTACCCAGCCAAGCTGGGCTGGCAATCAAAATTAGTGGTGGTGTACCGGAGTGTCAGGAGCGACGCGTGGTTGTGTACGGAGCGCATTATGCGAAACAGACAAATCACCATCCTGTCTGTGTTGTGGCGGAAGTGCGTTTGTCACAATTCAGGTTGTATGATGCTGGGAGTTCTGTTACAAAGTATGGGATTATAAACTCCGCAAGAACTCGGATCAGTTGTATTTGAGTAAGAAAGCCCCTCGTTCAAATCCGCCCACAGACAGTCTATTTGAATGTGGTTTTCCTCAATCCAGCCAGGCTAGTACTTTCAATTATGCAAGAAACTCTCCCTTGCACATTCCTGACAGTTATTTTACTTTTCATCCTCCCATTTGACATTACATTCTCAGCCACTAACAGCATTGTTTAATCAGTCATGAATAAATAAGAACAATGCTGTGTTGATACAGCAATGGACATACAAGAAGCTGGTAAATATTTAAGAGAACAGACAGCAGAGTATTAAAAAGATAAGCCCATGTAGTACAGTTGAGAGTACATCAACAAATTCCTAATCATTTATGGAACCCAGAGATGCATTTATTCTGCTCCCTGATATCCTGTTTCCTTAAACCTCATCATAACACTATTGTCTGTCTACTCTTAAATTTCTGAAGGGGTCCACTGAGACCAATTTCTCCAAATTTCATTGAATTTTAGCAACCTGCCAATGGGCTGTATCATCAAACCTTAGGTCCAGAAACTAAAATGATGAAGCACTTCCTCATTTGAGTGATTTTGTGTTTGCAAATGGACTTCACATTTTTGTTCACTTTATTTAAAAGCCAATTCTTACCACCCGCTTATTCATGGAGTAAAGCTGCTGGAATACTACTATCCACTAACATCCATCTAGTGCCACAAATTAAGATAGGTTAGAGTTATGCTTCCACAAGAAGGGTGAGTCCACAGTAGGCTGTAGTGTCAGCTCTGGGTATATACTAAAAGAAGTTAGTATATTCCAGAACATATGTTTTACTAATTTACACACAAAACAAACTAGATCTGTCTCACTATGATATTGCAAATACAGAAGGGCAAGGGTACATACATTTTTTAAAAAATCTAGAAGCCACCTCAAAATTCTAGGTACCAGGAGGGTGACATAAAGCAAGTTCCACACTAAGGACCCACAAATACTAGGTGTCACAATTTGTGAACCCTTGCAGTAGAGGTCTGGTTCCATTTTGTCAGCTGCAAGCACCTCCCTAGACAGGAAGTAGTGCATCCACAGATCAGAATTCAAGATGAAGTCACAGTTAAGACAGGGTTTAAAAATGTATGTTTCCAAATCTCACATCTGAATACCTGATAAGCATTCAAGTACATTGTACTAACTGAATATAAGGCAGCAAATATATATATATATTTTAAATACATCTTACAAACACAAAAATAAATTCTTAAAAATGCTGTCAGAAGAAAGTATGTATTATCATTCTTCTTCTTCTCCTCTGCTACTACAGCCTGACTCAGGCATTCACTCCCTCAACTATGATCCTCTGTTGCTTCCTGAAAGTTCATTATGTCTGACCAGCACAGCTCAAGGATTCTCACTGTGGGTTTCTTTATGGGGATCAAGTCGTCAGTCCCATGCCCCAACCCCCAATCTACAAGATCATTGTACCACATCTTTTTGTCTGGCCACTCACTCAAACTCTGTGTGATGTGGATGGACCTAGTGGTAGCTAAGCTTATGCTGGTGAAGCTCTCACGTTCACTGATGCACACAAGCCCCTCACCCAACAAAAAATGCACTCAACAAGGTGTCAGTAACAATGGGGGAGAGGAAAGGTATGATTACAAAGTTTAATCCAACAGAATATATATGTAATAATTCATGAAAGAATCTCATGTTTACTGAAGTAAACACAGACATAATAAATACACATTTTAAACACAAGGTAGAGGGTGGCACAGGTTACACAACTTTATCACTGTGTACATTTGAGCAATGACATTTTAGTTATTGTGGGTGTTATTGTAACTATGACAGATCTCCATACGCATTAAATTTTCGGTGCTTAATACAACAAATTTACAATTCTGAAGACGAACAAAATGAAAATGTTTAAATACTGTAAGTTAACCAACAGTAATATACACCTATATACAACCTGTACTACGGCACATGAGGTTATCCATACAAATCATATGTTGGGCCCAACAAACGATTTTAAAAATTCTGACAGAAAATCCTAATTTAACACTAACATGGAAATGTACAACATCTGACACAACATTGTTTGAGGGTATTTGCAGCTAATACACATAATAAATGTTTATACAAACATCATTCATTACTCTTAAATACTTCCAAAATCTTATTTTAACTAAGTTTATATGTGTCAAAAAAGTTACAGCTTCAAAACATTTCTTAGCAGCACAGCTGCATTTATTAGTGTTGACAATTCACTATACCACCACAACACAGAACAGTTAGTACCATTCCAAGGTGAAACAAGGTAAATTGTTGATAAAATACCCAAAAAGTTTGCTATATTTTAAATCTCATTATTATTGATACAATTGACATCCACTATTGTGCAGTAAGTGTAATAGTGATATTTTTATATAAAATAATTAGAAGGAATGACACAGTATTATTTAAAGGATATTTTTAGTCAATTGAGCAAGTTGTAGTTTTGTACAAGGCCGTACAGAAGAAGACATTGTTGCCACCTCTCTGGTGTTTTACCCACAGCTGGTGACTTTAGAATTTGGTCAATCTCTGGTTATTTTACATAGATGTGTACAGGATCTCATCTCCCCATAGATAAATAAATGCAATCAATCAAAGAATTAACCTAATTATGCTAGGTCTTTTTATTACAACCTTGTGTTCATATGTACCATGATTTATAGAGAAAAGACATACAACATGGATAAAAATGGTCTATTAACAGCATTTCTCTATATCAATACAATACAGATCAAACTGTCAATAAGATACTTGCATTTCATTGCATGCAAACAGCCTTGTGTCGAGCTTTCCCATTATGGCAAAGATATGTGTCATGTAATTTAGTGCTTAATCAAAAGCAATGAGTGGCTTAATACAGTAATTAATTTTCCAGTGGAATATCCATTTCTCTTACATGAACAGTAATTATACACATAAGATTTAGATCTTCAAAACAGAACATCACAGGCAGAATCCTTTTATGGTTGTACTGTGACAAACATTCTGGTTAACAGCCAGCATTTTTAATATGTCCCTGTCATGTCCACGTACCAACTCAAATTAAACTGCAAAGCAAGTAGGGTTTTCTGGAAACCATAGTAGGGACCTCAACTATCTCAGAGAGAAGGAAGACAAGTTGGAAGACAACACATGGCTTCTAACACCACACTAGCACAATTATGATCAACTCCTAAGAACCTGCACTGTTATCCAGATGAATCTGTTACCTGCAACAGTACAGGTAACAAGATTTTACTTGTGTATCATCAACTAACCTCACACAGCAGACTGGATTTGTACAGTACAAAATAAGGGCCCAAGTTTTTGTCCGTTTAGTAACATTACTAGCTTACTTCAATAATGCAGAGTGAGGCAGCATTCATTAACCATTTTGATATCTTAACCCTTTGGCACCGGAATTAAATCCCCCCCCCGGCCACTTTAGTGGCTGTTCGGATATTTAAAGGGCTCACTGCGCGACATATATGTGTCGTTCAGTGGCTAAGAGTTAATAACATTACCAACTTTCAATAACAAAGAGTGAGGCAGCATTCATTCAACATTTTGATAATAAGTTCTCTGGTGGCCCCAGACAGGGCATAATCAATGGCATTCTGCTAAAAACAGTATTCAATAAACACACATCAGTGGAGAAATATACACTGAGAAATAACCATAGAAACATGTTTAAAAAATAATGGCTGTTGACAAAACAGCAGATTTTCAGATTACATTAAAATACTGTGAGACATGAAAACATTTTTTATTGCAATATCATGAAGAAATGGGTAAAAATGTTCCAAAGCATGGCTTCTGCAATAATTAAAAAGCCCGGAGGCAGTATAAGAACTGCGTGCACACCAGAAAACACTGTAAGAGTACAAGCCATTTTTAGTGGTAGCCCCAGACAATCAGCATGCAGTCATTCTGCTGCCCTCTAACATGCACATTGCTCTGTAAGGTAGTTCATTCTTATTTACTTTGTCACCACTACAAAATACAGACTGCCAAGAAGTGTCAGACCATGATTTTGCTTCAAGAAGTGAAGTGAGTAATTTGTTACCTTAGGAAACAGATATCCAGATGTTATTCATACTTGGTAAAGTCATATGAAGCTCACTTTGAATTATCTGGTTGTGTTGGTAAGACCACGTGGTACTGGAATAAAGCTAATCCTTATGAACTGCATTTGAAATCCCTTCACTTTAAGACAGTAACAATACGGTGTAGGATACTGGTGGTCAGTATCACTTGTCCTTATTTTTTCAAGGATGAAACTAGTAGTGCCATTACTATGACATCAGACTGACATGTGCATTTGGTGAATGATTTAATGTTTCCACAGTTATGCCACCATGACATTGACTTCACCACCATCTGGTCCCAACAAGATAGAGCAACAGAACATACCACTCCCAAGTGATACACATCTTATGGAGTATGTTCAAACCATAAATAATTTCCCACTATGGTTATATAGATTAGCCAGCCTCTTCACCTAATCTGCTGACTTGCAATGTCTTTTATGAGGCTACTTGAAAAATGAATATTTCTTAAGAAAGCAGTGACATCTCACCCGTCATACTACTTCACATAATGGAAAGAATTATGAATAAAGAGCATCTGCACATGCATCTTGACATCTGATGGGATTTTTTTTTTAATAACTTTCTTACAAAGTTCTTACATGATGGCAAACACCTCTTTCAATTTGAACTACTTTGAATACATTTTAATTGACTGTGGTTAACTAGCATATTTTACAAATGATGAATGAATGCAGCCTCAGCCTGTATTAAATGTCATTATAATCAACAACCTTGCAACAGACAATTTGTTCATACCACAATGTACTGCAATATCTCATGGGTAAATAAAAATGCAGAAAAATCTCCTCTCCCTGCTGGAATTCCAAAGTTCCAACCCAGGGTCATCCAACTATTAAAAAGTAACAAATTTTAAACTAATGAAAATTAACAGACACAGAATGGGAACAATATGACAAAAAAGAATGTAATTTTCAAGGTACCAAGGTTGATTTCAAAATTCAGGCATCCATAACAGACTTCAGATCTCAAGCAGAATGAGTCTAATTATTCTGGTGACTTCCACCAATGATTCTGTCACGAAGTGTGCCAAATGTTCCCTGCACCTGTCGCAGCTGCAAGTGCAATGTATCCGACAACTGCTTTTGTAATTGTTGCACCTCAGAAATCTCCCGTCGCAGGCTTTCATATTCTTCTCGCACCTGTTGAACACTCCGTAGGAGCTTCAGCACAGACACCTGTTAAACACTAAATCCCATGTACACTCATTTCTTAAAATTAATACAGAAAATCCGCTTTATAATTTATTATACATATATATATACAAATCTACATTCAAGACAAGAAACCCGATACCTTACACAATGCATCTTTTGTCACTATGGTAGTAAAACAGAAAACTGGTGAGAACATATGCTGGAAAGTGGCCAACTTACAGCAGAGCTTAAGTTACAATTAACTGATATTGTTTGTGCTAATCTCGCAAACATAAATGAAACACATCAGAAGAGCTGACAACAAAATGCTTCACGCTAATCAGTCAATGCAAAGTTGTTCCAAATAACTGAAGACAAAGTGGATGTATTACCTCAGTGAAAGTTACTGACATTAGACAGGTTAGACTATTCACATAAGGACCAGTATCAGTAAGTAAAATATTCAGGGGTCAGGTATAGTGTTAGGTGTGTCCTGAACAATTTAATTTGTTAAGAAATCAGCTGCATCTTACATCATGTTACAGTGAGATTTCAGTTAAGAAAACCCGAGTTTTCAACATGACATGACTAAAACATGAATTACAAAGAGAAATGAAGCCAGAAATGCCCAAAAATTCTTCTTTGTTTATCTGTATTTGAAACAAAAATTTAAGACACAGTCTTCTTACAAAGACAGTGGTTTAACACTGTTTTAAGGTTATTATTTCAGGTGTTAATGCAAATGACGCAAGCAACAATGACTGATGAAGCCAATGTTGGTATATGGGATTAATAATTAATGGCTTCAGTGTATGTAGTGTCAAATGACATAAATAAGGCCAATAATGAATGCAATGAACATAGTTGGCCAGATACAACAGTTTCATTGGACACAGATGTTCACCATGCAGATAACTGCAAAGTACAATACCTGAAACGTTTAATTACAATGAGGACCACTCAATGTATTTATCACAGTGCAAAGGTTCATGATGCTATTTCTTACCATCACTTTCAATTTGAACATTCTTCCTTTCTTACCTGTGTTGCATGCTCATTGCCATCAACGTGCACAACCTTCTTTTCGTATTCATCCAGTTTCCATGCGATTGTGCCCAGTGCTTTATCAGCCTTTAGAACCTTAATAAGAAGCAAAACATTGATTCACTCTTTCACCAGTATCAGCAATTGTGATTACTATCTCAATTCAATTTATTTTGTGTTCGTTAGATCCAAAGGGGGTTGTAACCCACAGGATATAGAACATGTTAGTATAAAAATATACAAGTGTGTACAATTTATCAATAATAAGCAAGAAATGGCCTATAATAACAAGGTTTAATATCCTATCCTGAGCTATATTCTATAACAAATAGGTTTCCTACAATAGCACTGTATTCTATTATAATCTGGTTTTCTACATTAACAAGGTTCAATACATGTAACCCGCTGTAGTTCAGCAGGAGTCATACAAGTTATCAGGTGTGAACTAGCTAATAACCTTAGTCAGTTTTAATACTTATTGTAACTAAAGTATTCGTCTAGGGTATAAAATGAGTGAGAATATAAAAAGCTTTCCAATGCACATTTAAATTGATTTCTATTTGCAGACAAATCCTTTATTTGTGAAGGCAAGCTGTTGAACACCTTAATTCCGTAGTAATATGCTCCTTTCTGATATGTTGACGAGTTAGCTAGTGGTTAATGTAAGTTTGATTTAGTTCTAGTATTAATGCTGTGTATATCCGAATTTTCTTTAAAATAACTCCTATTGTCAACTACAAAAAGTAGAAGTGATAGTATATATTGGGATTGTAGCGGTAGTATTTTTAGAGCCTTAAAGTTTTCTCTACATGAATCTCTACTTCTAAGTCCCACAATGATTCTAATTATTCATTTTTGCAGTCTGAAAATAGTATTGCTATAGTGTGAATTTCCCCAAAAGATTATTCCGTATGTCATTATAGAGTGAAAGTATGAGTAGTATATCATCTTTAGTGTGTCCTGGGACAGGAATGGTTTGACTATTCTAATTGCAAAGGTGGCTGAGCTTAGTTTGGGTACAATAGTATCTATATGTGTTTTCCAGGAAAGCGTATTTTTTAGTGTTAGTCCAAGGAATTTTGTAGTGCAGGTATTGGCTATTTTCTTATTCCCATGTCTAATATTTAAATCGATTGGGGAGCTCTTTTTATTTACGAACTGCATATAGTGTGTCTTGTCTAGATTTAGTGATAATAAATTGGTATCAAACCATCTATTTACATCCTGAAAGAGTTTATTAACGTTGTTTTCAAAGTTTGTGGGGTTAGGGTTGGCAATTATTACACTAGTGTCATCAGCATATAAAATTATTTTGGAGTTCTCATTTGTTATTTGTGGTAAGTCATTAATATAGAGAAGAAAAAGAAGTGGACCAAGTATTGACCCTTGAGGTATGCCATGTGTTATTCCTCCCCAATTTGAACATGAGCTCGGGCAATTATTATTTAAAACCACTCTCTGTTATCTGCCCTCTAGGTAGGATTTAATTAGTTTATGAGTTTTTCCTGTTATTCCATAAAACTTCAGTTTTGTTAGTAATATGCTGTGGTTAACACAATCGAAAGCTTTCTGCAAATCGCAGAAG
>Ga0123355_10018759_pt1 | contig 10992 bp, 8 predicted proteins | sample TergutEmb28metaG_3_FD_89872 | JGI IMG/M metagenome (GOLD analysis project Ga0123355, IMG submission 89872) | Embiratermes neotenicus P1 segment gut microbial communities from Petit-Saut dam, French Guiana - Emb289 P1 | ecosystem: Host-associated > Arthropoda: Insects > Digestive system > Gut ...
ATGCCATTCAGATCCCGGTGACTATTCCAGCTTAAAAAACTTGCCTTCCTTACCAAGGGAGCAGTGCGCCTTTTTTAGGGTGACACCCAGGGTGTGATGTTTTCACGCTATTCCCCGATGAAACGTCTATACTTTTCGTCGGGGAGACGCCCGCTTTGCAGGCTGGTTTCGCGCAAAAAGCGCGCAAAATACGTCTGAATTAAGTTCCAATATAAAAGGGAGTGGGTGAATTGCACTGATTTAAATTTGTTTCCCCCGCCTATGGCGGGGGAAACAAATTTAAATCAGTGCGTTTTCCCACTGCCATATAAAAAGTCTTGTAGACTTCTTATTTGGAACTAGTATCATGCGTTGTAGCCCCGGGATCAAAAAAGCCCTCGTCTCCTGTCATATCAAGAGACGAAGGCATACGATGCTTCCGCGGTACCACTCTTGTTGGCGTCTGTCAACGCCCACTCGTTCGGTTTGTACTCTGGGGTGAGACGCAGATCCTACCATACGACCTCGCACCAAACGGTCACTCTCTGGAATGGATGTGGAGCCTGCATATTCCCATCAATGCACTACACTATTTAATTGTGGTATAGAATACAGGATTCGGAGAGAATTGTCAATAGGGAATTTTGCGAAGGCAGTGGGCAAACAGCGCTGTTAGATTTCTTGCTTTCCCCCGCCTACGGCGGGGGAAAGCAAATTTGAATCAACGCCATTTGTCCACTGCCTTTTGCGAAGGGCGTGGCCATCATGCGTTGATAACTGCAGGGGCGGCGATCAATTCGATCGCCCGCAAAACCGCTGCAATCTAGGCGGCGGGCACCCGAGGCCGGAAGCCTTATCGCACCCGCACAATCACCTCAGTGCTCTCTTCGCCAGCCGTAGCGCGGATGAGGGTCTGACCGGTACCGCGTGCCTCCAGCGTCACACGGCGGTGGTCCTCCGCGTTGATGGTGATATTTGCTACCAAGTGGTCATCTCGTTCCCAGTTGACCGTTACATCGGCATCTGTCGGAAATACCTCGGCCCAAATCTCCAACTCATCACCGACACGCAGGGTCAGATCGTTGACGCCTTCCCGCTTGGCACGCCAAGAGATGTCAATGCTGGTCACTTCAATCTGGGGCGGGGGCGGTTCCGGAGTTGGCAGAGCGGCACCGTTATCCATGTCCCCATTCTGGTTATCTCCGTTTTCACCATTCCCTACCCCTTGTCCCTCCATAATGTTGCGATCATCGCCATTTTCAGCCGGGTCCGCGGAGAGATCCATCACGGCTATGCTGACCACAGTGACTACCAGGACAAACAAAATCAGCACTTTGATCATGCGCCGCGCGGCAGCATCAGCAGCATCAGCAACCCGCTTTCCGCCGCGGCTCCGGCTCGCGCCGCAATGAGGACATCTCAGTTTGAGCCCTGAATAGCTTCGATCACAGCGACCGCATCGTACTCTTGGGATAAAATTCATGAAACTCATACCTGTCTCTCCTTACATATAAGCAGGACATTTCATAGTCGATTAGCTTGAAAAGCGGTCGATGCTTTGCTGCGTAAAATAGGCCTCAAAGAATGGGCTGTTTTTCAAGCTGGCTATAAAGATATTCTACAGCAATTGCCCTAATTCGTCAATATCAGGCTGTGCCAGTCCCCATCCTGATATTGTTTGCGCACCTGAAATCCACCATTCGTGAGCGCCGTCATCGTCTCATCTTCTCGCCCGTCTATGATCCCGGCACAAATTATATGTCCGCCGGGGGCAAGCCAGGGGGCTATAAAATCGGCCAAATCTATGATCACGTCCGCCACAATATTGGCCAGAATCAAATCGTATCCCCGCCCCGCAGGGGCAAATTGCGTCCGACCACTCTTCCCCATTAACACATCACCGCAGGAGACCATCAGCCTGTCCGGCCCTATACCGTTCAGCGCGGCATTCGAGCGCACGACATCCGGCGCCTTGGGGTCAATGTCACAGGCGGTGACATGCTCCGCGCCGAGCAACAGGGCCGCAATAGACAATATCCCGCTGCCGCACCCCAGATCCAGCACACGCTGGCGCGGACACGAAAGCATCTCTATAATCTCCAAGCAGCGCCGTGTCGTCGGGTGCGACCCGGTACCAAAAATCAACCCGGGGTCGAGCCGAAGGGCAATGCGCTCCGCGGGCTCTATCTCCTCCCACTGCGGGACAACCAAAAGTCGCTCACCAACGGGAAGGGGCCGGTAGTATTTCTTCCAGTTGTTCGCCCAATCCTCTTCTTGGATGTGCCGTCGGGCGATGGGGTAATCCAAAGCGGCCTGGAGCTCTGCAACTCTTTGCTCTCCTGCCGACGTATCCTCTAAATAGAAAATCACGCGGCATTTCCCGGACATAGCGGCACGAAGGTCTTCGTCCACATAGTCCCAATATTGCCGATTCGCCTCCAAGAAAGCGAGAAAATCCGCCTCGTCCTCAATGACAAGGTCTGTGACGCCCAAATCTTCCAGCCGACTGATTAGCTGGTCCACGCTTCCAACCGGGGCATCTATGGTCAATTCCAGCCAGCCCATCAGCCGTAGAGCTCCCTGTAGATCTCCATGTAATGGTTCACCCGCTGTACATACTCTCTGGTCTCCGCGAATGGGATGGTGTGCAAGGTCTCGCCGTCATAGCTATACCGCTCTTGTTCCAGCCAGGAACGCACGTTTCCCATGCCCGCGTTATAGGCCGCAAGCGCCGTGTCTTGGTGTTCAAACATATTGAGTAACAGCCGCAAATAATAGGTTCCCATGCGGACATTATAGGCGGGATTAAAGAGGTCGCCCTCCTCAAAGCTGATCCCCATGCGCTCTGCCAGCCATTCACCTGTGCTTGGCATGATCTGCATCAGACCCGAGGCACCAACCGGGCTCACGACCTGCGAACGGAAACTGCTCTCGGCCTGGATAAGACCCTTAACTAAAAAAGGATCCAGCCCGTGTTCTTCACTATAGCGGACGATCAGTTCCTCGTATTGGAGCGGATATATCTGCTCCTGTACGATGCGCTGAGCCTGCGGCCAAACCAAAATCGCGACAATAATTGCCGCAACGATAAGGGCCGCCAGGAAAAGGGCGACAAAGAAAGAGCGCCGCCGCTTCGGTTGTCTGTTTTGCAAATGTTTTGGGGGTGTTCGCATTGGGTACCTCTGTTCAGATCATACACTATGGGTCAGGTTCCCCGCCTTACTATTATAGAGTGCTTTTCGAAGTCTCCCCCTGCCGCCTGTGGACGACATCCCCCTCGTAAACGAGGGGGACAAGGCTCTTTCGGGTCTTTTTCCTCTCTCATGTATGAGGGAGATGGCCGCCGTAGGCGGGCGGTGGGAGTTCAATTTAGTAAATGCGGGGAACCTGCGCTATGGATAGTCGGCGGAGACATGCAGGAGCGCATCTCCTATATATTTTATTAGCCCCGCGGGAAATTCACAATCAATTGTGTCATTTCAGCTCGTGTGGCGGTGTCCAGCGGGTTAAAGAACCCGTTGTATCCTTGCAGAATCCCGGCTCGCCACATCGCAATTACGCCGTCTACGGCCCAGCCGTCTATCTCGTCAAAATCAAAAAATGGAGGCTCGTCATCGTCTCCTGTGTTCACATCGTGTTCCGGCTCCGGCAAATTGATGTCCAGCGCAACAGCATAATTGTAAAGCAGGGTTGCCATCTCTTGGCGGGTAATTCGTCCGGCCGGGTTAAAGCTGCCGTCTCCAACGCCTGAGACTATCTGGTTTGCTCCCGCCCACGCCACGAATGGCGCATAGAACGCGCCGGCCGCTATGTCGGAAAACTGCCCCGCTTGAGCGGTGACGAACTCGCGGGACATATATCCGTGTCCTGTCCCATGCAGAATGCGGTACCAGTTCCCGTTTTGTCCAATGATCTGCACAGTGGAACCACCGGTCCGTGTGCCAATCACATTATTAGTCGCAGATGTGGGGCCGGAGCGGACATTCACCACAGACCCGGGATTTACAGTAGTGACGGTGCCGGGCCGCGCCCAGTCACGGATATTCACTCCCGCCATGCGGCCGACTATCGTAGCAAATTCGGCCCGGGTCGTAGTCAGTCCGGGGGAGAAGTGGGTGTTTGAGGTCCCTTGAACCAGACCCTCTCGAAAGGCCTCCAGCACCGCGTCGTGGAACCAATGATGTTCTTCCACATCTGCAAAAGGACTATCAGACAGCGTGAAGTGTACTTCAAGCCTGTGATCCCTGCTTACGTTTCGGAAGATAAATTCGCTGCTTGCCTCCTGGTCCACACCGTCTACGAGTACCTGCGCGACGCGATAGTTTGGATTAGGCTGGAAGACAAAACGCTGGTCGGCACCATCCGGTACAGGCGTAAGCCCCGACGGGCTCACGACCCCACCGGGTCCGCCAACGACTGTAATGGTGTGACTTGCACCATCTGAAACATCCACCGCCGGGCTCGGCGTAAAGGGAACGTTCCCTATGGTGGTGGGCCGATAGAAGTGACAATTTTGATTGTTCAGCATCTGCAGCAGGGCCGGTAGTGTGCGGTCGCCGCCCGCGCCCCATCTGCGGTGCCGCGGCAGAGGAACGGTTTGCTCCATGGTTTCTATCGCCACTACGTTACCGCTTAAATCAAACTCTACCGCTGTGACGAGAATATTGTGCCCCGCGGAGTTGAATACGTCACCCACCTGCAGAGCGGCAAACTGCCGTGTGATCCGGGTGGCATAGTTCGGAAACGTCCATGTCGTCGTCCGGCGCGGGTGATTCACGGCCCAGGCTACAAAGGCGGAACAGTCCGATCCGTAAAAAGGCGCGCGGGTGGCATGGCTGCCGTTATAGGAAAAACTCGTGTACATGCTGCTGTTAATATTAAGCACAGCGTCCCGGAAATGCTCAAAAGCTGATTCCCGCGGGGTAATGCCCCAAGGTATGTATCGTCCACGGTGGATGGGCTGGGCATACGGGATACCGACCACTTCCTCCCCCGCACGGAAAATGTTGTTCCCGCGCCAACCAACGACATCTTGGAGGGGCGTCCAGCGAATCTCCAGTTGCTGCCGCGCACGGAGGACGACATTCCGCTGAGACTGGGTCAGAGGCAGGCTGGTGGTAGCTACCGGGGCGGCAATATTAAATGGAATGGTGTCGTCATATACCAGGAATGCGTCAACCACATAATGCCCCTCATCATCCGCCGGGTCCTCTTCGACCATAGCGGCCAGGGGGGCAATTTCTATACGCGGCTCATAGGCTGTGAGTGTCACCGGGCCGGGCCCTTGGAACAGATCAGAAAAAGCGATCTGGTAGTCTTCCGTTCCCCGCCGAACGATGAGGTAATTGTCCTCCGTGAAAAAGATGGGGGCGCCCGCCTCAATGAGCCGGTTGTCCGCATACAGCGTGTACTCGCCCAGACTGCCTGTCACGTAGATCGTTCCGTAGGCCGTGGGGATAAAGCGCGTCACATGAAACGCTGTCTCGTCTGTGGTGCGTGTCCGCATAACAAGATCCATCCGATGGACCTCTCCCTCAGAGACAAACAGCGCTAAGCGGCTACCGGTGACCAAAAGCTGATCAATCGGCCCGCTCCAAGAAAAGACGGTCCAGGTACGGCCTGTTTCGAGATCATAGCGCCGCAGGGTCTGGAAGGTCTCGTCTCCTACGACAAAATAGAGGCCGCCGCCGATTACGTTGAGGTGTCGGCCGGGTTCTTCGGTCAGTAGCGTATCGTTTGCGTAGATACCCGTGTGGTCCGCCCAATAGAGGGTGTACTCCGATTCCACCATTTGACCGCCATGCAAACTGCTGGTCAGGCAGTTGCCCAGGCGAAGACCAGAACTATCATCGGAAAAGGCCAGCGCCGGGATAGACGTCAGAAGCATGAGCGCGATGAGGGCAAAGGCAAAGAACATTCGTTGTTTCAACATAAGAATCCTCCTTGGGCGTATAGCCCGTATGTATCGTCGGCAAATGCGTTGTCCGATTTCTTGTTTCCCCGCCGCAGGCGGGGGAAAACAAATTAGAATCAACGCTATTTGCCCATAGCCGCTGGTTCGCCTGGGTCAATGCAGATATGATCTAGTTGTTCGATTCGGGCGATCGGTGTGTCATGTAATAGCTAAGGGTCAGTAGACTGTCAGAAAAGTGGAGATTTTCTACCACCACATTGGGGCTGGATAGTGTCAGATCTACGTTGGTAAAGTTCCATATCCCCCGCACACCTGCGTCGATCAGCCGACCGGCGATCGCGTTGGCAGAGGCGCTGGACATTGTGAGCACCGCCACGTCCGGCGGGGTCCTTTGGATATCCTGTTCCAGTTGGTCTATATGGCGGACGGTGAGGTCTGCGATTTGTGTACCTATGATACCTTCCGCCAGATCGTAAGCGCCAGACAGGCAAATACCGTATTGCTCGAACGGAAACTTGCCAATGATAGCTCGTCCTAAGTTTCCGGCTCCGATGACAACGGCCTGCCGTTCCTGATTCGTTCCCAGTATCTCCGAAATTTCACTGATCAGCATCTCTACGTTATAGCCATATCCCTGTTGTCCGAACTCACCAAAACAGGCCAAGTCCTGACGAATTTGAGAAGCGGTAACACCCATAAGCCGACCCAGCTCTCCGGAAGAGATACGGACTGCGTCCCGGGACCGAAGTTCCTCTAAGTATCGCAGATACCGGGGCAAGCGCAGAATAACATTGTGGCTGACTTTCGTTTTTCGCATAATGCGACGGGCCCCCTCTTGCGAACTGTGAAAAATTTGGTGCTTTATCAGAATAGCCAAGATATTATAGCATTTATTGCACACAATAGCAAGTCCGAGAATTGGCAGGGGAGTGGCCACTGAGCGCTCCTACAATGCATAATCAACGCTATTTGTCTACTACCAATTGGCAGGGAGGTTCCCCACATTTGTTATTTTGCACTCCCACCAACCGCCTAGGGCAGCCACCTCCCTCGTTTGCGAGGGGGTTGTCGCCCGCAGGCGACAGGAGGAGGCCCCTAGGGGGGTTACTCCAACCCCTGTGTGATAAGATATTCGAGCGGTTTTTTCGCCCAGCCAAGGCGGATGTTTGCAGGCATAATTGCTTTATGACAAAAACATACAACGCAGGATGGTGGAAAAAACGCCGAAAAGATATGCGCACAGGGGTTGTAGTAATCCCCTAAAAACACCCTACTACTAATCCGCGATAAAAAGCGCAAAATGTCTGCCCCCATATTGACAAACAAAATACTATGGTATAGAGTAAAGGTTGTGAAACCCCCTACCGTTCGGGAAGACTAAGGTCTCCCGGCATCCAGATAACAGACCGGAGGACGTATCCCTATGTCACATTTCGTTTATGCAGATAACGCCGCCACGACGAAATTGTCCGAGACGGCGCTTACCGCCATGCTCCCTTGGCTGAAAGAGGGCTACGGCAACCCTTCTTCCGTGTACCGATTGGGCCGGGAGTCTAGGCGGGCCTTAGATCAGGCCCGCGATCAGGTTGCCGCCGCTTTAGGGGCAAAGCCGGACGAAATTTTTTTCACCGGAAGCGCCACCGAGGCGAACAACTGGGCCATCCGCGGCGTCTGTGAACGTCTTGCGGCAACAGGCCGCCATATCATCACCTCTGCCATCGAACACCATGCCGTGGTTTATCCGTTGCAGGCACTTGAAAAACAGGGGTTTGAAGTTACCTACCTGCCTGTAGATCAAAACGGGCGGATTTCCGTATCGGATCTCGCGGCCGCCATCCGGCCTGACACGATTCTGATCTCTATCATGTTTGCCAACAATGAAATCGGCACCATCCAGCCCATCGCCGAGATCGGGGCCATAGCCCGAGAGCGCGGTGTGCTCTTCCACACCGACGCAGTACAGGCCGTGGGGCATATCCCCGTAGATGTGGTCAAGATGCACATTGATCTGCTCAGCATCTCCGCTCACAAGTTCCGAGGCCCCAAGGGCGTAGGCGCACTGTATGTACGCCGCGGCGTGAAACTGCCCGCTTTCATCACCGGCGGGGGCCAAGAAAAGAGCCAGAGAGCCGGGACGGAAAACGTGGCTGGTATCATGGGTATGGCCGCGGCCCTGACGGAAGCGGTTCAGCACATGGACAAAAACCGGGCACAGGTTGCCGCCCTGCGGAACAAACTCATCGCCGGAATGACGCGGCTCCCCGCCGTTCGGCTCACCGGTGACCCCGAAACCCGTTTGCCGGGAAATGCCAGCTTTGTGGTGGAATGTATCGAGGGCGAGGCCATGATCTTAATGCTGGACGCGGCCGGTATCGCCGCATCCTCCGGCTCCGCCTGCTCCTCCGGGGCGCTGGACCCCTCTCACGTTCTGCTCGCCATCGGGCTGCCCCACGAACACGCCCACGGCTCTGTGCGGCTGAGCCTCGGCGAGGAGACCACCGAGGCCGATGTGGATTATATCTTAGAGAAAATCCCAGGCATCATAGGAAAACTCCGGGCTATGTCGCCCCTGTGGGAGGAACGAGCCCATGATTGAGTTACAGCAGAACATCCGAAGCCTCAAAGAAGCCACCGACGCCCTCATCTTGGCCCACTACTACCAGCCGCTGGAAATCCAAGACGTGGCCGACGTAGTGGGAGACAGCTTCGAGATGGCAAAACGAGCCAGAGACGCGGTAGAATCCACCATCGTGGTCTGCGGCGTTGTGTTCATGGCGGAGAGCGCCAAGATCTTGAGCCCCGAGAAAACCGTCCTGCTCCCGGCCCCGGACGCGGGCTGTCCCATGGCGGACATGGTCGAGCCGGAAGATGTGTTAGCCCTCCGGGCAAGGCATCCACAGGCCAAAGTCATGTGCTACGTCAACTCTTCCGCCGCTGTTAAAGCCGTGTCGGACGTGTGTTGCACCTCCTCCACGGCAATTCGGATCGCAAAGGCGCTGGACGCCCACGAGATCATTTTCATCCCGGATCGCAATCTGGGCCGCTATGTGGCCGAGCAGGTACCGCATAAGAAATTCCACTTCCACCCTGGCTTTTGTCCGATCCATGACCGCATCACAGCCCGGCAGGTGGAACAAGCAAGAGCACGGTATCCCAAGGCCCCCTTCGCCGCCCACCCCGAGTGCCGCGAGGAGGTATTGGCTCTGGCGGATTTCATCGGCAGTACGGCGGAACTCATCGCCTATACCAGAGAACGGAAAGAGGACGAGATCATCATCGGCACGGAAATCGGCGTATTGGAACTACTCCAGCGAGAGTTACCGAAAAAGAAGATTCTATCCGTATCGGCCGGTTTTGTCTGCCCGAACATGAAAAAAACCAGCTTACAAGACGTTTATAACACCTTGGCGACAGGGACACATGAAATCCACCTGGATCATGCAGAACTACAAGCGGCAAAGGCCAGCCTAGACCGCATGATTGCGCTATAGGGGCACATTTGTTGGCAGTGGGCGCGGGAATAAAGTCATATTCTCTCCCCCGCCGTAGGCGGGGGAGAGAATATGACGCAACACCCTTTTGCCCACTCCCCATTGTGTTCACCCCTACTATACAAAGGAGACGCATACTATGTATTCAGAAAAAGTTATGGACCACTTCGCAAATCCCCGCAACGTAGGGGAGTTAGAAGGCGCAAACGCCATCGGGCAAGTGGGCAACCCCAAATGTGGGGACATTATGAAAATCTACATGCGGATCGAGAACGACGTGATCCAAGATGTCAGTTTTAAGACCTTCGGCTGTGGTGCGGCCATCGCCACCAGCTCTATTTCAACGGATATGGTCAAAGGCAAGACGATCAAAGAAGCCCTCTCCCTCTCCAACAGCGCCGTCACAGAGGCCTTGGATGGTCTGCCCAAAGAAAAACTCCACTGCTCTGTCCTGGCCGAGGCCGGGATCCGTTCTGCCATCGCAAACTACTATGAACGGCAGGGAATAGACCCGGAACCCATCGTCGGGTGTGACTATGACTGCGCGGGTTGTCACGGGCATTAAACCGGAGACAAACCCACTGTGCTGGGCTTTGTCTTCCAACGCATGTCCTGAAAACAAACGGATTCTGTCTTTTGACCTCTGGCGCACACTGTCATGCACTTGTCGGCCAAAAAGCATTTCGCCTTCGGCGAAATATAGGGCAAAGACTTTGTCTACAACCTGAAGGGCCGCCCGATGGGCGGCCCCTTTATATAGTTGAATAGTCAAAATCAGTTCACAGCGGAGGCATGGCCGTCATCCTCTTCATGGATCGCATCTTTGACAATGCGGGCCATCGCCAGATAATCAATCTCCTGTCCTAAAAATAGCTGGTCTGCAACCAGCGCTTGATAGATCAACATATCCACTCCGTTTCGGATTGTATAGCCCAACCGCTCCGCTTCGGCTAAAAAAGCCGTCTTGCGGGGGGCGTGGATGATGTCACAGACCACAGCGTGACCCGGCAGGGACTCTAAGAAGCTCAGATCCTCCCACTGGGCTTCTACGCCGATCATACCCTGCGGGGTGGCATTGATAATGATATCCGCGCGGGAAGCGCTGCGGTGCAGCGTTTGCTTGTCCAACCGCCCCCAGGCGAGTCCGGCGCCACGCAGATGGGCGCGGATACTCGTGACGACGTGTTTGGCCTGTTCTTCTTTGCGGGCTAAGATATCCACCCGGTGGGCGTTCTCTAAAATCGACCGATGGGCCAAGGCGCTGGCTGCGCCCCCTGCGCCCAAAATTAAAATCCGCTTATCATCGTAGTCGATCCCGCTCTCACGCAGGGCCGTGAAAAAGCCCAGCGCATCCGTGGAATAGCCGATGAGCCGCCCGCCTCGATTGATGACTGTATTCACAGACCCGATTAGATCCGCTTCCATTGCCAGCTCGTCTAAGTACTGACCGATCTCCATCTTGTGGGGCATGGTGACGTTAAACCCGGCATAGCCCTCTGCACGAACCCGGTCGAGCCATTGAGGCAGTTCGCCTCGTAGAACCCGGACCCGCTCGTAGCTTGGGTTTTCCGCGTAATGCCTGAGCACCGGCAGATGGATCTCCGGCGA
>Ga0123355_10018760_pt1 | contig 10992 bp, 7 predicted proteins | sample TergutEmb28metaG_3_FD_89872 | JGI IMG/M metagenome (GOLD analysis project Ga0123355, IMG submission 89872) | Embiratermes neotenicus P1 segment gut microbial communities from Petit-Saut dam, French Guiana - Emb289 P1 | ecosystem: Host-associated > Arthropoda: Insects > Digestive system > Gut ...
CTTATAAAAGAAACCGGCAATCAACCGCTTTATATTGTAAAAGAAGAACTTACCGACTAACAATATTTTTAAGAAAATTTGAATTAACCGTTTCTACTTCCAAAAGTCTACCTTCAGACTTATAATACTTTTCAAACTTATTATTTTTTGAATCAACTTTTTCGCCCGTGCCCAAAGGGCATGGATGAAACAATACTTCCAAATTAGCATTTTCACGCTCGGCAATATTAATCATTTCAGGCAGTATTTTTTTTACCCTTGCTAAGTTCATTTTTCCGCTAAACATTACCCCAAACAAGTAAAGCTTGTTTTTACATTTACGGCTGGCAAAAGCGCTTAACATATTTAACAAAACATGTTTTAAAATATTTGCAGGTTTATACGTTATCAATAAGCTTATATGTTTTATAAATGGTAACGACGGCTCGCGCACAAGACGCACGCTTGCGTTTTCTTGCCTTGCTATATCTGAGGCTATATCAAACACAAAAGGTATCATATGCATATGGCAGTGTGAGTCAACAGCATTAAAATTTATATATTTTTTAAGCACGCGCGCTTGTGCGGCAAATTCTAAGTGAACTTGTTTTTTTAACTCTGCTTTATTTTTTTTTGAAGCAAAAATATATTTAAGCCATAAAGAAATAAAACCATGCTTAAAATATCCATCTTTATCCGTTAAAAGAAAAAGGTTTTCAGGATTTTCCACACACTTGCCTTCAGTTAAATCTAAGTGCAGGGCAATTCTAATATTTTTATTTACTTCTTTAAGTTTGTGCGCAGAGTTTTCAAGACGCGCTGTATTAGCCATTACGCTAACGCTATTAACAGCGCCGTCTGTAATGCAACTTAAAATTGTCGCTTCTGAAGCTTCCGATACGCCGTAATCGTCTGAATGTATAAAAATTATTGCCATGAAAGAATTATAATCTTTTTATACCTGTTTGGCAAACCTCTGATATTTTATATAATCTTTATTATGTTAGTCCTTGATACCGATATCCAGTACATTAAAGGCATAGGCCCGAAAAGGGCGGCGTTGCTTGCTAAACTCGGCTTGCAAAAAGCCGAAGATTTATTAACATTTTTCCCCAAAGATTACCAAGACAGAAACACCCTAACCCCCATAAATTCGCTTAAAATTTCCGGCAAATACTGTGTGGCAGGAATTATAGGAAAACACCACAAGCGAAGTCTATCCCGCGGGCTTTCCTTATTGGAAATTGAACTTACCGATAATTCGGGAACTGTGTTTTTAAAGTTTTTCCGCAAGGTAAACCCTTACAGTAAAATAGATTTTTTTGCGTCTATAAAAAACACTTTTACCGAAGGTAAATTTGCTTATGTCTACGGCTCTTTTGAACAAAACTTTATTGAAAAATTTATTACCCCTGACGATTGGGAAATAGTTGACACACCCGCCATTCACCCCCAAAACTTTAAAACAATTATGCCCGTTTACCCGCTTACAGAGCGCCTAAACCAAAAATTTGTAAGAAGTTTAGTAAACTTGACATTGCCCTTGGCAGAAAACGTGCCTGACATTTTAAAACTAGACGCATTGGGTTCTGATATCACACCGCCTCTAACGCTTTCAACCGCGCTAAAAACAATTCATCGCCCGCGCTCATTAAAAGAAGCTGAACTTGCCCGCCGCCGCCTTGCGTTAGATGAACTTTTTATTTTTGAAAGCGCCTTAGCCCAAGCGCGCGCGCGAAACAAGCAAAAAGCAAAACTTCAAAAATATATTTTAAACAAAAATCTTTTAACCCCTTTTAAACAGGTACTTGGCTTTAATTTTACCAACGCCCAAAAAAAAGCGATTAACGATATTTTTGCAGATTTACAAAGCCCTTTTTGCGCTAACCGCCTTTTAATGGGCGATGTAGGCAGCGGCAAAACCGTGGTAGCTTTAAGCGCGATGCTGCTTGCGGCGGAAAACGGTTATCAGTCTATGCTTATTGCGCCCACGGAAATTTTGGCGATTCAGCATTTTAACAATATAAAAAAAATGCTTAATAGTTTAGATGTTGAAGTTGCTTTAGTTACATCAGACTCTATTAAGAAAAAATCTGCGCGTGAAGAAGTACTTGAAAAAATTGCCGAAGGAAAAGTCCAAATAGCGGTGGGCACCCACGCTTTAATGGAAAGCAGAATAAAATTTAAAAACCTTTCGCTTATAGTTATAGACGAACAACACCGCTTCGGCGTTTTGCAAAAATATTCTGCCTTGTCTAAAGGGCAAACCCCCGACATTTTAATGATGACAGCCACCCCCATACCCCGCGCGCTTGCCATGACGGCATTTGGCGAAATGGATATAACAAAAATAGACGAACTTCCCCCGGGAAGACTCCCCGCAAAAACTTTTGTTTCAAACGAAAGCTTTGCATATAATGCCGTAAAAAAAGAAATTGCGCTTGGCAGGCAAGCCTACATTGTTTACCCTTTAATAGACCCCTCCGACAAAGTTGCCTTGAAATCTGCCGTTGCGGAAGCCGAACTTTTAAGCAAGACTGTTTTTGCGAATGTGCCTTTAGGACTTTTGCACGGGAAAATGAAACAAACCCAAAAAGATGAAATAATGCAACGGTTTAAAAACAAAGAAATTTCAGTGCTTATTTCCACAACAGTTATAGAAGTGGGTATAGACGTACCAAATGCTTCCGTAATGATAGTGCACCACGCCGACAGATTCGGGCTTTCTTCACTTCACCAGCTTAGGGGAAGAATAGGCAGAGGAAATACAAAGTCTTACTGTTATCTTGTTTGTTCACCAAAAGGTGAAGGCGCAAGTGAGCGCTTAAACGCCATGACGCGCACAAATAATGGTTTTGAAATAGCCGAGGTTGACTTACAAATGCGCGGCCCCGGAGAATTATTAGGCACAGTACAACATGGCTTTCCCGAATTTAAAGCCGCAAACCTTATAAAAGATTTAGACTTAATAGAACTTACCAAAACTGCCGCGGCTGATATATTAGAGGCTGACCCTTTACTTATCCTACCAGAAAACGCATTTTTAAAAAATCTAATATCTGCGCGTTTTGCGGGCAAATTAAACTTGGCGCATGTGGGCTGATATTGCGTCTTAGCAATGACGGTTGAACTACCGCTAAATATATTATAAAATCACGCTATGAAAAAATGGCTTCCCCGCATACTTGGCCCTATAGGGTTTTTGGTTTTTCTTTTTGCCATATACCTGTTGCAAAAACAGCTTCAAAATTATACTTATCATGATATCTTAAACACTTTCCGCGCGATACCCGCAACCACAATAACACTTGCCGCAGCACTCGCCCTAACCTATTATTTAGTTTTGGGCGCTTATGACGTAGTGGCGTTTAAGTTTATTAATGTTCCGCTAAAGTTCAGAAACATTTTATTTACCTGTTTTATAAGTAATGTTTTGGGCAATAATACGGGATATTCCATGCTTTTTGGCGGTTCTATACGCTATAGGCTGTATTCCCTATACAACATTTCGATGCTAAACGTTACGAAAGTTTTGTTTTTTTCGTCGGCGACAATTTGGTTGGGGCTTTTAGCGGTAGGGGGGGCGGTTTTCACTTTTGCGCCCGCCTATATAGAGCAGTTTAACTTTTTTTTCACTTCTACCCGCCCTATAGGCATTATATTTTTAAGCATATTTTTTGTTTATTTTTCGTTAAGTTTTTTTAATTCGCGCCCTATCAAGTTTTTTAAATGGAAAATAACTTTCCCCGGCTTTTCTATAGTGTTTTGGCAAACAATGCTTGCCAGCGCAAACTGGATACTTGCCTCGCTCGCCCTTTACGTTTTAATGCCCGCAGGCACCATGCCGTATTTTACGCTACTTAAAATTTTTCTTATAGCCCAATTACTTGGCATACTAAGCCAAGTGCCAGGGGGCGTGGGCGTGTTTGAGTCCACAATATTTTTACTTATGCCGCAAGCCTCCTCAAGCCCCGAGGTAATGGGTTCTTTAATAGCTTTCAGGCTTGTGTTTTACTTTTTTCCGCTTTCAGTGGCGCTTCTACTTCTTGCCTCTCACGAATTTTTAAGAATGCGCAAAAAATTTCAAACAGCTTCAAAAATTTTCGGCCGCCGCTTAACGCCTATGCTTCCACAAACCCTGACCATAGCCATGTTTTTTGCGGGCGTAATTATTTTATTTACAAGCTTTACGCCTATAGAAATTAACCAGTTCGAAAAAATTATCTACGTTATGCCCCCTCAGTTGTTAGACACACTACATTTTATAGCTTCGGCTTGCGCGATAGGTTTTTTGTTTGTCGCGCGGGGGCTGGAACTTCGCATAAAAAAAGCATATGTCTTGGGAATATGCTTGCTTGCAATATCAATACTAACAGCAATTTTAACCCAACAGCCTATTAAAATAGCGGGTCTTACCATTATACTTGCCGCGCTAATTCCTGCAAAAGCTTATTTTTACAGAAGCACCTCAATACTTGCCACAAAACTAAATGCGTGGTGGCTGTTTGCCATAAGCGGCACTTTTTTAATGTCTGTATGGGTCGGCTTTTTTGTTAATGTTCAAGATGTTTCGTCTTGGCGGCATTTGTCTTACTTTATAAATACGCTGCTTGCAAACACAGATTCGGCGCGTTTTTTAAGGGCGTCTGTAGGCATAGGCGCGCTGTTAGTTATAGTGATGTTAGAGCAGTTTTTCAGAACATTGTCTTCTAAAGCGCGTGTCTTAGCGCCGCCGGCTCTTGATGTTATAATAAAAAATTCAAATAAAACCTATCCTCACCTTGCATTATCGGGCGATAAACAGTTTATAACCAGCGCAAACGGCAAAAGCTTTTTAATGTATGCTTCCTCAGGCCTTATGGCAATAGCGCTTGAAAATCCCGTTGGCGAAAGTAAAGCAAAGGCAGAACTATTATGGCAGTTTAAAGAAATGTGCGATTCAAAAACGTTAAGGCCTTCTTTCATAGGCATTGACGGCAGATATACCAGCATTTATCACGATATCGGGCTTGAAACTATAAAACTAGGGCACAACGCGGAATTAGCCCTTACGCGCTTTGAAGGCAATGACTATTTTAAAAATATTTGCGCCGCGTCAGAGTCGGCGGGTTTTTCTTTTAAAGTAATACCGCCCGAACAGTTTGACGAATATAAAGATATTTACAATCAACTAAATTCCACATGGCTTTTTAAAACCGATTATGTTGAAATGAACTTTCTTCCCGGCGCTTACAAAGATTATATGCGCATGTATAATTTCGGGGCGGTTTTTAAAAATGGCAATATGGTTGCCTTTGCCATTATCGCTGAAAGCGCGGCAAAAAACGAAGCTTCAGTAATTGTAATGCGCCACGATTTTAGCTGTGAAAATATTATTGAATACTTAATGTACAATTGCGTAATGTGGGCAAAACGCGAAGGGTTTAAATGGTTTGATTTGGGTATGGCGCTTTCCAGCGCCGACGCGGAAGAAAACCTTTTGCTTAAACGTTTTGCAAGACTGTTTTTATTTTCAGAGCATTTCCAGTACAATGTTTTGGCATTGTTTGAATTTAAAAACAAGTTTAATCCGGTTTGGCAACAAAGGTACTTGGCGGCAAATACCGCGAAATTTAACTTCGTGTTTTTGAAAAGCCTTTCTTCGTTGATATTTCCGGAAAATAAAGAAGATGGTTTTTTGAAATGGACGCTTGGAAAGTATTTAAAGAAACCTGTTTAATCCCCGAGGGGGATACACCCCTCTTTATACCGCTAAAAAGCCGCATACTTCTTGCCGTAAGCGGCGGGGCTGATTCTGTATGCATGGCGCATATGTTTTTCAGGCTTTCCAAACTTATGCCTTTAAAACTTCACATAATAACTTTTAATCATAATTTGCGCAAAGAAGCAGATAAGGAAGTTACACTTGTAAAAAAGCTTGCTGAAAAACTTAAAATTCCGTTTACTGCCGTTTCTTTAGATGTTAAAGGATATGCGGCGGCAAATGCAGTTTCAATTGAAACTGCCTCGCGGAATTTGCGCTACGAAAATCTTACAGAACACGCAAGGCGCTTAAAGTACAATATTGTTGCCACTGCCCACAACGCAAACGACAATGCCGAAACGGCTTTAATGTGGCTTATCCGCGGCACAGGAACGCGCGGCATGGGCGGCGTGCCTGTAGAAAGAGCGCTTACAAAAAATATTAAAGTTGTCCGCCCGATACTTAATATAACAAGGCCGCAAATAGAGGCTTATGTTAAAAAAAATAAGCTTGCGTTTTGCACGGATAAATCGAATTTGCAAGATAAGTTCACCCGCAACAAAATACGTCTGCGCATTATACCCGAAATAGAAAAAATTAACCCCTCGGCAGTTACCCAGATATCTTCTTTTACCAAGATTTTTGAACGTGAAAACGCTTTTTTAGAAATTCTTGCGGAAGCCGCTTTTGCCAAATGCGTAAAAGCGCAAAAAAGCAAGCTTTTGCTTGATTTAGACGCCTTTTTAAAGTACAATGAAGCATTACGCTACAGAGTGCTAAAAAAGTTTTTACCAAGCAAAAATTACACTGCCCGCATAGATGAAATTATGCGGTTGATTATGCAAAACAACAGCGCTTTTAAAGACAACCGCGTTTACCGTTTTAGCGAAGAATGGTCTTTTAAAATAAACAAATCTCATTGCGTTTTTACAAAAGTTAAGTTATCAGGTAATTAATGAAAATCCGCAAGTTAATAAGCAAGCAAACTATCCAAAACCGCGTTAGCGAACTTGCCGCCAAAATTTCTAAAGATTATCAAAACAAAAATGTCTTAGTGGTGGCGGTTTTAAACGGCAGTTTCGTCTTTTGCGCCGACCTTATACGTCAGTTTAATTTTAATTTTGCTACAGATTTTGTACGCGTAAGTTCTTACAAAGGTATTAAGAGTTCCGGAAAGTTTAAGGTTTTATCTAAGCTTAAAGAAAACCCGAAGAATCGCCATCTGCTAATTATTGAAGACATTGTAGATACAGGCAGTACGCTTGATTTTTTAAACAGTTTTTTTAAAAAACATAAGCCGCTAAGCATAAAAGTTTGTTGCCTTTTAAACAAAACTTTTTACCGCAAAACTTCCGCAAAACCTCATTACAGCGGTTTTGTGCTTAAAGGCGACGATTTTGTAGTAGGCTACGGTTTAGATCATAACGGTTATCATCGCGGTTTGCCTTATATAGGCGCCCTAGTATTGACTAAACCCAAGTAAACCGTACTTTATCAACTGCCAAGAGGACATTTCTTAAATGAACAAAAAACCGCCGCCCCCGAAACAACAGTGGAATAACTTTGGACCTTCAAGCCCGTTCATATTTGTAATAATACTTATAGCGCTTATGATGTTGCTTCGCTTTAACGTAAACCAACCGCGCGAAATAGATATACCTTATTCCGAATTCATGCAAAATGTGCGCGCAGGGCGCATTGCAAACGTAACCATTACGCCTGACCTTATCCGCGGAGAACTTACCGCACCGGACGGCGAAGTAAAACGCTTTAGAACCCTCCCCTTAAACGATCCCAACCTTATTGAAAGTTTAGAAGCCGCCGGCGTAGAGCCTTTTTCGGGTGCCGCCAGCCGCAACTGGTTTTGGGCAGTGTTTATGAGTTGGGGGCCCATGATACTGTTTATTTTATTTTTGTTTTGGTTTTATACGCGTATGCAAAACGGCGGCAAACAAGCCATGAACTTCGGCAAAAGCAAAGCGCGCCTTGCTAACCAAGGTGTGCAAAAAATAACCTTTAAAGATGTTGCAGGCGCTGGCGAAGCCAAAGAAGAACTTGAAGAAATAATACAATTTTTAAAAAACCCCGCCAAATTCCAAAAACTGGGCGGCAAAATTCCTAAAGGCGTTTTACTTGTGGGCTCACCCGGTACCGGAAAAACTTTGCTTGCCAAAGCTGTGGCGGGCGAAGCGGGCGTACCGTTTTTTTCTTCTTCGGGTTCTGAATTTGTTGAAATGTTTGTAGGCGTTGGCGCAAGCCGTGTAAGAGATTTATTTGATAACGGCCGCAAATTTGCCCCATGCCTGCTTTTTATAGACGAAATAGACGCCGTAGGCCGTCAGCGCTTTGCCGGTATCGGCGGCGGCCATGACGAACGCGAGCAAACCTTAAACCAACTTCTTGTTGAAATGGACGGGTTCGACTCTAAAGAAGGCGTAATTTTAATAGCTTCCACCAACCGCCCCGATGTTTTAGACCCCGCGCTACTTCGCCCCGGACGTTTTGACAGGCAGGTTGTAGTACCCGTTCCCGACCTTAAAGACAGGGAAGAAATTTTAAAGGTTCACGCAAAAAAAGTTAAGCTTGAACAAAAAGTTGACTTGGCTGTAGTAGCCCGCCGCACCCCCGGTTTTACCGGCGCGGACTTAGCAAATGTTGTTAATGAAAGCGCGCTACTTGCCGCACGCAAAGACCACACTGCCGTTACTGAAAAAGATTTGGAAGAAGCAATAGAGCGCATTATAGCAGGCCCCCAGCGTAAAAGCCGCATTATAAGTGAAAAAGAAAAAAACATTATCGCCTATCACGAAGCGGGGCATGCCTTAGTAGCAAAAAAACTTCCCTGCGCTGATACCGTACATAAAGTAACAATTATTCCGCGCGGACCCGCGCTTGGCTACACCTTACAGTTACCCAATGAAGACAAATTTTTAACATCTAAAACCGAACTGGAAAGCCGCCTTGCCATATTACTTGCAGGCCGAGCTGCCGAAGAGATTGTATTTAACGAAATTACAACAGGCGCCCAAAACGATATTATGAAAGCAACTGAAATTGCTACTCGTATGGTAACCGAATTCGGCATGAGCGAAAAAGTGGGACTGCTTGCACTTGGCCGTGAAAACGGCGAAGTGTTTCTAGGGCGCGACTTTTCGCGCAATAATACCCACTCAGAAAAAACTAATGAACTTATAGACGCCGAAGTAAAAGCCATAATAGACACCGCAAACGAAAAAGCCAAAAAAATATTATCTGAAAATATGGGCATTTTAAAAACGTTTGTAGACAAACTTATCGAGCGCGAAAACTTAAACTGCGACGAAGTAGAAAAAATAATGAAAGGAGAGGAATTGCCGCCATTTGAAAAAGCCGTTCCTCCACAGCCATCGGCGGAAGCGCAAAAAAACGCTGAAACCCCTAAAGATAAAGAGCCTGCTGTAGCGCCCGCAGACGCTCAAAAAGAACAGCCTGCGGCGAAGCAAAAAGAAGGGCAACCAGAAGCAAGCGTTTCTGCCGCTGAAAATACTAATACAAATCCTGACACAAGTGCGAATACAACCGATGAAAAATAAAACTTCTCCCGTAGCCCCAAAGCGCGCATTTGATTCTCAAAAAGCCCAAAAAGCCATAAAGCTTTTGCTGGAGGCCTTAGGGGAAGACACAAACCGCGAAGGTCTTTTAAACACCCCAAAGCGCGTTGCCGAATTTTACAAAGAAGCGCTTTCAGGCAAAACTATAGACCCCGTAAAACTTATGCCCGTGCATTACGGCGTAGAAAACCACGACGAAATAGTTTTAGTTAAAGATATTTCTATGCATTCTCTTTGCGAACATCATTTGCTTCCTTTTTATGGCAAAGCGCATATTGCCTACCTGCCCGACAAAGACAGGCTTGTGGGGGTTTCCAACTTGGTTAAAGTTGTAGAAGCCTACGCACAACGCTTACAAATTCAAGAACGCTTAACCAAACAAATTGCAGACGCTATAATGAAAGCCGCAAAGCCCCGCGGCGTTATGGTAGTAATAGAAGCAGAACAACTGTGCATGACAATGCGCGGCGTAAAAAAGCCCGGCAGCAAAATGATAACTTCCGCGGTACGCGGCGTATTTATGGATGACGCAAGCACACGCGCAGAAGCATTATCTTTAATAAAAGCCTAATGTTACCGGTAATCCGCAAAACAACAACCAAAATGATTATTAGAAAAGTAAAAATAAATTCCCCAAAAGAAGCGCAAGACTTTATAAAAACTACCGCTTGCGATGATTATGCCGTGAAGCTTCTTTCAAAAAAAGCCGTGCCGCAGGTTTTTGTTATAGAAAACTTAGACAACCGCGCGGCAAACATTTTAAAACAAGAAGCGCTTTCCTGCGGAGCTGATGTTGCCGTTTCAAGCGACATAAGCCGCTTCAAAAAAGGCGTTTCAAAGGTTGTGCTTGTCGGCTCTACACGAAATATAGAGCGTTTACTTGATAAACTTAGCTTACAGCCTTTCGGTCTGAAAGCGCTAAAAGCAAATATCGAAGCTATTAATTTAAAAAGAGCAAAGCTCCTTAAGCACGCTACGGGAAAGCTTAATTATTCCAAAAAGCCTTTAATTATGGGCATACTAAATTTAGACCCTAATTCTTTCTCGGGGCAGTACGCAAAAACTCCTGAGGAAGCATTGCAAACAGCCCTTAACTTGCAGCGTAACGGCGCAGATATTATAGATTTAGGTGCGGCAACATCGCGCCCCGGAAGCAAAGCAATAGGCGTAAAAGAAGAACTTAAACGTTTAATTCCTGTATTAAAATTAATAAGTAAAAAAGTGAAAATTCCGATTTCAGTTGATACTTTTGAACCTGAAGTTGCAAAAGCAGTACTTGGTACAGGCGCAAGCATTATTAATGACATTTACGGACTTCGAAAAAAGGGTATGGCAAAAGTTGTAGCTTCTGCCAAAGCAGGCGTAGTTATAATGCATATGCAAGGCACGCCAAGCACAATGCAGAAAAACCCTAAATATAACGACGTAGTGGGCGAAATTTTTGGTTTTTTACATAAACAAATACATTTTGCATTAGAACAGGGAATAGAAAAAGACCGTATCGCCTCTGACCCCGGCATAGGCTTTGGGAAAACTTTAGAACATAACTATACACTTTTAAAACACTTAAACACATTTAAATCTTTAAATACAGCGGTAGTCGGGGCATTTTCAAGAAAAAGCCTTATTTCAAATGTTATAGGCACAAAAGATAATGCCGTTTTAGACGCCCATACCGTA
>Ga0123355_10018761_pt1 | contig 10992 bp, 10 predicted proteins | sample TergutEmb28metaG_3_FD_89872 | JGI IMG/M metagenome (GOLD analysis project Ga0123355, IMG submission 89872) | Embiratermes neotenicus P1 segment gut microbial communities from Petit-Saut dam, French Guiana - Emb289 P1 | ecosystem: Host-associated > Arthropoda: Insects > Digestive system > Gut ...
AAAACCAAACAAGCCGTACACAATGGACGGAATACCCGCCAGTGTTTCCGTTGTGAGCCGTACAATCTTTACAAAAGGGCTACCACGCTTTGCGTACTCCACAAGATATATTGCAGAAGCCACGCCAAGTGGTACAGCAAGTAACAGAGATAGCCCAACAACCATTAGCGTTCCTACAAGTGCAGGAAAAAGCGATTGATTTTGTGTGGTAAACTCTCTTGCAAAAAGCGAAGGGCGAATATAAGGCAAGCCGTTAATCACAACATAGCCAACCACAAACATTAGCACTGCTACAGTTATAGCAATACATAACCATGTTAAAATAAAAAGAATGAGGTCGGTTACTTTTCTATTTTTTAGTTTTACCAGGCCTATGGTTTCTAAAATCGCGCTAATGACCTCCATCTAAGCACCGTCCTTTTTCTTTAGCATGGAAAACAGCGTGTTGATTAGTAAAATGAACACAAACAACACAACGCCTGTAGCGATTAGTGCCGCCCTGTGATTACCATACGCGTAGCCTAGTTCTAAAACAATATTTGCGGTAAGTGTGCGAGTACCGCTCAAAAATTCATGCGGCATACGTATCACAGCTTGGTTTCCAGCCACCATACGCACTGCCATGGTTTCACCAATTGCACGACCAATGCCAAGTATGATTGCCGCCATCACTCCCGACTTTGCGGCGGGTAGTACAACAGTAAATGTTGCTCGTTCGTGGCTTGCACCAAGAGCAATTGCACCTTCGTAAATTTCGTTTGGAATAGCACGTATCGCGTTTTCAGAAATTGTTATGATTGTCGGCAAAATCATCATTCCTAGCAAAAGTGATGCGGTAAGAATACTGTTGCCGTTGCCACCAAAATTTTCTCGCACAAACGGAACAAGAACCACCATACCAAAGTAGCCATATACCACAGATGGTATACCAGCCAGCAAATTTATTGCGGGCTTTAGCACTTTATATATTGGCGCAGGACAAAATTTTGCCATAAATACTGCCGCAAAAATGCCAATGGGAACGCCAAACAATATAGCCCCGGCAGTTACGTACAACGAACCTATAATCATTGGCAATATGCCAAACAGTGGTGGTTCCCATGTTGGCCTCCAGTCTGTACCTGTCAAAAATCGGATAATTCCAATGTCCCACATAGCGGGCAAGCCCTGCATAAACAAAAACACACATATCAGCCCAACCGCAATTATTGCGGCACAGGCTGATAGTGCGAAAATTATTTTTGCAGCAAACTCACGGTTAAATCCATTCAGTAGCCATTTTTCAAACGACCAATTGGACTCTTTTTTTTCTAGCGTACGCTTCCCCATTCTGTAACCTCTCCTAGAAAAATATTTCTAACTTGAGCAAGACTTAGCCCTTCAATTTCATTATCTGGGTGGACGATTATAGCTATTCCGTCAATGGCAATTGTTAGTGGCGTCATAAATTCCAATTCACTATCCCTTAAATCACGGCTTGACATAGCTATGTCGGCAAGCCCCTCTCTAACAGCAGATATTCCATGCCCTGTTCCCGCTCCGTGAATATCAATTGTAACATTGTGATTAAGCGCACGGAAGGCTTCAGCAAGACTATGCATTAGAGAATCTACAGATGACGAGCCATTAACAACGATTGTGCCTGTTAAACCACTTGGGCTATATTGTGGTGCGCCCTGTGGCACATACGGCACATATCCCCTGCCAGCCACAACCTCTTGCCCCTGCGCCGAGAATATGAAATCTACAAAATCCTGTGCCAATGGTGAAAGTCCTACACTGGTATTGTAGCCAATAATAAACGGACGCTGAATGGCGTATGTACCGTTTAACATATTTTCTACAGTAGGGGCAACACCGCCAATACTTAGCACTCTAACTCTGCTGTCGCCTAAAGCAACACCTGTAGATGCATAGCCTATGGCCAGTGGATTTTCTGCTACATTTGTCATCATTACACTTGTGCCGGGTGCAACTACAGCTTCCATTGTTATGTTGTCGTTGCCGCTTGCTGTAACGTCAACAATTTCAACAAATGCCCCACGAGTACCGCTACCCTCTTCACGGGTGATTACAGTTATTTGCTCTTGTGAACTGCCGTTGCCATTGCAAGCGGTTAGCGATAAACCTATTGTTGTTATTGCCATGAGTCCTATGGCGAACTTAAAAACTTTCTTGACCATTTTTATTCCTCCAAAAATTTGTTTTTCTTGATTACACAACAATCATAATTGGTAAATGTAAATGCAATCTAATGCGAATCTAAAATCTATGTAAATTTTCAACTCATTTAAGAAGCTTACGCATGGATTTGCAACATCGTCTTGACGGTCGTTTTTCTGTAGGTGTTGCAATTCCGAATTTGGGATTATAGCCTGTATACTCATCCTCTAAATCTGTGTTATAATCGGGAGCAGGGTCAACATATTGGTCGGAATTTTCGCCATCACCAATAACAGGTGAAAGAAGATAAATTTTGTTTGGCTTAGACAACACTTTTTTACCACTAGAGGGTGGTGCGTGCGCAAAATTTGCATCGTGGAGGTTAATACCATGAAACTAACTACAGGAATTTCTTTGGACGGTACCGAAAAAAGTTACAAAGCTGTTGAATTGTACAAAGAAGCATTCGGGCTTACGTTGGGTTACAATCTCTCTTATGAAGACCCCGAGGGCATGAAAAAATGGGGATTGAAACTAGGGGATGATTTCGTACCGCGCAGAGGGTATTTTCACGCTGATTTAGTACACAACGGCGAAACCGTACTATCTGTTAGTGCCGAGGGTGACAGCATTGTTCCGCAAAGTGGTGAATTTATTAGGTTGCAAATGCAAATGGGTAGCGAAGAAGCAGTAAAAAAAGCAGTTTCTGTTCTAAGCGAGGGCGTAATAACTCCGCATGACCACGGATTTAATCCATGCGCCGCTTCCGTAACAGACCCCTTTAATGTGAATTGGTTTATTTGCGTATAGCATAAACATTAGGAGTTGTAATCATGGCTGATAGCAAAAAGAAATATTACAGGAAACATCCCGAACTGCATCCGCTTATCAATAAAATAAAACTCTGGCCGTCACGCACAGGGATACTCCATGGCATAAAAAGTGTGAATTTGCGCGGCGATATAATTGAAGCAGAAACCCATTGCGGCAATGTTTTTCGCACACGCAATTCCAGGAAATCCCGTGCGGCGCGCTGGTTGCGCAACAAATGGGCAGCTGACCCGTGCAAAAAATGCAAAGTGCCTGAGTGGAAACTTACGAAGTACACGAACACATTTTTTTCCCAGCATTACGGGAAAGTTTTGAAGCCGGAGCCCGTGGGTGACGTTTTCAATAACAAAAGCGGAGGGGATTTACAAAATGTCACGACTGACTACGGCATGGATTAAGGATATTGAAGGAACGCTGGCGGAATATGAAGCGGATTTGCGCCGTAAGACGGGGATGGGTTTTGCGGATTTTGTTATTTCTCGTCGGTCTGCCCCCATATCACGTCATCCCGCACTTGATACGGGGTGTTCAAACCACTGCCAACGCAGTGGAATTCTGGACGATGGCCTGCCGAAGGCAACGCCACGCTGTGAAGGCGAAAAATGTTCGCTTCGCTCACTGTCCTTTGCGCGGAATGACGTGTGTGGCGATGGTGTGCGTGTTGCGGTTATCCCGGTTACTGTTGGGCAGGGGGTTATTGGCGGCTTTGCAAATTCCATAGCAGCAATAATACGCCACGCGGGTTTTAACGCTTTTGTTACGGAAGCTACCGATGTAAACGGCATGTACGAGGCCTACGCAAATGGTGCCGACATAATTTTTATGGCCGACGACAAACGCTACGCCGCCTTTGACGTAAACACCACACGCCGCGCAAGTTGCAACAACAACGCTACCGCACTGGGGTTTGTAACCGCCCTAGATGCCATGTGCCCAGGCGGTATCTCTGGTAAAAACGTGCTGGTAATGGGCTGCGGGATCATCGGCAGGTTATCTGCCGCGGAGCTGCTTAAAAAAAATGCCTTCCCAATTTTTTACGACAAACCAACCGTGGCCGAAAAAATTCACAGTTGCATTAGTAACCCGAATGATATATCATCTTTCAGGTATATTTTGGACGCGACCAATGAAGGCGGCTGGCTTTCAAATGATATGCTTCACAAGGAAGTTTACATTTCTGCCCCGGGCGTGCCCTTGTCCCTTGACGAAAACGCCTTGGCGCGCCACGGCGAACGCCTTGTGCACGACGTATTACACATTGGGACGCTAACAATGCTTGGGGAATTAATATAGAAACCGTACCATATTCATGGGGGGCTGATCGGATAGATCGCATAGACTCTAAATCTATGTAGGCGAGTGAAACTCTCGTGCTCCCCGCTTTTTTTGAATATACCAGATACAAACAACAAACCTACTTGGGAGTTGATTAACATACATACCATTAACACGCAGCGGTTACTGCTGCGAACCATAGTAAAAGACGACTTAGACGCCGTTGCATCCATATGGGGCGGCATTGAAGTATGAAAAGCACATTATCTAGGGCAGAGATAAAAAACCTTCTGGCCACAGAATCGCCGGAGAAACTTACGGCGTTGTTTTCGTGTGCAAAAAATATTCGTGAGCAATATTTCGGCAATAAAATTTTCACATACGGTTTTGTGTATTTTTCTACCTGGTGCAGAAATGACTGCGCCTTTTGCTATTACAGAAAATCAAACAACATAGACCGCTACCGCAAAAACCCTGCCGAAATAATAAAACTAGCTACAAATCTTGCGGCTTCCGGCGTTAATTTAATCGACCTGACAATGGGCGAAGACGAGTTGTACCACGAAAATGACTTTGCACATTTTTTTGATATTGTGCGCGAAATTAAGGCAAAAACCCAGCTGACAATTATGATTTCCCCCGGCGTTGTTGCGCCAAGCGTGATTGACGCCGCCGCAAATGCAGGCATCGACTGGTTTGCACTGTACCAGGAGACCCACAACCAAGAGCTGTTCCAACGGCTTAGACTTGGCCAATGCTATCACCACCGCATGAGTTTAAAAAAACATGCCGCAAATCGAAAAATGCTGACTGAAGAAGGCGTTTTAACCGGCGTTGGCGAAACTTTGGACGACATCGCCGAGTCCATTATACAAATGGGAGAAATTGGCGCGTCTCAAATGCGTGCAATGAGCTTTGTGCCCCAAACAGGTACGCCAATGGCGGTGCAAGCTTCGCCCCAAATAATGTTGGAGTTAAAAATAATTGCGGCAATTCGCATATGCTATCCAGGTGTGCTAATACCAGCCTCCCTAGATGTTGACGGCATTAGCGGGCTAGAGCGTCGCCTTGAAGCCGGGGCAAATGTTGTGACGTCAATAATCCAGCCGGAAACAGGGCTTATGGGCGTTGCTCAAAACAGCAAGGATATCGAGGACGGTGGCAGAACCATGGAACAAATTGTGCCAATTTTGAACCGCTTAGGGCTACACCCAGCAACAACAGACGACTACAAGGCGTGTATCAAAAGCCTGCGTGATAAATTATGAGCTTAAAAACATATCGCCCCCAACCGACCGGGAACGCGTGCCCATACGGGCAGCATTGTATGCCGCCAGACTGGCTGTCCGGCAAAACCCATTTTCTTCACACCTGGTCGCCCGCAGATACCCACACCGCACTCAAATCGCCGATAAAACTGGCTATAATCGGAGGCAAACTTCAAGGTGTCGAGGCTTGCTACCTTGCAAAAAAGGCCGGTTTTTTTTCCATTTTAATTGATAAGAAAGAAAACCCACCTGCCAAAGGCATGTGCGATAAATTTATACAAGCTGATATATGTAAAGCGGACAAGGAACTTATCGCGCTTTTAAAAAGTGTGGACTTCGTGCTTCCTGCAATGGAAAACGCGGTTACACTTGCGGCGTTGCGCAAATTAACCGGCGAGCTTAACATCGTCTTTGATTTTGATGCCTATGCAATTACCTCTTCCAAAATGAAGTCCGACCTGCTGTTTCGTGAAAATAACATTCCCGCACCTGCACATTACCCCGGTGGGGCGGCACCATACATTGCTAAACCTGTGTACGGCAGCGGAAGCTCACGGGTAACATTTCTTGCCACAGCCGCAAACGCCGCAACTTTTTTAGCAAATTGCGACAACCCCTCTGGCTGGATTGTGCAGGAATATCTTGTGGGAAAATCTTATTCAATTGAAGTAATTGGCCAACCGGGGAACTACAAAACTTACCCTATTACAGAAATTCATGTAGACAAAAATTACGACTGCTGCATGGTAACCTGCCCCTGCAACGAGTTAACGGATGAACAAAAAGCCTCTTTTTCTGATACCGCAATAAAACTTGCGGAAGTTTTGAAGCTAAAGGGCATTATGGATGTGGAAGCCATTTTGCTGGGCGGCGAAATGAAGGTATTGGAAATAGACGCCCGCATTCCAAGCCAAACACCAACGGTGGTCTACAAATCGTCGGGAATAAATTTGCTTGAAGAATTGGTGCAAAATGCAGATCTTAAGCCTGGGGCCGCCGCTCATGCAAACGCTTCCGGCCACGTAGGTTTAGCCCGGCCCGCGTCCGTTGAACATCTTGAAGTTACCATTACCCCGGACGGTAATACTGTACAACCATATGGCGAAGGTATTATGGCTAACTGCGCCCCACTTACCCTTTACAATAATTCGCCGAGCACAGACGAATTGATAACGGATTATAAAAACGGAGACTCTGTTGCGTGCTGTACTTTAATTAAAACGAAAGCATAATGACCACCGCATAAATGCACATGACCCCTACCAAAGCAGCGGCAAAAAATAGCATAGTTAAATGCTTGCCAATGCTATCCATTAAAGTTACCAGCCTTTCGTCTGCTACAGGTTGTATAAACGCCGCTATTAGTTTGTATATAAACGAAAGCGCGAATATCTTAATAACCGGGCCGATAATTGCCGCACACAAAACCAATACAAGGGCAACAAGTACGCCGCTTCTTGCGGCTTGGCTAAAGCCCACAACCGTGTCCATTGCGGCGGTTAAAGCGTTGCCAACCACAGGCACAGCACCAACAACATTGCGTGAAGTCCTAACAACCAAATTGTTGACAATTGGTGCCGCAAGTCTTTGTAATGTTAGCAAAAACGCGAACAATGCAAGCAAACCTTTTAGGGTCCAGTCGGCAATTTTGCGCACAAGGTCAGAGAGCTTGGTAAGCTTTGTGCCATCTGCGGAAAGCTTACTTGCAATGTCAAGAGCTGTGGCAGCCAAAATTAAAGGCACAAATACGCGGGTTATAAATTGTGTCAAAAACTGCAGCGCGAAAAATAAAATGGAGTTGAACCCTGCCGCCCCGGTAAAATTGCCGCCCATTACCAAAAGACCTACCATAAGCGGCATTGATGCGTACATTACACCCGTTATAGTTGAAATTAAGCGTTGCAAAATGCCAACAGCTACATAAAATGAAGAAACTGCCAAAGCAGCGGTCATTAAAAAAGTTACGTAAAACCCGGTTTCGCCGGAAGATTTGTGGGTAAACGCCTCTGTTAAAACGCTCATTAACGCACCTATAATCGCGATTATTACAAGCTGACGAATAAGTTGCCCATTTGCAATAAATTCGCCAAAAATAACACCTGCAAATGAGTACATAAGACCCATGGGCGATAAATCTAGCTGGCCGGATATGGCGTCACGCACAAGGTCAATAAACCGAGGCATGTTTGGGATATCAAGGGGGGTCAAATCGTAGCGGTCTAGGTTAATGTTATCTAAAATTTCAGCGGGCGTCATGGCAGTAACCTCGTTATTATTTGCAGGATGTCAATTACAATTGGTAGTGCCATAACTAAAATAATTACGCGCCCGGCCAAGTCTATCTTCGCGGCAATTGCGGTTTCGCCGGCGTCGGTACAAACAGACGCGCCAAGTTCTGTCATGTAAGCAACCCCTACCACACGCAAGGCAAGAGCAACATAAGAGGCATGTCCACCAGCCATTTCCCCCAGGTGACTTATGACGGATACGGCTTCCGTTAACATTGGCAACACCATTAAAAAAATAAGCACGGAAGCGGTTATTGTGATTAAAATGGCTGTCTCCGGGCTTTGTTTTTTAATTGTAATGCTAAGTACTGCCGCTAAAATTCCAACGGCCACAATTTGAAAAATACCCATGGTTGTCCACCTCTTAGAATATTGTATGATGGGAGGTGGGGGAATATGAAAAATTGGCTATTATACAAAATGTCAATATAGGCAATGTATTTTGGACCCAATGCTGTACAATAAAATTACCGCGGGAAATGAGGAGTATATACATCATGCAAAAATTTATTAGATCATCGCTTGATTACATTGAGCATAATCTTAAAGCCGATATAACAGTAGACGAACTTGCAGCAATGGCAAACTATTCTGTCAGGCATTATTGTCGCCTGTTTGCCCAAACAATGGATACTACTGTTGCAAGCTACATTCTTAAAAGACGCCTAGATCATGCTCTTGCCGAAATTTCATCAGGGCGAAAAGCTATAGCTGTAGTATTGGAATATGGCTTCGATACGTATTCGGGATTTTATAAATCATTTGTAAAAATGTATGGTTGTTCTCCTAAAAAGTATTTAAGCATTTACAAAAACAATAAATTGGAGGTGCCATTTATGCACGGAATAAACGAAATCAAAAAAATACTGGCTAATTGGGATGTGTCCGCAAACTTAGAAATTAAAGATATAACCCACACCGACTGGCAAACAAAGGAAAAATCTGAGTGGAAAACATGGGATGTTGGCGACATCTACTATCTTAAAACAAACGAACGGTCAAAAATGATACGCAATATTGCTATAGCCAAGGCACTTGCTAAGCAGGGTCTTTCTTCGGAATTTTTACCCGTTCCAACAAAACAGGGCAACGACTACCTTGATGGGGAGCATATTTTCTTGCTTACGAAAAAGATAGGCGAACCACTTAACTACCACCCCTTATCCGACGAGGAAATTGCTCAAATGGCGAATAATGAACTGCGGGAAAAACACGGCTTCGCCCTTGGGCAGGCAATTGCCAAGCTTCATAACGCGCTAAAAACAGTTCAAAATGATGTAAAACCGTGGGAAGGTAATTTGTACGAGCAGGGGAAAACTGCCATCCCGAAAGTGAAAACGCACAACTTGGGAATCGAGGACGATTTTTTCAATGACTATGCAGAAACCTTTGGCAAGCTGTATGATAAACTCCCCAAACACTTAATTCACGGTAACCTTTGCGTAGAAACCGCTGTTTATGAAAATAATCGGGTCACTGGCTTTAAGGGATTTGAAACCTTTGAGTTATCCTTCATAAGAATTTACGACATAGTCTGGGCTGCCGGCGAAATAAACACCCAGTCGCAGGTAGAGAACTATCTTAAAATGCTAACCGAAATGCTTAAAGGCTACGATAGCATAAACCCGCTATCCACGGAGGAAATACAAGCTGTTTATTATGTATTATGTGCCAATTATTTAAGAAACTGTGCGTATTTCACCAAGGAAATGGACGGAGTTTCTGATCTGTTGGCACGCAGTAACAAAGCAATGGTCTTTCTTGCGAAGAATAAAGAGATGTTTTGTAATTTGCTATAGCCCTTAATAGAATTGGCTTCTCCCTCAATACGCCCTAATTGAGAAGAGTATGACAAATTCTAAGACTATGTCATAAGACTTTTCAATAAACATGGGTTATAATGCCCACAAGTTAAGAGGTTCACTTCTCTCAATACTCTCTTTAACCGGCTCTCCGAAAATGGTAGCTCCATCATAGGGACAGTGAGCGTAGCGAACGCTACCCGTCCCGTCCTGCGTGTACCCGGCTCTGTGGATATCTATTGTTATGTTGTTTACCTTTTAACTTACCTGCCCATAAGGGCAAAACGGGATTGATATGCCATATTATTTTGCCAAATATTTGCACTGCAAGAAATATCGCGCGCGGCAGTGTTTGTAAAATCGGTAGCTTTTGTAGTGTGGTGTATCTTTCCAAAATAGCGGGCTTGGCCGCATTAGGGACAGTGAGTGTGCGAACGCTACCCGTCCCGCCTATGTATTCGCATATATGGGGAACCCATGGTATTACGATAATACCCCCTGTACAGCATATATGCGAAAAAAAATAAACACCCGCGGTCAACCCGCTAAAATTACACAAAGCTAAACCTTTAGGCGACTATCTTTAGCCGCCCGTGGGGCTTGCACATACACAAGCTCGCAGCTCTTTTTTGCGTGCACAAATTCCCCGGAAAGGGGTAATACTATAAGGTGGCTGTTAGGCGTGATTATTTCGCGCCTTTTTTTGTTTGGCTTAATGACATTATGTGAGCGTTGTATTCGGGTTCAATTGTAGTTATTATGCCTCAAGCTGGAACTGGTTTTGCAGGCCACCAATTTTACATAAACATACAAGTTTAGAATTTTTATTGCAACATACGTAGGAAACTGATACACTAATTACAAATATCGCCAATGAACGATTAATAATTATAGGATTTGCGATACGGAGGTGGACTACATATGATTGTGCTATGAGACTATAAAGAATTGTAGAGGCAACCGAATTTTGTTTCGATGTGAAAAAGGCGATGTTACAAAAACATTACTGTACATTTTGTGTACGCGAAAAAGGAGAAAACAATGAAAGACAAGACAAGACAAGACAAGACATATTATACCAAGAAATAGGTTAGTGCTAGCATTTTTATGTGTTATTGTTGTAACAGCTATAGTTGGACTACTAAACACCCAATTGGTAGTTTATGCGCAAACCGACGAAGGCGTAACAGGCGAATACCAAAGAGGTGGGTATACGCTGGATGAGATTCGTGCGATGTTGCAGCAGGGTGATATTCAAGAAATGGTACAACGTGGCGACCTGCGCGGGTTTGAGCGGAGATATAGACCAGATGGTGGCCCTATAACAATCCAAACCCCAGAAGAAGATGTGCTGGCATTTTTTAA
>Ga0123355_10018763_pt1 | contig 10992 bp, 9 predicted proteins | sample TergutEmb28metaG_3_FD_89872 | JGI IMG/M metagenome (GOLD analysis project Ga0123355, IMG submission 89872) | Embiratermes neotenicus P1 segment gut microbial communities from Petit-Saut dam, French Guiana - Emb289 P1 | ecosystem: Host-associated > Arthropoda: Insects > Digestive system > Gut ...
ATAGGCCGCGGGATTATGGCTGGCGGTGATGTTGACGCCCGCGTCGCAGCCAATCTCACGCACCGCGTAGGAAAGGGCGGGAGTAGGCATAAGCTCTCTATAAATGTATACTTTAATTCCGTTTGCGGCCAGGACTTCGGCGACATGACGCGCGAATTCTTCCGAGCGAAGGCGGCTGTCGTAGGCAATTGCGGCCGATAGCTTTTGACCTCGCCCCTGCTCTTGAAGATACCTGGCAAACCCTTGGGTGGCGCGCCCGATCGTGTAGCGGTTGATCCGGTTAATACCGGCGCCCATAATCCCGCGCAAGCCCGCGGTGCCGAAGTTTAGTTCCCGGTAAAAACGGTCGTTGATTTCCGCATGGTTATCCAAAATTGCGATCAATTCCTGTTGTGTCCGCGAATCGCCGGTTGTTTTCTCCAACCATAATTCATAGAGTTTGCGTTCTTGCGTCATACTTTATGTCACCCTCTTTTTGCGTTTCTCAATTTGCGGTTGCTGTTATTATACCATAAGCGCAGCTTACGGTATAATTGCCCATCGCCAGCGGTTGCCGCTTTAACGGTGAGCTGGCGGGGCATAAATATATAATAACTGCTGTGCAGTTATTATATCACAATTTTAAACAGCGATACCACAATTTTAGCAAGGTTTTTTCACGACAAGCTTGGCATATTTAAGAATCTCAAGTATAATTGTAAAAGAGTATCAACAAAATTCGACAGGCAGCCGGGAGGGATGATTGATGTTCAGTACCCTGAGCAGCTTTGGACTTAACGGAATCGAGCCGTATATCGTATCGGTCGAGGTGGATTCCAGGCGGGCTTTGCCCGGATTTGACATAGTAGGATTGCCTGATACCGCGGTCAAGGAGTCGCGGGATCGGGTGCGCTCGGCGGCTCAGAATTTGGGATACCCCATGCTTGCATCCAAAGTGGTGGCAAATCTAGCCCCGGCGGATACAAAAAAACAGGGATCGGTCTACGACTTGCCGATTTTGCTGGCGCTTATTGTGGCCTGCGGATATGAGGAGCTGGATTTTCGCGGAGTTGCGGTTATTGGTGAAATAGGGCTGTCCGGGGAGCTGCGCGGAGTGGCCGGAGTATTGCCAATGGTGCTGGACGCAGGCAAACTGGGATTTGAAAGAGTGATCGTTCCGGCGCAAAACGCGGCGGAAGCGTCTGTGGCAACCGGAGCGGAAATTCTCTGCGCAAATCACGCCAAAGAAGTTATAGATTATTTCAAGGGAAAAAGTCCCTTGCCGCGCGCGTCAGATAGCGGAAAACAAACGGCTCCGACACCCTATCTTCCTGATCTGGCCGACGTCAAGGGACAGCAGGAAGCCAAGCGGGCGCTGGAGGTAGCGGCGGCCGGAGGCCATAACATGCTGCTTATCGGCCCTCCCGGTACCGGAAAAAGCATGTTGGCCAAGCGCATTCCGTCCATATTGCCGCCCATGACCAGGGAAGAATCCATCGAAGTGACCAAAATACATTCAGTAGCCGGGCTGCTTCCGCCCGGAGTATCGCTTCTTGATCAGCGACCTTTCCGCTCGCCTCATCACACGGTATCCGCAGCGTCATTGACAGGAGGAGGGCCGGTTCCCAAACCCGGCGATATTTCTCTCGCCCATGCCGGCGTGCTGTTTTTGGACGAGCTGCCGCAATATCAAAAAAATGTGCTGGAAGTACTCAGGCAGCCACTGGAAGACGGAGAGGTAAACATATCGCGTGTACGGCAGCGCCTGACATATCCCAGCCGCGCGATGCTGGTAGCCGCAATGAATCCCTGCCCTTGCGGCTTATTCGGACATCCGGCAAAGAAGTGCAACTGCAATCCCCTGGCGATCAGCCGGTATCTTGGCCGAATATCCGGCCCGCTGCTGGACAGAATCGACATACATATGGAAGTATTGCCGGTTGAATATGAACAGCTTAAATCGACGCGAAAAGAAGAAAGTTCGGCAACAGTGCGGGAGCGAGTAAGCGCCGCCCGAAAAATCCAAGTGGAGCGGTTTCGCGGCAGAAAACAAAACGTATCCTGCAACGCGCATATACCTGCGTCAATGCTCGGCGAAGTCTGTCAAATGGAACCGGCGGCGGAAAAACTGCTCAAGTCTGCCTTTGATCGGATGGGATTAAGCGCAAGAGGATACGGGCGTATACTTAAAGTAGCGCGAACGGTCGCCGATCTGGATAACGCCGGGCTGATCGGCTCCGGGCACATAGCGCAAGCAATACAAATGCGCAGCCTCGACCGCACCTACTTTTCTTTTTAAGACTTCCTTTTCTTTTTGAGAAAAAAGAAAAGGAAGCAAAAGAAAAACTGTATGGTTCTCTTGAGCGTTTGCTTATTAGGTCGGAGATACTATATTATACGCCGGCTAACCGTGATAAATTGTAATAGCATACAAAACCCAGCATAAATATGCAAGAAGTCTTGCAATTCCAGGGATGATGATGTATGATATTGAGTATAAATATAAATTTCAATAAATAAAAATACATTGGTAGCGAGGTATGCACAATGCCAACAAAAGTATTCATCGACGGCGGAGAAGGCACCACCGGTTTAAGGTTATCGGAGCGGTTAAGTTCGCGCAAGGATATTCAGCTTCTTTCGATAGGTTCCGATATGCGAAAAGATGAAAAAGAGAAAGCGGCGCTTTCAAACGCCGCCGATGTAGTTTTTCTCTGCTTGCCTGACGATGCGGCGAGGGCGGCGGTTGCGGAAGTCAGCAATCCTAATGTCAGGGTTATCGACGCATCCACGGCGCACCGCACTTTGGATGATTGGGCGTATGGGCTTCCTGAGCTTTCGGCCGTTCATCGTGAGAAGATCCGGACAGCGGGGCGACTGAGTGTTCCCGGTTGTCATGCCACAGGATTTAACCTACTGGCATATCCATTGGTGTCGAAGGGATTGGCGTCGGAGAGTTATCCGTTTACATCCCACTCGATAACGGGGTATAGCGGGGCCGGGAAAAATGCTATCGCAAATTACGCCGCTAAAGATCGTCCTAAAGAATACGCGGCGCCGCGTCAGTACGCTTTGGGACAAAGCCACAAGCATCTGCCCGAGATGCAAAAGATATCGGGGCTTGCGTTTCCCCCGGTGTTTAACCCGATTATCTGTGATTTTTACGCGGGGATGGTAATAACGGTGCCTGTACATTTGCGGATGCTGGAAGGCCGCCCAAGCGCCAAAGAACTGCACGGATTTTTTGCCGATTTTTACGCCGGGCAGAAGGTGGTGAAAGTGCAGCCGTGGGGAAGCGAGCAGTTGCTGCCGGAATCCATGCTGGACGCGGAAAGCCTTGCGGGGCGGGATGATTTAGAGATTTATGTATTCGGAAACGATGAGCGCGCGATTTTGGCGGCGCGGTTTGATAATCTGGGCAAGGGGGCTTCGGGCGCGGCGATACAGGTTATGAACATTGCTCTGGGATTGCCGGAAGAAACGGGACTTGTGACAGGCAACGGTTGACAGTTTACAGTTGTTAATGGTAAAGTTTTTGGGTGGCGGCGTGCCGCCGCTGCCATGCCGCGGGCCTTATGTTGCAGAAAACTTTAACCATGCGCTCGCGTCCAGCGTGGCTGCCGATGTTGAGTTAGCTGATTATTCTACTAATTTCTAATTTCTAAAAACTAGCTACTATACTGAAAGGAGCCGACAACAACTATGTCCATCAAGCCTATAGATGGCGGAGTATGCGCACCGTCCGGATTTATGGCCGGAGGTATAAGATGCGGGCTTGCCAAAAAAAAACCGGACAAAAAGGATTTGGCGCTCATCTACAGCAAGGTACCCTGTACGGCGGCGGCGAGCTACACTACCAACAAAGTGAAGGCGGCCCCCATTCTGATCACAAAGCAAAATCTTGAAAACGGCAGAGCGCAGGCGATGCTTTGCAACAGCGGCAACGCCAACGCCTGTGCGCCCGGCGGGGAGGAAGCGGCCCTGAGCATGTGCTTAATGGCGGGCAAGCTGCTTAACATCAGCCCGCAAGATGTAATCGTTGCTTCTACCGGAGTTATCGGGCAGCCCTTGGATGTATCGCTCATTGACGCGGCGATGCCTGAACTGGGGAAGTCCTTAAGCGGGGATGCGCTTGGGAGTAAATCCGCGTCGGCAGCAATAATGACTACCGATTCACGCGAAAAAGAGATCGCAGTCACCTTTGAACTGGGCGGAAAAACCTGCACATTGGGAGGCATCGCAAAGGGGTCGGGAATGATTCATCCCAATATGGCAACAATGCTGGCGTTCCTGACTACCGATGCCGCGATATCCCCTACTATGCTAAAACAGGCGCTGGATACAGTTGTTGCGGACACTTTTAACATGATTAGCGTAGATGGAGACACCTCTACCAATGACATGTGCGCGATTCTCGCCAACGGCCTTGCGGGGAATGAGGAAATCACGCAGCCCGGCAACGATTACTACGTCTTTGTAAAAGCTTTAACGCATGTGTGTATATATCTGGCGCGAATAATGGCCCGGGACGGAGAGGGCGCCACCATGCTGCTGGAATGTACTGTAACCGGAGCGTCCGACGACAATGCGGCCAAGCTGCTTGCTAAATCGGTTATATGTTCCAATTTGGTAAAATGTGCAATGTTTGGCAAAGACGCAAACTGGGGCCGTATAATGTGCGCGTTGGGATACTCGGAAACCAATTTCGACCCTTCGAAGGTAAAAATCACCCTTTCGTCGAATACAGGAGCGGTAGTTGTTTGCAAAAATGGAACTGGAGTCCAATTTTCGGAGGACACGGCGCTATTGATCTTAAAGTCCGAGGAGGTTGAAATCAAGATAGATATAGGACATGGAGAAGGAAGCGCGGTAGCGTGGGGCTGTGACTTCAGCTACGATTATGTAAAAATAAATGGAGATTACCGCTCATGAAAACATATGACAATTCTATCGTAGCAAATGTGCTTATTCAGGCGTTGCCGTATATCAGGAAGTATTTCGGCAAAATTGTGGTTGTCAAATACGGCGGCAACGCAATGCAAAGCGAAGAACTCAAACAAGCGGTCATGAGCGATATTGTATTGCTGTCGCTTATCGGCATCAAAGTTGTATTGGTCCATGGCGGCGGCCCTGAGATCAACGCCATGCTCGATCAACTGAACATGGAAACAAGATTTGTCGGCGGGTTGCGGTACACCGATGCGGAAACAGTTAAAGTAGTCCAAATGGTGATGTCGGGCAAAATCAACAAGGATCTGGTTGGAATGCTCACCCAACACGGCGGGAAAGCGATCGGGCTTTGCGGATTGGACGGCGGCCTTATCCAGGCAAAAAAATTGGAAAGCAAGGAAGATTTAGGCTTCGTTGGAGAAGTCACCGGCATCAACGCTTCTGTGATATTGGATCAGATCTCGCTTGGGTATATCCCGGTTATATCGACAATAGGAGGAGATGAACACGGCAACGTTTACAACATAAACGCGGACACGGCGGCGGGGGCGATTGCCGGGGCGCTGAAAGCGGAAAACTTGATCCTGTTGACAGATGTGCGCGGACTTCTTACAAATAAGGACGACGACAACACATTAATCCAGCAGGTGAATATAAGCGAGGTTCCTGCTCTAGTGCGCGACGGAATTATATCGGGGGGAATGATCCCCAAAATAGAAAGCTGCGTACTGGCGGTGCGCGAGGGAAGCAAAAAAGCCTTTATCATCGACGGCCGTATACCGCACTCAATTCTGATCGAGCTTATGACCAACGAGGGCATCGGGACAATGTTTAAAGTTTAGCGGGGTGCGGGGTCTTGGCCACAGGGCATCTAAATTATAAAAAGCACAAGCAGTTTGCCGGGCTTTACCCCGGCAAACCGCGGAGGGGTAGCAGGATGGTGGCAACAACCAGCGCAACGCAATAATACATGACCGTAGGAGCGACGTAGAGCCGTTAACGAACTACACAAACGATCAGTAAAACCGTTTAAAAATTTTTGAAGATTTTTAAGCGGGGGACGTGGGCGGAGCCCCCAAAGGGAGGTACCCAGACAATGACATTCCAAGAACTGCAACAAAAAGATACAACCTATATCGCGAATACCTACAACCGCAACCCTATCCTCATCCAAGAGGGGCAAGGCAGCGAACTAAAGGACGGGGAGGGACGATCCCTGATTGATTTCTCAGCGGGGATCGGAGTATCTTCGGTAGGGTATGGCAATCCGGATTGGGTAAATGCTGTAACCGCTCAAATTGGCAAGCTGGCGCACATTTCCAATCTATACTATACTCAACCTATGATCGAACTTGCTGAAAAATTATGCGTAAAAACCGGGATGCGCCGCGTTTTCTTCAGCAATTCGGGCGCGGAGGCCAATGAGGGCGCGATAAAAACCGCCCGCAAATACATGAGCGACAATTACCCGGGGCAGCGCGATACGATTCTTTGTCTGTACAATTCTTTTCACGGCAGGACAATCGCCACTTTGAGCGCCACCGGCCAAGATAACTTTCACAAACATTTTGGCCCATGGCCGGCGGGATTTGCGTTTACGACGGTAAACGACATCGCGCAGCTCCATGAAAAGTGCGCTGAAAATGTAGGCGCGATTATGATCGAGTGCGTGCAGGGCGAGGGCGGCGTTATCCCGCTGGATGAAGGCTTTTTGGCCGAAATCTCCGGTATTTGCGCGAAGCGGGATATCCTGCTGATTGTGGATGAAATCCAAACCGGGGTCGGGCGAACCGGCAAGTTTTTATGCGTCGAACATTACGGCCTCAAGGCGGATGTTATCACGCTGGCCAAAGGGTTGGGCGGCGGGCTGCCGATCGGAGCGGTTTTATTCGGCGAAAAGACGATGGCCACACTGGGCAAGGGAGATCACGGCTCCACCTATGGAGGGAATCCGATCTGCTGCGCGGGAGCTGGTGCGGTAGTAGATATCATCGACGAAGCGTTCCTTGCGCGGGTGGCGCGAAATGGGGAGTACTTTAAGAAAAGTCTGGAGCAGATTCCCGGTATCACAACGGTAACGGGTAAAGGCTTAATGCTTGGGGCAACGCTGGAGGAAGGAATCAAGAACGCCGAAGTAATAGCGGCTTGCCTGGAAAGAGGGCTTATGTTGCTTATGGCCAAGGAAAAGTTGCGATTTCTGCCTCCGCTCACAATAACGACGGAGGATATCGACAAGGGCCTTGGTATTCTGAAAGAGGCTTTACAATCGGTTAAAAAAAATAACAATTAAACATGGGGGAATATTAAAATGAAACATTTTCTAAAGCTGCTTGATGTAACGGGAGAAGAAATAATCAATTTATTAAACTTGGCCGACCAACTTAAATACGAAACCAAGCAAGGCGTTGAACATCATCATTTGAAAGGTAAAACCTTGGCGCTTATATTTATGAAGGCGTCCACCCGCACGCGGGTGAGCTTTGAGGTAGGTATGGTGCAGCTGGGCGGGTATCCGCTGTTTTTATCAGCGAACGACTTGCAACTGGGGCGCGGAGAACCTATATCGGATACGGCAAAGGTACTGTCCCGCTATGTAGACGGCATAATGATCCGAACATTCAAGCAAAGCGACGTGGAAGATCTGGCCAAATACGGCAGTATTCCGGTAGTCAACGGCCTGACCGATACTTTCCATCCTTGTCAGGTGCTGGCCGATCTGATGACGATACGGGAACACAAAGGCGTGCTGTCGGGGCTAAAGCTGTGCTTTATCGGCGCCGGGTACAACATGGCCAATTCGCTGACGGTCGGCGGACTCAAAGTAGGAATGAAAGTTTCGCTGGCGATCCCGAAAGGATATCAGAATCTTGACCAGTCGGTACTAGATTTCGCAAAAGGAAACCCGAATTTCACTCTAACCGACAACATTGAGGAAGCGGCCGCGGGCGCGGACGTCATGGTAACGGACGTTTGGGCCTCGATGGGGCAGGAAAGCGAAGCCGAAGCGATCCAGAAAACGTTTGCGGGATATCAGATAAATGATAAGACTATGAAATTCGCCAAACCTGACGCGATGGTGTTGCATTGCCTGCCAGCCAAGCGCGGACAGGAGATCACCGCAGAAATTATGGATAAACACACCGAAATCATTGACGAAGCGGAAAACCGTCTCCATGCTCAAAAGGCGGTACTCTTAACACTTATGAAATAAAAACACCGCCGCAGTTACCATTTAGGTGACTGCGGCGGCTTAGCTTGTCAAGAAAGAGGTTGTTTTATGGCAATTGGATTTAAGAAAAAAATATCAGTAGTTACTATGTGCACAATTATAGGCTTAATTATCGCAATTATAACCCTTATAGTATTGCTAGTAGATTTTTTTGAAAGCAGAGATGACCAAATCACCATTACATATATACTTGAAGATGGACGGCGCTTAGAGGGTCTCGAAGGAAGCCCAAGGCGCCACGCAGATATCGTTAGCTGGGATTCCACAATTCCTCTAAGGATTGCAAGTGGACGAGAAGGTTATCACTTCTACCGATGGTGGACCCAATATGAAAGCACCGTTATCAACGACATGGACGATGTGAGAAGATTCCTCGCTCATCGAGGGTCAAATCAAATATATCTTGTAGCAGATTGGATGCCGACCTATATATATAGAATTCGGTTTTGGCTTAATGATGGAACCGACCGTTATCTTTATAGGGCATTCAACCATAGTGACGTTCACACGCCATTGTCTGCATTTCATTTATTTTACTTTGAAACCGATGATGGTGAATTAATTCCAAATGAAAATATACTACAGCGCCCAGGCCTTAGACGGATGGCTTGGACAAATATGCCGCGTACAATTCAAGAACCCCCATTTGTAGCTGTCCATTCAAGCAATCAATTAATCCCGGGACGTACTATAGCCGAACTCTTATTGGATCCACTTTTTATATCTGACCGAGATGGTAACAATTTCTATATTGATGTGTATGCTGCATGGTATAGAATTCCTGATTAATTGATGGATTTGACGGGCTGAGCCGCCGCAGTCACCAATTAGGTGACTGCGGCGGCCGGTTGCCTGAGATTATTTATCTTCCGTGGGTTGAAAAGGCGTAGTTTGGTACTCTTTTTCAAGGGTATTGTGCATGTAAGGGGCACCGGCGTTATTGAGGGCCATTTGAAGTGACCGACTGCGGGCCTCTTTATCCTTAAACATGGTTATGTATTCATCCCAGGTAAGGTTAACCGTTTCTCCCGTAAGCAGGGCTTTTTGGATACCCTGCGTTTTTTATCTGTCACGGCGGTACTCCTTTGCGAAAAACATGGAAGTTCCTGTGTATTTTCCTGGAATTTGTGGTATAATAATTGACAGTTAAGGAGTCTGCTTCGCGGACATTGTAATTCTGAGCGTAGCGAAGAATCTTCAAGACCCTTCGCTACGCTCAGGGTGACACTAAATTCATTTTCAATTGTCAATTATCATACCACAGATTTATGGAGTTTGACATATTTATGCGTAAGTATCTCTTTCGTTACCTGATTTTTTGGCTGCCGGCGATAGTGGCATCCTACCTTTTAACTTCCGGGGAGATGATGCCACAGATTGTCCGGTGGTTTTTTGGTTTTTTCATGTTGTTTGGATGGGGCGTCAACACGGCCATGTTCGCATACAACAATCTGCGGGGTGCGCTTTCGTTTGTGCTTGGTTATTTGGGGGTAAACGTTTTGCTTATCATGGGGCTGCACCACGCGCCTTTCGGATCGGCCAGCTATCGCGTCTTTGTTCATGCGGCGGGGCTGTTTACCTATCGGCCGCTAAGTATGATTTACCAGATGCTGCTTGACTTTTCGATTTTTCAGGAAATGTGGATAGTTTTAATTGTGACGGGGATTTGTCTGGTTGGGCTTTTGTTCGGACTGCTTTACCGGCAGATCAGGCCCAACCCGTATCGCCCAACGTTTATACGGTAAAAGTTTTTAGGGGGTAAGTAAAGAACCATGAGAAAAATTTTGAGTTTGGCGCTGGCGGCGGCAATGGTTTTATCGTTTGCTTTTACGGTATGGGCGGCCGCGCCTGCTGCAACAGCGCCTGAGCGCAATCTTGTGTTTGACGCAAACACAGACATGATATTTGACGCAAGCACAGGCACGATAACGCAATACATAGGCCCCGGCGGAGATGTTGTGATACCAAGCACTATCGGCGGGGTGGCGGTTAGGGCTATTGGGGATTGGGTGTTTGCCGGTAATGATAGAATTACAAGCGTAATAATCCCATATGGCGTTACACATATTGGATATATGTCATTTTTTATTACAGCTTAACAAGCATAACAATCCCCGCAAGCGTTACATCTATTGACAGACAAGCGTTTATCCATAGCAGAAATCTTTATACTGTTTACTTTGAATCCGCAACACCGCCCGCAACAATGGGAGAGGATGTCTTTATGGACGTAGCCCCCGGCGCGCGGGCAATCGTGCCGCCCGGCGCAACCGCTTTCGGCCCAGAGGGATCTTTGTGGAACGGCTTGATCGTTACATATAATACCGATAACTATAACCCGCCAACCGGGAGAGGCTGACAATAAAAAACCGGAGCGTTGCGCTCCGGCCCGAACTTCCGAACTTTTACCTACTTATGTTCATAGTCAGCGCCGAACGCACCAGAATGCCAAACGCTCTGGTAAATGTCATCCTGTCCACGCTGCCAATTGCCCTTAACGGATATGATCCCAACAGCGAACCGTCTACCAAAACATCCACCGTGCCCAATATCTGGCCCATATAAACAGGCGCTTCCACATCTTCCGCCAAAGTTACAACCTGCTCAATTTTGTCTGCTTTCCCCTTTTCAACTACATAACTGCCCGGCGCTTCAAACGCAGGCAAAACCGTTTCCTCCACCCCGCGAAGCACCCTGACCGGCGTAAGCTGATCGGTGATTGAAGGCGGCATTACCGACGTATAGTTGGCAAATCCATAATCCAAAAGGCCGCGGGCCGCCGCAAAACGGGCGTCGGAGGTGGGCGATCCCATCACTACCGCCACAAGCGAAAG
>Ga0123355_10018764_pt1 | contig 10992 bp, 10 predicted proteins | sample TergutEmb28metaG_3_FD_89872 | JGI IMG/M metagenome (GOLD analysis project Ga0123355, IMG submission 89872) | Embiratermes neotenicus P1 segment gut microbial communities from Petit-Saut dam, French Guiana - Emb289 P1 | ecosystem: Host-associated > Arthropoda: Insects > Digestive system > Gut ...
AAAAGGGACGATTACAATGAACCTTATTCTATGTTGCGACTTTGGCTCCACGTTCACCAAACTAACAGCCATAGATCCACAAACTGCCGAAATTATAGCCTTTGCCAGGGCATTTACTACAATAGACCACAATGTAATGGATGGCTTTAACATTGCGTTACATGAAATAGAACACCAATGTGGGCACCGTAATTTCGACATTTGCCTTGCGGCAAGCTCTGCCGCCGGGGGCTTAAAAATGGTGTCTAGCGGCCTTGTGCCAGACTTAACGGCAAAAGCATCACGCCTTGCCGCCGCCAGTGCGGGGGCAAAGGTGCTAAAAACATACTCCTATGAATTAACTTCCGCTGATACAGCGGAAATTGCACACATCTCCCCGGATATAATCTTACTAAGCGGCGGAATAGACGGCGGTAACAAAGATGTACTGTTGCGCAACGCTGCTGGTATTTCTCAAATCCCTGGGGATTTTTGCGTTATAATAGCAGGCAACAGAGCTGCCGCAGACGAGGCTTATAACCTTATACTGTCCGCAGGTAAACGTGCTGTTATATGTGAAAATGTAATGCCACAGTTTGGCAAGCTAAATATAGAACCTGCAAAAAATGCAATTCGTGAGTTGTTTATCAAAAATATTATATCCGCAAAAGGGCTGGATAAAGCCCAGCTTTTTATGTCTGCGGAAATTATCCCCACACCTCTGGCTGTCTTTGAAGCGGCAAAATTGTTAAGTGAAGGTCTGTCGCTTGCTGATAGTAATGAATTGGGTTTAGGCGAGCTAATGGTCTTCGACTTAGGCGGGGCTACAACCGATGTATATTCCATGGCAGACGGCTTGCCCAAAAATCCACAAGTATATGTGCAGGGCCTAATAGAGCCCTTTGCAAAACGTACGGTGGAAGGAGATATCGGTATGCGCTACTCCCTTTCTCCTATGTTAGACGCAATTACAGGATTCCACGAAACCTACGGCATTTCTAAAGAAGATGTCACCGCATGGCAAACCATATGCGCCGCAAATCCTTCCGCTTTGCCCGCCCACGAATATGCAGCCTACAAACCTGTAGAGCAAGCCCTTGCAACCGAGGCCATAAGATTATCTGCCGAACGGCATGTAGGCTTTTACGAAAGCACCTACACCCCCATGGGCGAGACAATTATCCAAACAGGCAAGGATTTGACAGGGGTAAAGTATGTAATAGGAACCGGTGGTGCAATTATAGGTTCAAGCGCACCAGATGAAATTTTGCGTGCGGCCATTTACAGCCCCCGAGATTTGAATTTGCTAAAACCGCAAAACCCGGAGTTATTATTAGATAAGGAATATTGCTTTTCCGCAATTGGGTTACTGGCGCAAAAGCTCCCGCAGCTTGCATTTAAAATGATGAAACGGAGGATGATATGAAAAAATCTCCGAATATATCAACAAAACGCCTAACGCTAAGGCCAATACTCCCGACAGATTTACAAAACATAACTTACTTACTCCACTCCAAAATTCAAGAACATGCAGGCCCATACATGCCTCATTCCCCCAAAGATTTAGCCACACACATCCAACGCATCGCAAGTAGCACTTCATGTTTAATAGAGCTGAACGGCAAAGTAATTGGTGACATAGGCGTTTTTTCAACCCAAGACAAAGCAGATGTATACATGTATTCGATTCATGATACTGCAGCCTCTAGTAACTCGGGTTTATGAAATGTATCTTAACTTGTAAGAGGGAGAATTGTTTATGATTGATTGGATACAAGTATTATTTGCCGGTGTTGGTGCCGGGCTTGGCTCCGCAATTTCTGGTAAAATAAAAACAAGAATATCAAAACTACAAAGCGGCACAGTTAGAGTTTTGATTATTATAGCAGTAGTAGTTGCGTATCTAGCAATTGGCATTATGTTAGGTCTTTTGCTACAAAATATTTTCCCGGACAATCAGCGGTTACAGGCCGGAATCCGGTCGTTTACGATGTTTGGCGCAATATGTATTGCCCTTTTTGGGCGCACGCCAAACAAGCCACCCCCTAAAAATAAATAGTGAAAGGTGACCCCTATGAACCTAAAAAATGAAAAATTATCAAACGACATATTCTACAATATTCGCAAAGATGTGTTAACACACTGGCAAACGGGCCAGGACGCTAACTTTGACGAAGCTGTAACCTATCAAAAATCTATTCCAAAAGAAAAACGTTTCGACATAAAACTAGATGAAGCGGACGCAAACCAAAAAACACTAACTCAACCCCGTGCAGGCGTAGCTCTTCCTGCACAGCTAATAGAACTTTTGCGCCATTTAGAAGATGAAGGCGAAGCCGACTTATTGCCAACAACAATAGACAGCTACACCCGCCACAACCGCTACGACGAGGCTCAAATTGGCATAGATGAAAGTATAAAAAACAACCGCTCTATGTTAAACGGCTTTCCGGCGGTTAATTTTGGTGTGCAGGTCTGCCGGGATGTAACATCTGCGCTGCGTAGCCCTGCACAAGTACGTCACGGTACGCCGGACGCGCGTTTGCTTACGGAAATAACAGTTGCCGGGGGGTTCACCTCCTACGAAGGTGGCGGAATTTCTTATAACATACCATATTCAAAAAAACACCCTCTGGATAAAACAATTTACGATTGGCAATATTGCGACCGTCTTATTGGTTTGTACGAAGAAGCTGGTGTAACCATTAACCGGGAGCCTTTCGGACCATTAACAGGCACCCTTGTTCCCCCAAGTATTTCCAACGCAGTGGCAATAATAGAAGCACTGCTGGCGGCGGCGCAAGGGTGTAAGCATATAACGGTGGGTTATGGCCAATGCGGCAACTTAATTCAAGATGTGGCAGCAATTAAAAGCCTGCGAGAGCAAACGGAATTTTATTTAAGAGAGCACGGTTTCGGCGATGTTAAAGTATCTACTGTATTCCACCAATGGATGGGTGGCTTTCCACAAGACGAGAGCAAGGCATTTGGTGTTATTTCTTGGGGCGCGGCGGCAGCAGCATTGTCTTGTGCTACAAAAGTAATTGTAAAAAGCCCGCACGAGGCTATGGGTATCCCTACAAAGGAAGCTAATGCGGCGGGACTAAAGGCAACCAAGCAAGTTGTAAATATGCTTACCGACCAGAAACTCTTAAGTATTAATGATGTAGATGCAGAGAGCGACGTTATAAAGGAAGAAGTTCGTTTAATAATGGACAAGACATTAGAACTCGGGGCTGGAGACATAGCAAGGGGAACAGTACGAGCCTTTGAAGCAGGTATAATTGACGTACCATTTGCTCCAAGTATGTTTAACGCAGGCAAAATTTTGCCCGCACGTGACGATGCTGGAGCGGTACGTTTATTAGAATGCGCAAATTTACCGTTTAGTAATGAGCTGAGAAATTTCCACCGTGCAAAACTAGAAGAGCGTGGCAAGCGGGAAAACCGTGAGGTTAGCTTTCAGATGGTTATAGATGATATATATGCTATTGGCCGTGGGCATTTAGTAGGCCGGCCATAAGATATATCTACCGCTTAGGAGAATAATTATGACAACTTTAAATGATGAACAAACAAAAAGCCAATATATCCACCCGCTCCTTGGATTTTCTCCTATTATTAACATTAACACGCCGGAAGCTGCGAACATGGTTAGAGAAGTTAAGGAGTACAAGGGGCAAGAGCATTTGTGTATTGCATGCACTCAATTACCTGAGGCAGAATATACCGAAGCATTTGGGGTACCAGGGTATACTAAGCGTGAAAGAAAACGCATATTGGTAGAATGGATTGAATTTTTGCAAACAAATAAAAAAGCATTTAGGGCACTGCATTTTAACTCACGTGTTCCGCAAGAATTATTTGATGCGGCTTGTTGCCAAGAAAATTTAGAAGAACTACGTTTAAAATGGGGAGCATATTCAGACTTGTCTGCACTTAGAAGGTTGAAGAAGATAAAATTTCTGGATATAGGGTCTGGTGCAGGTGTTCGAGATATTTCTGTATTGGGTGATCTAGAAACGATTATTATTCTCGAAATTGAAAACTTTAAAAGGATCGAAGATTATGCAATTCTTGCCAGGCTAAACAAGCTTGAACAACTTATAATTTATCCAGGCCTGTATGGCCGCATACCAATGAAAGACCTGGAGTTTGTACGTGAAATGAAAAGTCTTTCATCGCTTATAATATCTGCAACAATTAAAAGAAAGTATTCGTTCAAGGAGCTTGAAGAGCTTTGTACAGCAACTGCCACTTTACAAACAGCTCGAATAAATAGCTTTGAATATAATGTAACCAACTAATACAATCCCATAAAACGGAGGTTTATCAAATGAAAATCATAGACTTAGTCTGCTCATCCGGCAGAACCGGCTTCTTCTTCGATGACCAATTGGCAATAAAAACAAACGCCGTAAAAGATGGCAACACATACCGAGGCTACCCCGTAACCCCTGGATTCCAAGCCGTACGCCAGGCGGGGGAAGCTGTTTCTATCATGTTAATCCTAGACGACGGCCAAGTAGCTTACGGAGACTGCGCTGCCGTCCAATATTCCGGTGCAGCGGGCCGAGACCCGCTGTTTTTGGCAGACGATTTTATCCCAATAATAAACGAAGTCATCCGCCCCATACTGGTTGGGCGTGAAATTACAACATTTCGAGAAATGGCAGAGGAATTGGATGCACTGCATTACAATGGCAAGCTACTGCATACAGCAATCCGTTATGGCATAACCCAAGCGGCTTTAGATGCTGTAGCAAAATCTAAACATAAACTAATGGCGCAAATTATTGCACAAGAATACGGAACTGAAATTTCCAACACACCCATCCCAATTTTTAGCCAATCTGGCGACGAACCGCAACTTAATGCCGACAAAATGATATTAAAAAAAGCCGACGTGCTGCCCCATGCATTGTTTAATAACGTAGACAAAGTTGGCTTCCAAGGCTTTAAGCTGCTGGAATATGTAAAATGGCTACGCAACAGAATTTTTGACCTGCGCTGGTCGGAGACATACAATCCAATAATTCACTTAGATGTTTACGGCACAATTGGCGTAGTTTTCGACCATTCCTACGACAAAATTGCGGACTTTTTACAGCAATTAGAAAACGCTGCCAAGCCATTAAAAGTACGTGTAGAAGGCCCAGTAGACATGGGGGACAGGGAAACACAAGTACTTGTAATGATGCGCCTCCGCCAAGTTTTGCAAATGCGTAACATAGATGTAGAGCTTGTGGCAGATGAATGGTGCAACACGCTAGAAGATATTATTTACTTTACAGAAAATAATGCCGGTCACATGGTACAAATAAAAACCCCCGATTTGGGGGGGATTAACAACTCCATAGAAGCTGTATTATATTGTCAAAAACATAATATGCCGGCCTACCTTGGCGGCACGTGTAACGAAACAGAACGCTCTGCGCAGGTGTGTACACACATTGCCATGGCGGTTTCCCCTGTTCAAGTGCTGGCAAAGCCGGGTATGGGTATGGATGAAGGATACATGATTGTGTATAACGAAATGCGCCGGATTTTGGCCTTGAAGGATAGGATGTAAACAGGAGTGGCAAAATGGATGCATAGCTATAGGATTTTTTATATGCAATAGGAAATTACTTTATAATTTCCGGGCAACCTGTGTGAGAAAAAGTGGCAGAGCCGCTTTTTTTTATGTGCCAGGAAATTGCTTCGCACTTTCCTGGCCGTTTGCTACGCAAACGGTGCTTCACGACTGCATGAAAAAAAGCGGCGTAGCCGCTTTCTTGATTATAATCATCTATTATCTTGACTTATACCCCACATGGCATGGATACTATTGCTACGCAACCACCGTCTTCGTCTATTTCAACACGCATGTTTCCTCCTAACTCATTTACCAGCCAGCGGCAAATCTCTAGCCCCATTCCACTCCCATGGGACCGGTTTCCTCCCCGTATGGTGTTTGCATTATTGTGTATAACAATATGCAAGTAACTATCAACTTCTGTTGCATAAACTGTAATACGGCCGTTTTTGTGACCAGCGGCTTCTATTGCATTTTTGAGTAAGTTAGAAAATACTAGCCTTACGTACTGTTCATTTCCATAGTAATTTAATGTTCGGTCGAAATTAAATGCTAAAGAAATATCGGGCATTGCAGCCTGATATTCCTTTAGCATTTCTGTCAGCAGGTCTGTAATATTTATTGTGCACTTTGTGTGTTGTTTCTTAGTGTTAATCAGTAATTCATGTACAAGGTCGCAAATATCCCAGAGAGCCTGTTGGATATTATTGCAGTATTCGTTAACCTTGGCGGATGTATTTGTTTGGCGTATTAGGCTGACATAGGCCATTGCAAGTGAGGCAGGTGTTTTTATTTCATGGGCTAATGCAATTGCCGGCATGTTTTGTGGGTATAGTTCTACAGACATAGCTATCTTTGTGGCAGGGCTATTGTTCTGCCCACAACAATAAGGTCAGGGTCATCTATATCGTTAAGTGCCATAATTTCGCTTGTCATGGCAATATCCCCAAAAAAGTATATGCTTATGGCATGCAGGCTATCGCCGGGCTGGATAGTGTATGTGGCAGGTATGGATGGGATAAGCACTTCTGCTGATTGATAGGCTTGCGGTAGTGGTGCTAGTGGTTCAGGTTCTGGTGTAGGAGTTTGCTCTATTATGGCGGAGGGTGGCAATTCTTCTGTAGCGGAAGGTGTGTAGGGTGCTACAGCTCCCAATGTATCTTGCTGGGTTTCTATATTATATACTGATACAGCCGGTGGGCTTACTTCCGCAAAAACTGGGGCAAACTCTGGGTTGGATATTTGTGCAAACAAATTCCTATGGGATGTAACTAGCTGACGGATTTCACCTTCCATGCGGTCTATTCGGTCTTGGCTTCGGATAAGTCCAACCCCCATTACAAACACAACCACAAATAATACAGCACACAAACCAGATAGCAGACTGGACGTACGTTTTTGTTCTGTGCGATTACCACGTCGCTTTGCACCGCTTACCTTGTGGCGGAGGATGGCATCTTTTGGGTTGGTCATGTGGCTTCTGTCGTCGTATTCGTCTTCGTAATCATCGTAGGTGTTGTGGTGGGGGGTATATTCTTCTTCCAACTTAGGTGGTGTAAGCTCTACAAAAGTTGGCTGCTTGGCATAGTCTATGGATTTGTTGGTTAGCATATACTCATGCATATTTACATTTTTTTCGTAGTATATGAAGTAACCACTAACTTCTGCTAGTCTTTCCGCAGGGGTTGCAGCGGTTGGGTTTGCTGTGTAAAATGTGTTTACACGCTCTAATGGGTCCATAACAAATAAAACTTGATATGGCTTGGTAAACTGGCGCAAATGATATGCGCCGTAGTGCTGGTTTAAGTACGTACCGTAGCTTGGCTGAGATTGCATCCAGCCCACAATTTCCTGGCCGGGGAAATGCTCTTCCAACATGGCTTCAGCATATTCTGCACTTTGGTGGGAAAAGCGAGTGTAGCCTTCCATTTTTTCCGCATACATGCCGTATATTGCTCCGGAAATAAAGAGGAATGGCTGGTTGTCTATTAGCATATGACGCCCAATTAAGTATGCAAGCCTTTCTTCATAGCCCCCGCTTGTTGCATACTGGTGTAAAAATGTGCAAACGTAATCTTCCATGTAAATACGAATGCCGCTTCCTATACTGCCTATTTGCTTTATGTTGGCAGGTAATGTAAAATCGTGCATATCTCCCGCTCCTTTACGTTCTGTTTTGTTAGGTACAAGCCTATCACATGCAAAAGTAAATATTTGGTAATTTTTTGAAGTCGAAAAAAATATTCTATCACCAACTAACGACCGGAAGTGACATATATAAATTAAGGAGACCTCTGCCATGTATGAATTTTACCTCCAGCATAAACAACGCACAGACCGTGCCGTATTCTTTATTTTGATAACTGTGGTGGTGTATGCATTTTTTACAGTGCTGTTTCCATTCCTTGCACCATTCTTTTTTGGGCTGTTAATTGCACTTTTAATGGAGCCGCTAGTGCGCATTATAGTTAACAAACTTAAGTGGAAACGCTGGATTGCTTCTTTAATTTGCCTTCTTTTATTTTTGGCCATTATAAGTAGTCTAGGTGCATGGCTGGTTACAACGCTTATTCGCCAAATTTCTGCCTTTGCAGAATCTGCGCCAGAGCATATAGAAGAACTGGCGGGCAGGCTGAACGAGCTTAACCTTAGATTCCAAAGGCTGGGAGACAATTTGCCGGAAAGTTGGGATATCCCAGAAATTCAAGACGTATTGTTAACTCTTGTAACCGTTCTTTTTGGTGAAGGAATGCGAGACCACGGTGCACGATTTGCAACAGCTATACCAAATTTCTTTCTTAATACGACAATCATGTTAATAACAGCCCATCTCATCATTTCGGATAGGGAAAATATTTTTAATACAGTAAAAAAAGCGTTTCCAAAATGGATATCTCGGCAAATGAGCCAGACAAAGAAAGGCTTGTCTAAGGCAATGGGTGGTTACTTCCGTGCCCAGTACATTTTAATGGTGGTAGTAGGAATACTCAGTATTTTAGGGCTGTTGATATTAGGCAACCAGTATGCCCTACTGTTAGGGATGTTGCTTGCGGCTTTAGACTTTTTGCCAATTTTAGGTACAGGGGCAGTTTTTGTGCCTTGGGCGTTGGTTAGTCTGGCAATGGGTAATTTTCAGCAGGCGATAGGACTGGGTATTGTCTATGGAGTAATAACAATTACAAGGCAAGTGTTACAGCCTAAAGTTTTAGGAGACCAAATGGGAGCACACCCTTTAGCTTCGTTAATGTCTATATTTATTGGTTTCCGTATTTTTGGGCTTTTGGGGCTGGTAATTGGCCCATCGCTTTTGATGATATTTGTTGCTGTGTACGAGACGGAGCAGGAGCCTGTAGCGGATAGGTAAGGCCATTTTAGCAATGCCTGCCTAAACGTTTCCTGACGCCTCATTTGATGAGCTGGGGCTTGTCCGCAATGGCAGAGCTGTGAGATTTGTGGCAAGTAGCAGACTTTGGCCCAACTAGCATTAAATAAAGGAGTTGATTTTATGTACGATACCGCAGAAAGAAAAGAACGCTTCATACTAATAGCCGTAGAAAAAGACGGCAGTGATAGCGAAACTGACTTAAACGAATTAAGCCTACTGATAGACACTGCCGGGGCGGAAGAGGTAGGCCGAATAATACAAAAACGTGACGCAAAACACCCCGGCCACTATCTTGGCAAAGGTAAGCTGGATGAAGTAATGGCCTTAGTAGATGCAATGGACGCAGATGCTGTAGTTGCAGATGACGAGCTTACAGCAAGCCAGCAACGTAACTTAGCTCAAAAACTTAACGTAAAAGTTTTAGACCGCACAATGGTAATTTTGGACATATTTGCCCAACGGGCTCACACTGCAGAGGGCAAGGCACAAGTAGAGCTTGCTCAGCTGAAATACAGTATTTCTCATTTAACGGGTCTTGGGGTTTCGTTATCCCGCCAAGCAGGTGTTGCTGCTCATGGCGGTGTAGGTAATAGGGGCCCGGGGGAGAAAAAGCTGGAGCTTGACCGCCGTCACATCCGCAGCCGCATAGACCAACTTAACAAGGAGTTAAAAGAGCTACGGGAAAACCGTGCTATTTTGCGTAAAAAACGTATGAAACAAGAAATTCCTGTTATAGCACTTGTAGGATATACAAATGCAGGAAAGTCTACATTGCTTAATGCGTTAACAGGGGCAGGTGTTTTTGCGGAGAACAAACTGTTCGCTACATTGGACACAACTACACGCAAAATGGAGTTGCCCGATGGTGGGGCGGAAATTTTGCTTACAGACACCGTAGGTTTTATTAACAAGTTGCCGCACCATTTGATACAAGCCTTTCGCGCTACGCTGGAAGAAACACGTTTTGCGGATATTTTACTCCATGTTGTAGATGCGTCTTCGCCGCAAGCTAAGCAGCAAATGGAGACAGTGTATGAAACATTAAAAAGCTTAGAGTGTTTGGATAAGCCAATTATTACTGCTTTTAACAAAATGGATGCAATGGAAGAGATGGAGCTGCCAGCAGATACAAAGGCAATGTACACAACACAAATATCTGCAGTAAAATATACTAATATCCCTGTGCTTTTGAAGGATATAGAAAAAGTTTTAGATTCTACCCGGAGCAAAATTAAGGTGTTAGTTCCGTATACTCAAGGTGCGTTGGTAAGCCAAATTTATGCTACTTGTAAAGTACTATCTGCAGATAATCTTGAAGAGGGTACGCTCATTGAGTTGTACGCTACAGATGAAATGCTGTTAAAGACGGAGGAGTATAGGCAAAAGATATAGTTGAAAAAACCACCGTAAGTAAGCAGATTAAGAAAGCAAATTAAAAAGCTGTTGCAAAACGCTAAAGAGCACTTTGCAACAGCTTTTGTTGTTAGCTTCATAATTTCTCTACTCTACAATGTACGGTTTCAAAAGGGGCAGGACCCTTTCCTCGTTGTTGTGAATTTGAAGGGTTAGAGGCTTGCCAAGGTCTAGGCTAAAAATGCCCATAATAGACTTTGCGTCTACTACATAGCGGTCAGACACTAGGTCAAAGTCGCCTTCCAGTGGAGATACGGTGTTTACAAAGCCCTTTACCTTCTCTACAGTGTTGAGTGAAATTGTTACTGTTGTCATAAGAAAACCTCCTTATTTGTACTTTTCCCAGTATTTTGATCTTACATCATGTAAAAACTTCTACACAGATACATGGTAAAAGTTCAAAATGGAAAAGTATTGTATACTGTATTATTGTATCTATTTGGTTGTGGTATGTCAAATATCAAAAGCTATGAAAATTATTTTAATTAATTACTGTTAACTGCAGGGCAAACGCATGAAAGATTTTTTTGCTTTTAGCGTCGCAGACTAAAATCATTTTGTGGAATTCATTTCCACAAAATGCAAAATCGACGACCGAGAGCGTAGCGAGCAGTCGATTTTTTCCACCAATAACTCG
>Ga0123355_10018765_pt1 | contig 10992 bp, 10 predicted proteins | sample TergutEmb28metaG_3_FD_89872 | JGI IMG/M metagenome (GOLD analysis project Ga0123355, IMG submission 89872) | Embiratermes neotenicus P1 segment gut microbial communities from Petit-Saut dam, French Guiana - Emb289 P1 | ecosystem: Host-associated > Arthropoda: Insects > Digestive system > Gut ...
AGAGGATGGAAGAATAGTTGGTGGAGAAGGGTGGCAGGAAAAAGTACATAACAGAGAGGAATGGAAGAAGCTCCTGAGAACGGCAAGGAATCGTCGCATTCTGCACATGCCAATGGAATGAATGAATATAACCTAAGGAACTTTCTTGTGAAGTGTGGCGGATTTCTCCTGAAACACACCGTACATCCATTGATCCTGTTTCTCTGTTCTGTGTAGTAGAATATTTACAAATAAGTGTTCCTTCAAGTTTGGTTATTTTTGGAGATATTTCAGGTTATACACTTTGCAGCTTGTAGTAGTGTTTGTCAAATTACTTGTAAGTTTAAGAGATATCATTGCAAGTTATTCTTATGTTTGTTTTGGTGCTTGATATGTGTGTGTGTGTTTGTGTGTGTGCGCATGCGTGTGTACATGCGTGCATGCATGCTGTATGAGTTTGTATATGTTTATGTATGTATATGCATGTGTGCCCATGCATCTATGTGCATGTGTTTTGCACACAGTATTATAGATTATGTAAGTACACATGTTTATAAATATGTGTATACATAGCATACATACATACATACATTTGAGTAAGTAGCATGATTTAACAAATAGTGTTTAATTTCACCTTTTGGGTGTTCCATTGGGTGGTTTCATCTCACTGTGGGTGTAACTAGGGACAGTAATTGGTCATGTTAAGTCTGTTGTGCGTATGGTGTGTGTGTGTGTGTGTCCATGTTTGTGACCGTGTGCAGTGTTTTGTAATTTGTTAGTAATTTCTTATATTGGATTAAATTCTCTGCTATTTTATTCATCCAGCAGTGCCACTTTATAAAGCAGTGATCTTCTTATCTTGTTTGTTTTGTTGTCTCTAATACTGTTCTTACTTTGTCCCCTGCTGTATGTTTCAGAATGTGGCTCAATTAAAGATCGTCATGCATATCTTAGTTGGTGGACTTATTGGAGTATTCTTCATAGATAGTGGTAACAATGGATCAAAAACGATAAATAACCTAAGTTATTTATTCATCTGTGTTGTGTATGTCAGTTACACCACAATGATCCCTGCAGTAATGAGATGTAAGTTTTGACTCTTTTGTTACAGATTTATGAGTTTCAAGTTGGTCATTTTCCAGTAATTATTTGCAGCTGCCCACAGATGGACAAATCAGATCAAACAAAAATTAAATAAATTTGAGTATTAGAAGTAAATAACTCGTGTCCAACCAACAAATGCTCTGTTCTTTAGTTTAGGTGTACAGTGCTTTACAAAGTTGTTACATGTGCTATTATCTTGCCATCTTCAGGGAGCTGACATGAACATATCCTTAAAGCATACAGCAATAAAATAGGCCATAATAAACAAACATATGTTGTATCAGTAGTGCAGAATTTTAAAGCTTTTGGTTAAAATTATGTACATAAATATACTATAATGTTGGTAAAACAGAAATAGTATGGTGTGTTTTTTAAAATGGTTAAAAATTTTACATCCCACATAATTGTTCTTTGTGTACACACATCTATTCTTCCATGATCCAAGTGGACCCTGTTTCCTGTGTAAGGTGTGTGGTGGGAGACAGTCTCCTACCACATACCAAAATGAACAATGGGCATAAGGAACTTTATGAGGTAGGGAAGTTAGAATGAGGATGAAGAGTGGTTTGAACCAGTCCTTAACCTACATGCTTTCTGCACCACCAAGACCGGCCCTGGGGCCCACCTAGTCTCCTATACAGTGGGTACTGGATCTTTCGCGGGTGTAAAGTGGCCAGGTCATGGCAATGATCATTCCCCCCCCCAATCTAGCACTGAGGTTAAAGGAAGAGTAGAGCTATACATCTACTGTCCCTCTGGGCCTCTGTGGCCTGTTCTAGGGTGAGCTTTACCTTTACCTTTTACCTTAATATACATACACCCCTTCTCCCCACCCTAACCTCAGTTTTTTTTATTTGCCTCTCATCAACTCAGTAGTCAAAAGAAAAATATTCTTAGATAGAAAAAATTATTTGGAAGGGGAGGGGGGGGGGCATTTGCCCCCTGTTGCCGCCCCGCAAGTTGCGCATAGTATTTCAGTACCAGGACAGTATTGTCTCAGTGTTTGTGTGCACAATTTTATAAATTACTTGTCTGAATGTTCTGAATATAATAAAAATTGAACCCTGGGTCTCAAATGACTTCTGTACCGTTTGTTCCCCTGATTAGTATTTGCATGACATTTGGTGTGGTTTGCATTTTAGATCCTTTGGAACGTGTTAGAGTGATGAAGGAGTATTTCAATAACTGGTACAAGCTGAAAACATACTATATGGCAATGACAGTATCCAGCATACCATTACAAGTAAGTGATACATTTATCTCCAAATTATTTATTGTATTTATTGCAGTAATTTGTTAATATAATTTTTGCTTTAAACTGAATATCTAGATAATGAAATGTACATTGGTACAGACGTATGTTGTGAAATCCATACTCTAAGATTAAACCCTTTCTGAATTAATGGACAACTTGTAGTTCTTTGACCTCATGTGTTGTTATGAATTATGTTTCTTCACATTGACTGTTAGAGAACTGTGAAATGTATGGCAAATAGCAATCCAATGCTCTGAACTTAGCAGAATATTTAATGTGCAATTTAAGGACTTATGATTCTTTTAGCTGTTCCTCTGTTTGGTGCACCTTCCGATAACATACTTCTTGACAGATCAGCCTGTGGAATGGTACAGGTTCACCATGGTGCTTGTGATGTGCTTCATGTGTGCTCTTATCTCAGAGGGATTTGGTGTTTTATTTGGAACACTTTGCAATCCCGTTGTAAGTATGCATGACTACAAGTTTACCTTGTCTATTATATTTTTTCCACATACCTAATCTGTAATGATAGAGAGGCTAGTATTCATAATATCCTTTAAGACCAATGCTGAATATTATTGGCTTTAATAGTGGGGGTTGTTTTGGTCTTTATATCGAATTTTAAAAATAATATTCAGTTATGCAGTTTCTATTCATCTTAGGTGCTTACAGAGTATATCCAGAGATACATTTACTGAGGGCAGTGAGTGAAACAGTGCAGTGATGTAGCTAGTTTTTTTGGCACCTGGGACAAGTAATCACATTGGCCTTCCATAACAGAAATTATGAAATTCAAAGAAAATTACACTCATTTATTGAATTTTTTGTTATTTTTCTTAATAATTTAAAAATTATTGAACACAGGAAATCAAATGTTTTTCATTTAATGTATTAATTTTGCTGCTTTTTCAGTGCCCCTTAGACTCTGTCACCCAGGGTGGGCACACTATTCATCCTCCCTCCTTCCCTCCAGTGCAGAAGTAAAAAGTAACTGAAAATAGTTGACTATTAAACAAAAATTAAATAATATCAAATGATGTGATTGGAACCTTTAAAAAGATCGGACATTTTGAAGAATGCTGGACATTGTATTGTCTGGAAGCCTGTTTTACACTTCACTGAGACCAGTTTTCAAGATGGCAGACAGCACATCAATTGTTGCTGTTGCAGTTTGCTGTGAGTCCAGTCCATGCATTCTGCTTCATTGTATTGCAGGTTTTTACTTGCCTTAATTAAAGAAGTTGGTGGACGTGTTTTACTTCAGCTCACAGGACGCATCACACCTGACACTTTCATTGCACATTTACACATTGCATTTATGTTGGTGAAATTTAGGACACCACATCCTGGATGTTTCTTTTCAGATTGCCTTCAGTGCCAGAATTGTTACTGTACTGTTTATCCTCTAACACGTACGTGACTAAAGATTTTGCAAGTTCAGACCTGGCTTAAAAGGAGGTGACAGTCCTCTGCTTAATATTCTGTGAACAAAAATGTTCTCTAAAAATGTGTACAATTGTTGCCATATGAGCACAAGTTCTATGTGTATAGTTTGTCCTCAGCACATGTCTTCTGCGTGTTGTCCAGCTGTCTAGACTGGAGCAGGTGCATCAGGAAAACTTCATCTGAATTTATGACAACATATTTTTAGGACTGGTATTTACACACATCACACAACAACATACATTTTTCCAATGGGATCTGCTTGATGGCTGTAGGTAGCATATAACGAACTGATATACAGCATGGTTGCAAGTCAGTGAGTCAGCTGGGAGTTATCTATTAAGTGACTTGTTGGGAGTAATTAGCCATGGTTATCAGACAGTATAATGTCCCTATACAATCTGTTCCTTCTCTTTAATTACAAGCCTGTATTATAAATATGTTAGTATCTATCCAACCACTATGTGTAACGAAGGATAATTTCCTACTTAAAGAGTACCTCTACTTGCTTCTAACTTACTGCACTGTCTTTATTTTTATTTGTATCTTATTTTATTTATATTTTACCTTAATTTTAATTTTTATCCTTATTATATTTATCATACTAAATAACCATGTGATTGCTGTACACACTTGTGTTGATGTCACCCCTTAATCCCAACAAATATGACGATTTCCATATCCATATGGATTTATGTAATCCTGTAGGATTTATGTAATCTTGTATGGATCTACGGAAGGAAAATAAATGGTATGATATGATACGATATATATGATATGATATATCAATATTAGTTTTAAAGTGACAGATTAAACACGAATTGACTCTGAAGCTGCTCAAGAGCATAGGAAATGTGTGTAGGATAAATGATGGACTTTTTATTTTTACAGACGGGAATATTCTTTGGAGCCCTCTACACAGCATTTTTAAGTCTGTTTGGTGGATTTATCATCCTGTTTACACACATGCCGAAGTACTTGTATTGGATGTCATACTTCAGTTACTTCAGATTCTGTTTTGATGGGATGGTTACATCTGTGTATAGTTATAATCGATCAAAACTTGAATGCCCAGAGGATGTTACATATTGTCACCTCAGCAGTCCTGAATATATCCTAACATTGATGGGTATCAGAGGAGACAGTTACTGGATTGACTTTGGAGTACTGCTTTTAGTATTTGTGTTAGTAAGATTTGTTGCATACTACTGTCTGAAGAAACTGATTATTAGAAATTGAAGTTGTGAATGCCACTGGAAGGGAAGGTTGTAGTAAGAATGCCGGAAAAAAGTATGAAGTTTCACTGAAGCATGGGAGACAGATCATGATCTGTGCACACTTTCCAGCACAAAGCACCAATGTTTGGTTAATTCTCTCTGATTTATTGCACAGTCCATAGAATATGGGCTGTTAGAACTGCAAGTTAGTCAAGAAGTCACCATACCCCTACCTAACCTACCACAGGAATCTGTGCATGTTACAAGCCTTTGGTATGCTGTGAATCTGGAAGGTGATGTGTGACATCACTGTGCTGGCGGGGCAAAGAGTTTTAAACGCTTTGATTTGAGGTTGTATTGCTCAGCATTCACAAACGAACTGTTCAACTTTGACATAAATTGACACATGACACACTCTTTACTCAGTAGTTGCCTGAGTACTGTGTCCTGTTTAATGGTTCTTTTAACTGATGAGCATGCAATTTGTTCAAATTCCTTGACAGAAATCTTGTATTTTAGGCGAAGGACAATCTGCATTTCATAGTGGAGTTTGAGCATAATTCACCACATGGTAGATGGTTGGCTTGTATGAAAGTGACTCCTTTCATTACCATCTGTTTCTTTGACGGGCCTGTTAGGGTCACTTCCTGTATAGAACTCTGGCATAGAAGTGGCGAATCCCTGTTTCAAAGCTCAACACACACAATAGCATCCTACAGACATTTGTCTCTTGATGATTTTCCACAAAGTTTTGTCCAGTTTGGTAAGATCAGGACTATGGTATATGCTGGCCAGGATGATGATGCCTGAGCTGCTGGTGAGGTACAGCCAGGTCTGTGGTCTGGAATGTGTTCCAGGTGTTATGCACAGTTGTGAAGTGTGAGGGTGATCTATTGTGTTGAACCACACATCTTCTGAGGCATCTCTCTCTAAGCTGTGGTATTAATGGCACAACTTTACATTTCTTGGTAAGATGCACCCTTAACAGGTCCAGTGAAGAAACATGGGTCACCGAAACGAGTTTCTTTCAAAACAGCCCACAGTATCACGTGGTGGGTTACATTCGACATTTACTCTGAAACGTATACTATTCTGAACCCAAAGTTGACACTGCTGTCATGGGCGCTGTGACAAATTGTGCACTCACTGTGTGGAGAAAACCTTTCAGCTTGGTGCCATGTTCAGGAAAGTGTTTGGCAATAACCAATGTGTCATTTTATTGATTCAATGCAATGTCTGTCTGTTTGTGAGTGTCACACAATACAGTTTCAGATTCAGGCCTATAACTCTTTGTAACTCAACCCTGCAAGTTTATGCAAATGAAACAGTGTTGCCATGCACCAGTTTTGGATTTCAGAGTGTAGCAAGGTCACAGCTTACACATACAGATGCACATGTAGATTGGATTGTGGGATGGTGACTTCTCAGCCACTCTGCAGACAAATACTAGAGATTCAGAGAGGTGCATTTACTTTCTGAGACTGGTGGATTATGTTACATGTAAATATGTACTGTCTTTGTGATATATCAGAACAAATTATTTTAATCACATTTTGGTGCTGCTGGGATGGCACTAGAGAGAGGTGAAACTTCACAGAAGGAAAATAAAGTAGAATGTAAATAATCATAGGTCTCTACAAAAATTATTTATATCTTGAATACACAGAAGTATCTTTATTTATTTTAATATTACCTACTCTGCACTTGTTTTGTTATATGACTGCTAATGTGGTCTCTCAACAAGAGTTTAACATGAAGTTTGAAGCCAATGAAAACAAAATGATGAGCATATCTCGATTTATGAGAGTAGATCAAAATTGGAATGGAGAAAATTACACAGCTAGAAGCTTTATTCTATATATTTCACATGTAATGTTAAGAAAATTGAAAGAAGGAAATCTCAGTGCATGGGGAAGTGAGAATTGCATACAGAATTACAGGCCAAGCCATGAAAAGTCACAGTATATTTGGGATAGTTTCATGTAACAAGGATCAAGGTTTAATAAATCTGAATGCAGTTTTCTGTCATCAGCCTAGATGCACTCACCCTAGAGCACCCTTACATTCTGGTAAATTTCCATTTGTAAGAACATTTTGCCTTTAATTTTGAAGAAGATACCTGCATATTGAATATATCACATTCAAAATACACATAATTAATTTAATGAATGTGAGCATCATAATTAGGTTTGTTAACTAAAATGACCAGTATTGTGATGTCTTGCACATAATCTGTGTGTTTGTTTCTACTTACTGTTACAAATATTAGAATAAGGGTATGTTTTTATATTGAATTTCGCTTTGTGTTGTGATTTCTAACAGAGAGAGGAGAGGTTTTCCTCTTCTCCAAAGCATCCAGATCAACTCTGGTGACAACACAGCTTTCTACTCAGTGTGCACCAGGGGCTCTTTCCCCAGGGTTAAAGCAGCTGTGACATAAAACTGACCACTCACCTCCATCTAAATTCGAGATTGAGAATGAGTGGAATTTTTTTCCTGCTTGCAATATTTGATAATGTGGAATATTATCAAATTACATATCCCTGCTGTATTTAATTTATATAAAAATACGCAAATCTTATTTTAATTGACTGTTAGTGGCAGGGTATGGTTCATTTAAATAAAATGGAGACTTTATGCTCCATACTGTACTAATCTGGCCCCTTTTGGTCAGCTGTGAGATTATGTGGTGCCTTAATGTAGAACACTATTCCAAATTTTTCTAGTATAAAGCCTCAAGTATTGTACATGTAATTACTTGTTTGATTGCCACCTCAGGCGTGGGTTTTTTGTGCATTCTCAGTATTTGTATTCTTCCTACTTTGGAGTTTTGTAATTTGTCACCCTCTTGGTCAGCTAAAGTAACCAATGCCATGATTTATTTGGGCAGAGCCTGGAAATTAAAAGAGCTGTAATCATTTGTGACATTTTAAACTTTCAAATATGTAGAAATATCTGCAGAATGAAATCTGTTAAATTACAGAAGCACATTATACAATAAATCTAGACTTCTGATATTCCTAACAGAACAAAAGTTTGTGCAGTGACAATTTCAACATCTGGCAGGTTTATTGAATAGGACAGTTGGTACTGATGGTGTTTCCAGTCAAAAATGGCTTAAGCACATTTTCAGCAATTGCTACACACACAGAACACCATATGTAGTCTGTGATGGTGGTCATATGCCACAGGAACATGAAACAAGTGATAAGTAAAGGGACAAAACTCGTATAAAGAAAGGAAAAACACTCTATCAGTTAGATGAATTTGAATTTAGGCCTGTTTAGGGAAAATTTTAAAGCCTGCAGATAATTAACAATTTCAGGTTATGATAAAAGACAAACCTATGCTGGAAACATAAAACTAAACACACATGGAAATGTGAATAACATTATTTCAAAATAATAATGTGATAGTAGTGGAAGTAAAAGTGGAAGTACAGTGGTGAAATAATGCAGTTACCTTTCTACTAAGAAGGATGAATGTGCAAAGGATGAGTAACAATGAGACGTATGTATGAGTTTAGTTGTAAGTGTTTTATGTTGAGTATTAAGAAAGACAAGTTCATGGAGTCAGAAACAAATTTGTCAGCTGAAAATTCCATCTGTGATGTTGGTCTATGTGTTCTGTGTATCTGAAACATGAAGTTTCAAGAGCTCAATAAAGTGACTTACCTTTTATGACATAAGTTACAATGCAAATCTGTACATACATATGTTTGTTGATATAATGTATATTCTTGGTGTGAGCTTTGTGTCAGAATGTACAGTTTTACCTACAAAATACAAGTCAAGAAAGTGTAGAAAATTCTGCCTTATAGAGCTTATCTTATTAAACAACCATCCATTTTGTAAGGATTATAGACTAATTAATCACTTTGCTTTCTGTGGCCGTTCAGAATAGTCTGTTTTATTTGACTGAATGGAATTGGATTGTTAACTGGAAACTGAAATTGGTACTGAGCTAATATGAATGATGATTCCATGTTACATGGTTTTATTTTATAGATTCAGTTTCAGTTTGTGTTCACACATTAATGTTTCCCATTTCCTTAAACCAGACTCCAAGCATTAGCTGTCTTGACATATGCATGTGACATTACGTTGGTGTTAAATAATTTTAGTAGAACACAACAATTTTCTATAATTTTACTAACAGTTCTTCATATATGTGAGCCAAGTTAAATTGTGTGGCATCACAAATCAGATGACAGCATTCTTTATAATGACTGCCATGATAATTTCAAAGCTCTCAAAGTAACATGTTTCATAAACCCAGAAATTTTGCTCCCTTCCAAAGCTGAAATATTCACTTTTGAATTTTGTGGTTTAAATTCAACCTTCCATTCCCGTCCCTGTTTCGTGTACATGGTTATGTCTTTTTAAGATGAGATTTATTGTATATATTTCTCCTTGGGACTTGTAAAATTGGACAGGGGAAGTGGGTGGGGTGTGTGGTGTTGCACTTGAAAAGACTGCCAGCAAGAATTTGCAGACAAGAGAAGAACTGCATCATGGAGTCCGCTCACCAAATAAGGGGAAATGGTGAAATTATCTGAAAGACAACAGATTCTTAGTTGATGTCTTTGCCTTGTGGTATTACCTGTCATATAACTTTCTTTTCATGTTTTGCAGTGTGATGGAACATGCATTAAAAATTTTTAGTTACAACTGTGGACATGAAGGCAGCATGGTCCTCTGAAGTGTTAGTAAATGTTTACCTATCAACATGGTGTCATATCCCAAAAGAATTGAATTGTAATCCTCATCACTGTGAAAACGTTAAATATCACATCTAGAAAGCACTTGAGGCATTCATCAATCTAGATTTTTGGCATAAACTGTATTTAAAATTTCTTTCAGTTCAAAAATTGCAGTTTTTTCCCCTTGTGAATTACATTTTGTTTTGTATTTTTGACTTGACGTGTTGTAAAGAATCTAGGAAACCATTAGAAACACACAGTTGTAAGAAATGTATAAAACATAGGTAAGGTATCTGATATCTTCTGCTTGGAAATTTAGAACCCAGAAGATGAGACTAACACGTTCTCTGGAAATGTAAGGAATCAGCCGCTAGTGAAGTGGCTTCACATCTCAGACGACGAGTGCATTATCTACTCCACTACAAAAACTTAAAAAAACTTGTAAATGATATATGCGTATGTTGCAAATACTTGTGGTTCTAGCAGAGCTAATAATAAGACAGGAATCATACTGAGTGGTGCAGACTAGTAAAAGAAAAGGTAAAGATGTGCATAATTTAGCATCACACCATGAAGGCTCATGGTGGAGTAAAGGTACCCACACATCAACAACGGCACTAAAAGGCAAAAAGTTGTCAGCTTCCTGCATCACCACCCCCACCCCTTCCTGCCTCTTAATCTTTGGGCAAAGTTTTCCTGATGCCTATAATATAGCAGGCTGGGTGGACCTCAAAATCAGACTTGTGCACTCCAGATAACAGAAACATGTCCTGCTGCTACCGGTAGTCAAAGACCAGTCCTCGAACGTCTGGTCCCAAAGCCATTCTAATGATAAAACTTGCTACTGTCGTGGGACAGGAAATACTCAAATAGGACATTTGCTGGCAGATCGTTCGAAGACATTCTGTATGAATGCGTCATTGGCAGCAGTGGCACTTCCCGAAACATCTCACATTTTATGCATATGTTGTAACCATTCTTCCCATGAGCTGTCTATGTGAAGTTAGTTAGTTAGTTAGTTAGCTTTATTTTCCATAGATCCAATTGAAATACAATGTCATGTGGATGTGGAAATAGTCATAATATAAACAACACATAATTAACATATAAATGGAAAGGTTATCAATAAATTTTACCTATAAATATAAATATCATCAAATAGATATATGCATATGACCGCCTCTGTGGTCTAGTGGTCAGAGTTTCTGGCTACAGATACAGAGGTCCCGGGTTCGATCCCCGGCGCTACCAGATTTTCTGAGTAGTAGTGGGTCTGGAACGGGGTCCACTCA
>Ga0123355_10018766_pt1 | contig 10992 bp, 7 predicted proteins | sample TergutEmb28metaG_3_FD_89872 | JGI IMG/M metagenome (GOLD analysis project Ga0123355, IMG submission 89872) | Embiratermes neotenicus P1 segment gut microbial communities from Petit-Saut dam, French Guiana - Emb289 P1 | ecosystem: Host-associated > Arthropoda: Insects > Digestive system > Gut ...
GTTCCAACTTGGTGCTGTGGATTTTATCACTAAGCCTTTTTCGCCTCCTATCATGCTCAACCGTATTAAGTCACATTTGCATATAGATGCGATCATCCATGAGCGGACTTCACAGATAAAGCGTTTGAAAAATGCGATCGTCTTCAGCTTTGCGGATATAGTCGAAAAGCGTGATAAAGATACAGGTGGTCATATTGATCGTACTTCTGAGTATATGGATGTTCTGGTCAATGCGATGATAGAGCGCAATGTCTACGCCGATACTCTCGAAGGCATGAACCTGGAGTCTTTTATTTCTTCTGCACGTCTGCATGATGTTGGTAAGGTTGCCATTCCGGACAGCATTTTGAATAAGCCCGGCAGATTGACCGAGGATGAGTTTACTATTATGAAGACACATTGTGCTGAGGGCGAAGAGATCATCAATCAAATGGCTGCGCGTGCCGGTGATGATGAGTTTTTGCGTAATGCGAAGCTGTTTGCCGGTTATCATCATGAGCGTTGGGATGGTACAGGGTATCCGTATGGGTTGAAGGAAAACGATATCCCGATCCAGGGGCGGATCATGGCTATCGTCGATGTTTATGATGCGCTTGTTTCGGAGCGTCCATATAAGAAGCCGTTTTCGCATGAGGAGGCTGTCAGTATTATTTCGGATAGTTCGGGTAGTCATTTTGATCCTGTGATAGCGGATGTTTTTCTGAAGGTTGCGGAGAAGTTTGTGGTGTGATGACATTTTAATGATGGGGGGTGTTGGGTATGAGTGATAAGAATATGCAGGTGATGCTTGATGCTACTCCCATAGGCTGCATGCTTTGGAACAAGGATCTTGAGGTATTTGATTGTAACAAAGCGGCTGTGCGGTTATTCGACCTTTCAAGTAAAGAAGAGTTCTGCGAAAGGTTTTTTGAGCTTTGTCAGGAAATCCAACCCTGTGGAAGATCAACTGAGGAGCTTGCGGTAGAGCTTATCGCCAAAACCCTTGAGGAAGGCTATCAGCGTTTTGAGTGGATGCACCAAAAGCTTGATGGTCAGCCTATACCTGCGGAGATCACGCTTGTGCGTGTTGAGTATAATGATGATTTTGTAGTTGCCGGATATATCAGGGACTTGAGAGAGCAGAAGGAGCTGCTGCATCAGTTGGAGGTGGAGAAGTCCACGCTTCAAACGATGTTTGACTCAGTGCCTGATCTTATTTTCTGTAAGGATATAAACTTGAATCATTCTCGTTGTAATAAAAGTTTGCTTGAATATTTAGGTCTCTCCGAGGATGAGCTCATCGGCAAAAAAGATGGGGATGTGCTTGGAATCTCGGAGGAAATGGCTGCAGATTTACGCATTATGGATCAGGCAGTCATAAACGAGGGCAAGGAGTTCAAATATGAGGAGTACTTGCCTGCTTCCGACGGGACCAGGCGGCTCTTTGAGGCGAACAAGGTGCCTCTTTGGCATGGCGACAAGGTAGTCGGTATTATGGGGATCGCCCGTGATATCACAGAGCGTAAGGCTATGGAGGAAGCTGCGCAAAACGCAAACAGGGCTAAGAGTTCGTTTTTGAGTACTATGAGCCATGAGATCCGTACGCCGATGAATGCGATCCTCGGCATTACCGAAATGCATCTTTTAAATTACGATCATGATGCACATGTCAGAGAAGCTTTTGAGAAGATTTATACTTCGGGTGATCTTTTGCTCAGTATCATCAACGATATCCTCGACCTTTCCAAGATAGAGTCCGGGAAGATGGAGCTGGTCACTTCTAAGTATGAGATCGCCAGTCTTATCAGCGATACTGCGCAACTTAATATGATGCGGATCGGCAGTAAGTCTATCGAGTTCCATCTGGTGGTTGACGAAAATACACCGGCGGCTTTAAACGGGGATGAGCTTCGAATAAAGCAAATTTTAAACAATCTTCTTTCCAATGCTTTTAAGTACACACGCGAGGGTGAAGTTGCTTTATCTGTTGGTGTCGAGCCTGCAGGTGATGATAGTGCAACTCTTGTTTTGAATGTTAGTGACACTGGTCAGGGTATGACGCAGGAACAAATCGACGATTTGTTTGAGGAGTATGCTCGTTTTAATGTGGAGTCTAACCCTGCTACTGAGGGTACCGGTCTCGGTATGAGCATCACGCAAAAGCTGATACGTCTGATGGATGGTGATATCCAAGTAAAAAGCGAGCCCGGCAAAGGCTCTGCTTTTACTGTGCGTTTACCACAGGGCAGGTGTGGTGATGATGTTTTAGGCAAGGATATAGTCGAGAATCTTTGTCAGTTCCGCACAAGCAGCAGGACATTGATGAATCGTGTTCAGATCACACGCGATTATATGCCTTATGGAAGTATTTTGATTGTAGACGATGTTGAGACCAATATTTACGTAGCCAGGGGGCTTTTATCTCCTTACGGTTTGAAGGTCGATGCTGCCGGAAGCGGTTATGAGGTGATCGATAAAATCGAAAAGGGTAACGTTTATGATGTTATTTTTATGGATCATATGATGCCGGGTATTGATGGAGTAGAGACGACAAAGTGTTTGAGAGATAAGGGGTATGATGCTCCTATTGTGGCATTAACTGCAAATGCTGTTTCGGGACAGTCTGATATTTTTCTCGCTAATGGTTTTGATGAGTTCATTTCCAAGCCTATCGATGTACGGCAGCTTAATAATGTTTTGAACAAGCTGGTTCGTGACAAGCAGCCGCCGGAGGTTCTTAAGGAGGCTCGGCGAAGTGCGGAGTCGGTTAGTTTTGGTGGTACGGTCTTGGGTGATTCGGTTGCGGCTGATACGTCCGGCGCAGCTTCCGGAGCAGGTGTTATAGAGGTTTTTGTCAGGGATGCTCATCAGTGTGTCGATTTTCTAAGTTCGTTCCTCAAAAAGGATAATTATACCAACGAAGATGATATGCGTTCTTATATCATCAATGTACATGGCATCAAGAGTGCGCTTGCTAATATCGGGAAGATGGATTTGTCTGCCGTTGCTTTGAAGCTTGAAATGGCTGGGCGTGAAGGTAAGCTTAATATTATAAAGTCTGAGACAGAAGCGTTTCTGGATTCTTTGCAGTCTTATCTTGATGAGTTTAGTCATGTGGCTAAGACGACTTTAATTGATGATGCTGATGAGGATAGGTCGTATTTGCTCGATCAGCTTCAGATTATTAGGATTGCATGTGTCGATTATAACGAGAGCATTGCCGAGTCTGTTTTGGAAGAGCTACGGAGCAGAGCGTGGTCGCAGAAGACAAAAGAGCTGCTCGGTGTCATTGCCGAGCAGCTTTTGCACAGTGATTTTGATGAGATTGTTGAGCTTATTGATGGATTTTCTTCCTAAGTATCGTCAGGGTTTCGGTGGCGAGTTTGAAGTCGAAGTTTTCTATTTGTTTTATTAGTTCTTCGCTTCCGGGGATTTTTTTGAGGTTTTCTACGTAGGAAAGACTTTCGAGGTTGTCATCTTTTAGTTTTGGTTCGAGCTCGTTAAGCAGCTTGAGTGCTGCTTCGGCATCCAGCGGTTCTCCTTCCGTTGGTTGCTCTTTTATTTTTACTAGGGATTCCAAGTCTATCAGTGTTTCTTTGAGTTCGGCTTCAAGTCTTTCCATTTGCATCGTTGTGACGTTATTCTGACCGTCTTTCAGATTTTTTTCCACTTCTTCGACTGCTGACTGAAGTCCGGATTTACGAAGTTGTCCTGCGTTGCTTTTTAGTGTGTGTGCAAGTCTGTGCGCCAGCTTTATATCGCCGGTATTGATCGCTTCAACTATTTCCTCGTATTTTGTCCGGTTGCTTTCTATAAACTTGTCGATGAGTTTCATGCGAAGCTCGTCATCATCTTCTTCGGCTTTGATTTCGTCAACGTCTTCCCAGCTTATTGGATCAATGTGTTCCAGCAAGCAATGCCATAGCTCTTGCGATGTGAATGGTTTGCCTACATATCCGCTCATACCGCTCATCTCGTAGAGTTCTTTGTCGCTGGACATGATGTTTGCTGTCATTGCTATTATCGGGACGCCTGTTTTCATTTCATGGATTATCGAGGAGGCTTCAAGTCCGTCCATCACCGGCATATGCATGTCCATGAAAATGAGGTCAAATAGTTTTTCACCGTTTTCGATCCGGCTGCGCACCATATTTACTCCGACTTCGCCGTTTTCTGCTACAGTAGTTGTTAGTCCTATTCTTGCCAGATGTTCGGTTATAACCTGCTGATTCATGGCGTTATCTTCACAGAGGAGGACTTCTCCGCTGAAAGTCGGTTTTTTCAGCTCTGTTTGGGTAAGTTGTCTTGTAACAAATGCTTCGGTGTTATCTATTGTGTCGAATGTCAGTTCGAAGGTGAATCTGGTTCCGACACCCGGTGCGCTTTCGACAATAAGTTCTCCGCCCATCACTTCCAGTATGTTTTTGGTTATCGATAGACCTAGTCCGGTTCCACCGTATTTACGGGTGGTTCCTGTTTCTGCCTGTACAAACGGTTCGAACACTTTTTCGAGTTGCTCAGGTGCCATGCCTATGCCAGTGTCTCTGACTTCAAAAGATACTGTGACCGTGTTTTCGCTCTGTTCTTTTATTGCTGCTTCAAGCCTTACCATGCCTTTTTCCGTGAACTTTACTGCATTTGACAAGAGGTTTACAATCACCTGGCGTAGTCTCGTCGGATCGCCTAACGGCGTTTTACCAATGGGTGGTTCCGCATAAAAGTGCATTCTCAAGCCTTTTTCTTTGGCTTTCGGCATTACCAGCGTCCGGCAGGATGCAAACAGTTCATGCGGGTCAAACGGTACATTTTCCAGCTCCATTTTGCCCGATTCGATTTTGGATATGTCCAGTATGTCGTTGATTATCTGCAAGAGTCCTTCCGAGTTTCCGAGGATGTTTGTCAGGTATCTTTTTGTTTTTGGTGATATGTTTCCGTCCAATGCCAGTTCCGAGAAGCCTACTATACTGTTCATCGGCGTTCGTATTTCGTGGCTCATATGAGCAAGGAAGTCGGTCTTTGCCTGGTTTGCATGCTCTGCGATCACGAGTGCGTCTTCGAGTTCGTGAGTGCGTTTTGTTACCAGTGTTTCCAGTCTTTTACCACTCAGTCGGCTTCTCACGAAAAGAATTACCGTAAGTATCAGCAGGATCATAAACAGCACGGATATGCCAATGAGCAGCGGGCGCTGCGCTTCTGCAACGTTTATCCTGTAGTCATATGTTTTTCGGAGCCAACTGTCGGATATGCCTTGTGTGTCTATCGCTTCCATTGCTTTGTCGATAATGGAGGCAAGAGTTTCTTTGTTTCTGTGATAAGCGAATCGCACATCTATAGCGTAGTCGAATACGACATTGACTTTGTAGTTTGGGAGCTCCTGGTAGTGTGTCAGGTAGAGAAGTCTTTTTTGGTTTGCCATGACCATGTCGATTTCGCCGCGCCTTAGTGCTGCAAACGCATCAGCGATCGTGTCGTATTCTACGGTATTATTATGGTCGGGAAACCATTTATGGAATAACGATGTGTATGATGTGTTATTTGCTAGTCCTACCTTGACGTGCATGACTTCATTGATTTTTATATCCGGGAAGTCATAATCGGAGATAAGTGCGTAATAATCGGTCATCTGTACCGCTTCCGACCAAATATAGTGTCCCCGTCGGACTCGTTCGGCTGTGCGGTCCATTTCCGGCACCATGTCTACCACACCGGTCGTGAGCATTGAGACTATTTCTCCCCATTCTGCGGTTTCATCATTTACTCGATAGAAGGTCAGTCCCGTGAGTTCCGCAACTTCGTCGAGGATGTCCAGGGAGATGCCTTTCCACTCGCTCTCGCGTCTGTCATAGAAACATCCGGGGTAGTTGTCGGGGTCTATACCGATGCGTACTACCGGGTTGTCTCGTATGTATTGCAATTCCTCTTCGGTAAGACGGGTGTATAGTCTGTATCTCAAATAGTCCTGATACGCCTGGTTATACATCGTTGTCAGATAATGCATTCCGCCGTTTTCCAAAACTTTATCGACTACTGAGATTATCGGCTCGAGTTCGTCGTCTTGAGTCGTCAAAGACACGGGTCTGTAGATAAGCGGATAAAAATGCGAAGCAACTATGTCGCTGTGTTCGACAAAGTTTGCTTCTGCTGTACCGGTATAGAAAAATGCGTCTATTTTTCCGCTCCGGAGCGCTTCCGGAACGAGGCTGACGTCACTGAGTGTTATAACTTCAAATGTGCCTTCAATAAGCTCTGCTGAGACGGTGTTCACAGTGGCTGTGCCTTCAATGAATCCGCAACGCAGCAGGCGTTCTGCAATGATTTCTTCATGGGTTTTTGAGCCCACAAGATGGAAGTACTTAAGCGGACGTGTTGCTATTGCGCTGGTCATGTGGTATATCTCAAGCCTTGCCGGATTTGCAGTCAGTTCTCCGGTGAAGGATATCTCCCCTGTTTCGAGTCCGTCGAGCAGGTCGAGCCATTCGAACAGCATGGGTTGGAATCTTAACCCGAACAGTTCTGACAGCCAATCAGTGAATGAGGCGGTAAAACCTTTTATCTCACCGAGTTCGTTTTCAAAGGCTTCTATTGAGAGCGGCATCCCGTATATGAATGTGCGATTTTGCTGCCGGAGGGCATCGATCGCTGCAATCTCTTCTTCTGTTATGCTTGGTACATCTTTGAATGAGGTGAATATCTCGGGGGCAATCAACTCTGACTGTGTACGATTTTCGCAGGCTGAAGCCAATATCGGCAATAGCATTGCGACAAGTATGATAAATACTGACATACGTTTTATTCGCTTTTTGACAGCCATGCTTAATCCCTCTGTTATTTTGTGCTGAATAAGGTGAAGTTTTGTGATGCTCTTTTGCATTGTTTTTGCGTTTGTTTTTATCGCCTCATGTGTCACTAGCGTGTCTTTTTAACTTAACGTTCATTGTACCATATACGTGTTCCCTTTAGCCTGTTTGTCTCAGAAAGTTAACATGTAGAGATTTGTAGCAATTTACAGGGGTTTTAATGTTGTTTCTGGGGGTTGTTTTAAACATTATTCTGTGTTATATTTTATTAGGCTCATCGATGCTTTCAATGTGGAGGAGGAATACTTTGGATAAACTTGTGTTTGTAGTAGATGACAATGAAGTAAACTTGACAGCAGGTGCTAAAGCTTTGGAAAATGATTATCGTGTGTTAACGATGCCCTCCGCTAAGATGATGTTTGATCTTATGGAGCTAAAAAACCAAGTGCCGGATTTGATTCTTTTGGATGTTGAGATGCCGGATATGAATGGTTTACTCGCACTCGCTGAGCTAAAGAAGCGAGAGAAATGGGCGGATATCCCGGTCGTTTTCCTGACCGGTTGGGCTGATGACGGGCTTGAGTCCGATGCTTTCGATATCGGTGCTCATGATATGGTCGGCAAGCCTTTTAAGCCGGATGAGCTTCTTGCTTGTGTGAAAAAATATATATAGTTTTTAATGCTATTATCTATCATTCAACAGAGCCTTTATCTTGCAAATAATAAGGAAAATAAGAGACCCCGGAGTTGAGGCTTCGGGGTTAATTTTTTATGACTTTTTTATAGACATAGGATTGATGGTGTGGTATTGTTAGTCTGTTGATTAGCTTGCTTCTTTTACACTGTTATAGCACCTTTTATCAACATAATAATTTAGGATTTTGGAGGGTTTTAAATGAGAAAGTTTTTAATGATTTTCGTTGCAGTTATTATGCTCGCGACACTTGCTGCGTGCGGCGGCGGTGGCGGCGGTGGTGGCGATTCCGACGAGTTCAAAGTCGCTCTATTATTGCCGGGTCCGATCACGGACAGAGCATGGAGTGCTTCCGGTCATGCAGGTCTTATGGCTGTTGAACAGGAGTTCGGTCTTGAGGTTGCTTTTAATGAGAGCGTACAACCTGCGGATATGGAGTCCGGTTTCCGCTTCTTTGCCTCTAATGGTTATAATATAATCATTGGTATGGGTTCGCAGTTTACTGATGCTCTTTTGACTGTTGCTGAAGAGTTTCCGAATCACTATTTCATCATTGTAAACGGCAGTGAATACAGAGATAATGTACGCAGCGTTCAGTTATCGGATGAACAAGCCGGATATGTTGCCGGTGCACTTGCCACATTGATGACAGAAACAGGTATCGTAGGCATGGTCGCCGGTCAGGAAGTTCCACCGATTTTGCGTGGTTTGAATGGCTTTGAGCAAGCAGTTGTCGATACTTCTGCACGCATTGGAAAGGATGTCAGAGCGATCACAAGTCTGACAGGTAGCATGGATGACGTGGCGCTTGCAAAGGAAGTTGCGCTATCAACGATCGATCAGGGCGCTGATGTTTTATATGAACTTGCAAACCAGGCAGGCAGCGGTGTTATCGAAGCTGTTGTTGAGAGAGATAAGCTTGTCATCGGCTCAAGTACTGACCAGAACTCAGCCGCACCAAATCATGTTGTTCAAAGTATGGTTAGGGATACACCTGCAGCTTATGTGCATTTTGTAAGGCAGATCATTGATGGCAATTTCACACCGGAAGTTGTTCTTTACGGAGTTGGTGAGGGTGTTATCCATCTTGCTCCATGGCATGGTTTTGAAGACAGAGTGCCTCAGGATGTTAAGGATGAGCTGGCAGCCATCATGAATGATATAGCTGAAGGAAGAATCGTTGTAACCGGACAAAGATAATGTATTTAAAGCCGGAACCCGGGAATAGGGTTATTAACCCTATTCCTGTGGTTGGTTGTTTTGCGTCTAAGGAAATACGAAGGAACGGTCATTGCTATGAAAGAAAAACTTCAAAACATTCAGTATAAAAATCTTCTCTTTCCTGTTCTTGCCGTCTTGCTTGCTCTTATTATTAGCGCTGTTATTGTCTCTCTGTTAGGATATGACTGGCTCTTTGCTTATCAGAACCTGTTTCAGGGTGCTGCCGGCAATCTCCGCAATATCGGTGAAACGATAACGAGAGCTATACCTCTGATCTTTACCGGGCTGAGTTTTGCCATTGGTAGAAGATGCGGCCTTATTAACCTTGGTGCCGAGGGTCAAGTTTTTATGGGTGGCTTGTTCGCCACTTTCGTAGGCGTGACCTTTACCGGACTGCCTGCGTTCATACATCTTCCCCTTGCGATTTTAGCAGGTGCGATCGGCGGTGGTCTATTAGGTTTGCTTATAGGTTGGCTGAAAAATAAATTCGGTGCAAGTGAGCTAATTACAGGAATAATGTTCAACTACATAGCTATTATGTTAGTTGGATATTTTGTTTCCACCACACATGGTCCTTTAAGAGACAGAGATGCTTTTCTCTCGCAGTCAGCGAGAATGCCTGATTCAGCGGTACTTCCACGAATACTGGAGGGTACTCGTATCCATGCCGGACTGTTTGTTGCTATACTGGCTCTTATCTTCTTTTATGTGTTCGTATGGAAGACACCAAAGGGTTATGAGATTCGGGCTGCCGGTCTGAACCCTGACGCTGCCCGATATTCCGGTATTAATGTCAATGGCAATGTGCTCCTTGCTATGTTCATGGCAGGAGGTTTTGCCGGACTTGCAGGAAGTATAGAGACTTTGGGGGTGCATCTGCGTCTCTTGCCGGACTTTTCAGCAAACTTCGGGTTTGACGGTATAGCGGTGTCCTTGTTGGGGAATAATGCACCTATCGGGATTTTCTTGTCCGCTATATTGTTTGGCTTACTCAGAAGCGGTGCCCAGCAAATGCAAATGGCGGCGCAAGTTCCCGTTTCGGTCGTGCAGATCATTCAATCATTGGTTATCCTCTTTGTTGTAGGCAGAGAGTTATATGCACATGTTGGTAGATTCTTTGGGAGAATCGGTCTTCTATTTAAAAAAGGGGGTGCGGCTAAGTGACCTTCTTAGACGAAATAACTAATTTTCTGGCGGCTAACATACGGTCTGCGGCGCCTATCATGATTTGTGCGACAGGTCTCGTGTTTAGTGCAAAAGCCGGCATAGTAAACATCAGTGCAGAGGGCATGATGCTCATTGGAGCTGTAATGGCTGCAATAGGTTCGTATTTGACCGGAAGTGTATGGTTCGGTGTGCTTCTTGCTTTAGTCTCTACGATGTTTGTCGCGCTGATTTTCGCGTATTTTACGATCACGCTCCGGGCTGATCAGACGGTTGTCGGTATGGCGATCAATGTGTTCGGATTAGGTATGAGCACCACACTGTCCCGCTTTTTCTTCCGCGGTGATTTTATTGGTACTGTCAACTCGTTTCAACCTTTGGAGATTCCGTATCTTTCTCAGATACCGATTCTTGGGCGGGCGTTGTTTTCTCAAACCTTACAGGTTTATATCATCCTGATTTTGATTCCCATTGCCTGGTTTGTCATGTATAAAACGGATCTTGGGCTACGGATACGTGCGGTCGGCGAGCATCCAAAGACGTGTGACACTGTCGGTATCAACGTTTTTCGTATTCGTTACGGCACTGTCTTATACAGCGGACTGCTCGCAGGTTTTGCAGGTACGTTTGTGTCGCTTGGTGCTCTAAGTATATTTACTGAGGACATGGTTGCAGGGCGTGGCTTTATGGCTGTTGCTGCAGTTGTGTTTGGCGGCTATAATCCGGTTGGTGTGTTGGGTGCTTCAATGCTCTTTGGCGCCGGTGATGCGCTCATCTTCCGCGTTCAAGCTGCCGGTACTCAGATTCCATTCCAGTTTATTAACATGATCCCGTATGTCATAACGATTCTTGCTCTTTGCGGATTTGTCGGCAAAACGCAAGTTCCATCTGACTCCGGGCGTCCGTATATCAAAGATTAGGGAGGTGTGGAATTATGGCTTTTCTTGAAATGAAGAACATTACAAAAACATTTCCCGGCGTTATTGCAAATGATAACGTGGATTTTAGTGTCGAAAAGGGTGAGATCCACGCTTTGCTTGGAGAAAACGGTGCGGGTAAAAGTACGCTGATGAATATTCTTTACGGCTTATATAGACATAGCTCGGGGGATATTCTTTTACGCGGTGAGTCGGTTGA
>Ga0123355_10018767_pt1 | contig 10991 bp, 8 predicted proteins | sample TergutEmb28metaG_3_FD_89872 | JGI IMG/M metagenome (GOLD analysis project Ga0123355, IMG submission 89872) | Embiratermes neotenicus P1 segment gut microbial communities from Petit-Saut dam, French Guiana - Emb289 P1 | ecosystem: Host-associated > Arthropoda: Insects > Digestive system > Gut ...
ATGAATATTTACGTCCATTTGAATATGGACGCAAAGAGGGCCATAGCTGAAAATCTTAGTCAGCGTTTTCAGGAATTTGGCACTTGAAGAAATTTTGGTAGACAAATTGGTAGACAAACAGGGGTTTAGAGCAATTTCACAAAAAAATACAGACCACTGATTCCTCAGAAAGCCTGTATTTATGGGGATGCCCGAGGCCGGACTCGAACCGGCACGGGTCGAAACCCACAGGATTTTAAGTCTGTTTTCCTATGCTACAATTGACCTTGCTTGAAAACAGATAACACTACATAAACATTGATATTTAGCGGCGTACAAGGACTTTTTTACGCTTGATTCTTGACATTACTCTGGAATTCAATAACGAATTCACAAGCGAAAATCGTGGACATTTCGTGGACATTTTACTTCATTGCAACACGGAATTATTCAAAAACACTTTTCCATGCCGGAATTATAATTTGTTCATATCTCAAATTTATCATTATCAATCAATGCTGATAGAGAAGAGTCGTAGCCATTTGCAGGAGCGAAACCAATTTTACTATTTTACAACCAGTCGGTACTTCTGCTTATTGCTATTGGGTCTATCCGGCACCGTCATTTCTATTAGTCCAAGTTCAAGAGCTGGACGAATATAAGTTGTGGTAACTGTAGGTCGGTGCTTTAATCCAAGACGCCCCATGATTTCTTTTACGGAAAGTGTTTCACTTCCCAATACATCTAAGAGTTTCTCGACTTGTACGGTTACTTGTACGCGTACTTGTTCGGTTTGTCGTAATTCAGATAGCGCATCTCGTATCGCCAACAACATGAATTCTACAAAAACTGTACAATTGCCCGCTTTATCCGCAGCAGCTAATACATCATAGTATTCCTGTTGACGATTTCGCACTATATCTTCTACAGGAAGCCATGCAAAAAAAGGTTTCCACTGCACAAGAAGCAACGTTTGCCACATGCGGCCCATTCGTCCATTCCCATCGTCAAACGGGTGAATAAATTCAAATTCATAGTGAAAAACGCAGCTTTTTACTAAGAGATGCGCATCTGAGTGCTGAACCCAGTGCAGTAAGTTTTCGATATGTCCCTGCACAAATTTTGCTGGAGGTGCCATATGAACCAGTTGTTGCCCTGCAAAAATACCAACTCCACCAGAGCGAAGTTTTCCCGCTTCCTTTGTTAAGTCTGCCATCAGGATTTTATGAGCGGTTAGCATATCATTCTTGCTATATGGGTCAAGTGTGAGTAAAAGATTGTATGCATCGTATGCGTTTTTAACTTCTCTAATTTCATTTGGTGCTCCAAGAACTCGTTTGCCATTTATGATGTCTGTGACCTGTGCAAGTGATAACGAGTTGTTTTCAATTGCAAGTGATGAGTGAATAGTCCTTATCTGGTTATCCCTGCGTAGCTGCGGGTTTGGAGTGTTTTCGTTTTTAATTGTTATCGCACCTACTTGCTCACTAATTTCTGCAACTAAGTGAACAATTTTGTCTGTTGTATTATATGGCGGCGCATATTGCTTCTTTGACATGGAGCATCTCCTTATAAATCTATTCAGCCATAAAAACAGTACGCGCAGTAGTCTCGGCTTCGGAACCAGCGAATATATTGAGCATTTCTTCGCCTTTGTTAAAATCAATCAACACATAATAAATCTTTTTTGCCCTCTCCTTGGTGAACAAAGTGTTCTTCACTTACCCCTATTACTGTGGGCTTTAATGAAAGCTCTAAAGGAATCGCTTGATTTCTAACGACTTGGCGTAAAAACATATTAACTGCTGTGGTCATATTCAATCCAAGCTCCGAGAACAGTTCTTCCGCTTGTCTTTTAATTTCAACATCCGTTCTAATATTCATGCTGGTGGTTGACATACAAAACACCCTTTTGATCAAGATGTATATATTGTATCGCATTAGATGTACGATGTAAAGCAAGAATGGCTGTGACTGTGGACTGAAAATGAAAATGTCACCTCCAGAATTTACGCATCCTTGACATTGAGGGCAAGCGAGGTAGCCTGCCGCTGGTGGCAAACCATTTGCCCTTTCTTTTGGTAGAGCTAAGTGTACTCCGCCTGTTGGATGCGCTTGGTCTGAAAGATATAGTGACCTCCAAAAGATGGCAAACAGGAAAAACAACACCGAATCTTGAGCAAAAACGCGTGTTGCTGGTGTTATATGGTGCGTTTAATGTGTAATGACTATTTAGCTCCTGCGGTCGTTTTTACTACTATTTTTAATCCATCTACTATATTTTCGATTGACATTGAGGGAGTTGAGGGCTTAGTCAGCGTTTGTGATGGCAAATACGGAACATGAACGAACCCTGCTTTCATGTCTGGATTATTTAGTGCGGCATAATGCAATGTCGCATACATAATATGGTTACACACAAATGTTCCTGCCGTGTTAGATATGGACGCAGGGATTCCAGCTTGATGCAAGTCCCGAATTATATATTTAACCGGTAATGTGGAAAAATACGCCGCTGGGCTGCTTGTGACAATTTGCTGGTCTGTGTGGATTATACCGTCGTTGTCTGCTAGGGTAGAGTCGTCGATATTTATAGCAATACGCTCTATGGAAATACTGGCACGTCCACCAGCTTGTCCAACAGAGATTACAGCGTCTGGGCGTTCTTGCTCTAGTACAGGCAGTAAAATGTCAAAGCTTTTGTCGTAAACTGTTGGTAGCTCTTGTTTGACTATCTTTATCCCATCCATTTTGTCTGGCAATGCCATAACCGCAGTAAGGGCAGGGTTTATTGTTTCGCCGCCAGATGGGTCAAAGGCTGTGATTAATACTTTTTTCATGGGTGCCTCCAGTTGCTAGTAGCGTATAAAAAAATACTACTGCCGCAGAAGCGGCAGTTAATAATGCAGGCTTCGTTAGGGAGTAGTATACCAGAAGTTGGCTGTTTTTGCTTGGGTTTGTGATTGGTTTCGAGTGTTGCTGAGCTTCAGATTATGGGCAATAATGTGGAGTTGGGATTGCGCTTATAAAACTACTTCCATGATGTACAATGAAATCTCGGTGGAGTCGACAGTTGTATACAGAATTGGAGAGCCCAGGCAATATGAAGTTTTGCAGATAATAGGTGTATCATTTATAATCACAATAGGATAGTATCAGTCCTTAGTGTCAGTTTTTTAACCTATCCCACAGCTCCCCCAATAACTTTTCGGTTTTATTGTCAATGTCAGTAATAATGTCATTTGTGAGCTTATCAAAATTTTTCATTTCGGCTTCAATACTATCTTTTGAGCCAACCGGACCTTTTGTATATACTTTGGAACAATGCAATTCATGCTGTTGCATTTGCAACTTGTGCTTTTTGCATATTAACATATCTTGCAATATCATTTGAATATCTCCAAAATTATTAAACATCTCTTTGCTCAATGGCACCTGTCCGCTTGAAGTATGAAACAACTCAAGTGTTTTATTGGCGCATTTTTCAAATTTTTTCCAATCGTGATTTTCCGCAACATCGTTACTTTTATCTCCCGCAAAACAAACATCGCCTTCAGGTCTCAGCTTCATAATATTTATCTTTTCGGTTGCATCACAAAAACTTAAGAAAACCGAATGCCAGACCTCTCTTGAGCTACCGGGGGAATATGCTGCTCGCTGCAAATTTGTTAAATTTGCTTTCAACTGCGCTAAAAAGCCGCATACAGCATCAGCACTGCGTAATTGTAATTCTTTACGAATAACATTCACTCCCCATATTAGCCCATATATTAAGGCGATAAATCCGATAACTGCTGTGATGAGATTAATTACTTCAGCCGAGAACTAATTCTGGATACAACCGCAGCATACATATTTTATGCAAAATTTCACTAATATATACCCCATTATATACCCTCTCAAAGTTATTTATTATATTTCTTCATTATCCGGAGCAACGCTGAAAATAGCCAGTGGCTGTCTCCGTGCTCCTGCTAATTTCTCCTGATACTTTTTATAGCCAAATGGCTTATTCCCCCAGTCGTCATTCTGATTTCTTTTGTCGCCACCGATAAAAAACTGATTTTCCCCGCTGATGTAGTTTTCGGTTAAATCATAAAGCATCTCAATATATTGTCCAATAATATCTAATAATTTGAGAGAAAAATTTTCAACCTTTTGAAGGCCCTCATTAGACCTTGCTTTGCATTTTAATTGGTCTACTGCAAACAATCGATAATCGTCAATATACCGGATGTGATGTCTTATTAATCGCTCTGCATGTGTAAGTTCAAATTCATGATGACTATTTTTATTGAAATCATATACTTTATAAACTAAGAGGTTGGTGTAAAGATAATTGTATTGAATTATGCCATCAACTCTTAAAAATTCTGTTACCTGCTCAACCATTTTCTCAATGCAGTCGTAGAGTGTTAACTCTTTTACTGCATCAATATACGTAATGAGATTGCTTGTCTGATGTAATTCAGCAGCAAACAGCGGCCTACAATACGGATTCACCTTGGTCTTCTCTAATAATGAATTATAGTGCCTTGCGGCAACGAACTCAAAACTGGCACAGTATTGCACAAACATTCTTCCGGCGATTGTACATTGAACGCCATATCTCAACAAACCAGTTGAATCGGTTTCGTAATCTGGATTTTTGCATATTTTAATTAATTCCTTCTTAATATCACCATCATCAATTATCCCGCTTTGTTCAAAACGCAGCAAAATTAACGGACTTAGGCGCGCTAAATGATCACGAGAACGTAAAATATTGAGTGTCTTTGCAAGGATCTCGAGCTTATCCGGACTTGTTTCAGGAAATTGGTGTAATGCGTTATCAGAGCGCACAAAATTAGGTTTTATATAGATATCTCTAATGAGGTCAGAGAGTTTGACCATCGGTTGCTGACGAGTAGATGCATTTGACTCAATATTAAAATTGCGGCGAGCTAAGTAAACAAGTATCTGACGTACAGAGCCGCGTTCAGCGCCGAAATAATCTAGCTTAAGTGCATTGCCAAGGCGCGTACTGCCTAGACGCAAGTTATCTAACATCGAATCATACAATGCACGGAATACTATTTGACGCCGGCCATGGGAATATATTTTTCTTAAATCCTTTGATTTGCCGGTGCTATCCATTCCGTATATGCCTTTTATAAGGTTAGTTCTTATATGAGGTATACGTGGAGCTTTCTCGTAATAAAATGCGTCTATTAGATTACGAATAGATTTGCGTTTGTTATACGAAAACATACGAGAGATATTTTCAGCCATATCTTCATCTGTTAAAATCTGAATTATAGTTTTTATAGGTTCATCATTATAAATATCGGTATTTGTAACATGTTTTATAAAAGCTACCCTTTTTCTTATTATTTCTAATAAAGATATTTGCCTGTGCAATTTAATCGTATGATCGTCCTCTCTACCAATTTCATCAGCCATGCTCGGCAAAATATTCGCAGTAAATTCGCGGATAACAAGCACGAGCCGAATGCGCTCGGAAAAAATCATTCTTTTGTCTTGTTTTTTTGTTAAGCCATAAAATCTGTTCCTATATATAGTATTTTGCGTAGTGATGAACCCTTCTCCATCTATTCCATTTACCATGAGCAATAATTCACAGACATCTTCATCATGTATGATTTTGTTATCGATATAATGTTCAATATTGTCAAATGCGATACAAATTTTATCTGTTGTTGGATTACTCATGTTGCAAATTGCTAGAATAGAAAGCAATTCGAGGAGTTCTCTTACCACATCAATGGGGATACTGTTTTCTTTTCCATGCAAAGAAAACAGCGTATTTGCTACTTGATGCGTGTAAGACTCTGTGATTAGACTACCATTGTGGTCGTTATCATAAGGAATAGCACCATTTATATATTGATTGAAAATATCATGCAAAGATTTATATTTTTCATCTAGCATCCTGAAGTAGATTTTCATGTTTTCATAACTGTGCTTCAAGAATGCGGAAGCTGTGGTTTTGTCTATTCTTTTTTCTCTGTTTACGGGTGTTGGCAAAAATAACAAATCGTATATTTTTACTATTAGTAATTTTATTAATTTATTATGCAACGGCTTTTTGTGGCAATACTTATTTAGCCATTCACCCCAATCTCCGGCAGGAAACAGATCGACTTCTTCAAGGACGTCTAATATTATTGAAGTTTTATACATATTTTTGTATTCGAGCATAGCACGTAACATGGTGGACTTGCCAACGCCGGCAAAGGACGATATGATAATCGTTTTTCGGCTTATATTATCGAATAGACTGCTTAATTTGTCCCACATATCAACTTCGTTACTGGCAGTTTCGAGTGGTACAAAACAGTCTTTATAAAATCTTTCTTTCTCATTTTCCAATGCATCTCGGATATCGCCATCACCACCCGGAAGTTCTGTGTTAGATCTTTCATCCCATGGCGTCCATAATAGTAAATGGCTTAGTGTTTCAGGACTGTGTGAACTTATTTTCATTGTTGTACCTCCTTCATAGCTTACACAAAGACGGCCATATAAGACCAATGCAAAACATTACATTATAAGCCACAATATGATGTTGCCTATACAGGTAAATTTTCTACTTTTTACATTATATGACAATTGCCGCAACTAATCAAGCTATACATTTAATATCGCAATGCGAGGTTGTCCTGGTGACAGCTCTATATTATATTTCGCCAAAGGCAGAAGCGCATGACTGCCAAACTCGGAAGCAAACAATTGACAAACTCGGAAGAAATAGATATAATAATATTACATATTTTCATACTGGCAGGTGCATAATTATGAATCATAAATATTTGAAACGCATAGCTGACAAGATTTTGGATACTGCACTTAAATCTTCCGGTGCGGTACTGATTGAGGGACCAAAGTGGTGCGGTAAGACCCGCACGGCAGAGGAAAAGGCGAAGAGCGTCTTATATATGCAGGATCCGGATCATGGACGGTCATACCTAAAAGCTGCCGATACCAAGCCATCACTGCTACTAACCGGAGAAACGCCGCGCTTGATTGACGAATGGCAAATGGCACCTATTTTATGGGATGCTGTCAGGTTCGCAGTGGACAAGCGCAGGGAAAGAGGACAGTTCATTTTAACTGGTTCCGCCGTTCCATTGGATAACGCCACAGCTCATACAGGAACCGGACGCATCTCACGGATGACGATGCGCCCGATGACCTTATTTGAATCACTAGAATCTAATGGTTCTATCTCACTTCAGGGATTGTTTGATGGCACAACTGAGGCGGATTGTTTTTCATCACTAACAATTGAAGGGTTGGCTTTTGCGTTGGTACGCGGGGGCTGGCCGGCGTCAATCGGAGATGATGGTCAGGAGTCTCTTAAACAGGTATATGATTATGTAGAGGCCGTCATTAACTATGATATATCTGAAGTAGATGGTGTAGAAAAAAGCCCGGCGCGAGTACGCGCGCTTATGCGCTCTCTTGCCAGAAACGTATCCACAATGGCCAATTTTTCCACTATTAAAGGAGATTTTGCAGGAGATGAGGAAACCATCTCTGAAAAAACAATAGCTTCTTATATTAACGCACTTCGTCGTATTTATGTAGTTGAGGATCTGCCTGCATGGAGTCCGGCTATGCGCTCTAGGACTACATTACGCACTTCACCAAAGCGTCACTTCATTGACCCTTCGATTGCTGCTGCTGTGTTACGTGCAGCCCCGGAAGGTTTATTGCAGGACTTTAATACTTTTGGGCTTTTATTTGAATCCCTCTGTGTTCGTGACTTGCGTGTTTATGCTCACGCCATTGATGGCGAGGTATTTCATTACCGGGATAAAAACGGCCTTGAGGCAGATGCTATAGTTCACTTAAAAGATGGACGTTGGGGTGCGATTGAGGTAAAGATGGGAGCAAAAGAGATTGAACTTGCTACCGAAAATCTGAAACAATTACGAGAAAAGATTAATATTGATAAAATGAAAGAGCCGTCATTCTTAATGGTGTTGACTGCAGGAGAAATTGGTTATCGCCGCGAAGATGGGATTTATATTATACCAATCGGGTGCTTGAGGGAATAATGCACTATATTTGCTATGCAGCTTTAACAATAAACCATTTGTTCAATTCCCAAAAAAGTGCCGCTTGACGGCATTCACTTTTATTGGGGTCGGGATCATCGTCATTATCGTCGTTTACTAACCGTGCATCGACTTTGTGCCAGACGCCTATGCCACCAGCTTGGAATGATGCCCGAGGCTCTACTTTTATAGTCTTTTCTACCATATAGCGGTTGCTGCCAACTCGGAAATATACTAGCTCATATCTAGCGTTAGGGAATATGTCTACGATTACTGATACATATTCCTTGTTTGAATGACTATACCGCTCATCAATAAAACCTCTCTCGCAAAATCGGCCATCGGTAAAATATAGGTAGGTTTCGTGTTGGGCGTGAAGCATGTTATCAGGTATTTCTTCTAGTTCGGCCTTCACTTTGAAACGAATACCAACACCTTTTTCTTTCAAGAAAGCAAGTCGCGTTGACTCATAAATATGTTTTATCAGATAACATGAATTGTCGGGAGTCCAGTACATAATAGGTTTTATTTTACCATTAGGAAGCCACTCTATCCGCACCGTTACTGGGATAAGCGACTCATTTACTTGCTTTATATAAATAACAACCTTGTCCGCCATCTCGTCCACCCTTTAATCTGTTTAATACGTGTAGAATGTTTGTGCATCGCCTATATCGTTATTGGCGTTGATTGATTTCAGACGTTCTGACATAAGTGCTGCGCGTTGTAAAGCAAAATGTCCGAATCGTCCTCTGATTCGGTCAATGGTGCGTTCTAGCCGGTCAAACTTTTCGCATCTCTGTTCGTCATCAAAAAGGCTTAATTGGTACACCGCATTTTCAGGTACAAGATCCGTACCGCATATGCCAAGACTACGGATGGGCTTATACCACCGATAATTTTTCTTAAACAGTTTCATTGCTATTGGCACCATCTCAGCCGTAAGGTTCGTTGGGCGTGTTAATTTCATTCGTCTTGTACAAGAATACAATTCGTTATCTCTTATGGAAATCATAAGCGTCGTGGCTTTGAACCCGGTTTCTCGCATACGCTGCGAAACAGATTCACCCAACATATAAAATGCTGCCCGCACATCTTCGTCCGTATTTAGATCACGGGGCATGGTGTTGCTGCTGCTGATGGATTTTACATCGTCTTCGCTTTCAATATGGGCAACCGGTGTTCGATCCAACCCATTTGCCATAGTCCAAAGCGATACACCCATTTTATTTTTTACAGCATCGCAAATATAATCAGGGCAACTATTAGCTAGGTCGCCGATGGTATATATAGCCCTGCTTGCGAGTTTTTTTGCTGTAGATGACCCGACAAACAACAGGTCACTAACCGGCAATGGATACACTTTTGTTTCTTTGTCCTCATTCCACATTTCATAAACTCCATTGGTTGGTGCGAGGTCGCTACCTAATTTGGCATAAGGCAGATTATCACCCACGCCAATGGATACCGTGAGACATAGCTGACGCCATATCGCTTGCCGGATATCTTCGACGGTTTTCATTACAGTGACACGATCTCCATATAATTGTACCCACATTTCATCGCTTCCAAAGGGTTTAATCGTGTCAGTGTATTGGAGAGCTATCTCCCGCATCCGCTGAGAAAAATAGAGATATAGCGGGTAGTTCGCCGGTAACACAATAAGGCTGGGATAAATTTTAAGTGCTTCACGTATGGAGGACGCTGTCTTTATATTCATTGCCTTGGCAGCAGGTGACTTGGTGAGTACAATGCCTTTGCGGGATTGTTGATCTCCGCCGACAACAAAGGCTTTACCTTGTACATCGGGACGAAACAAAGCCTCAATCTGACCATAGAAATAGTTAGCATCAATATGTGCAACTGCTCCGGGCATAATTCTCACATCCTTACAATGAAATGGAACGTATGTTCCTGTTTCTGCAATCATTTTATCGAACACACGTTCTTTTGTCAATCTATTTTTAGACTCAAATTAAACAGCCCCTGAGTTTTTAGCTCAGGGGCTACATATGAATCATCATTTATTCTTTTTTTTACCCTATATCTCCGGAACCGGAGGCTCAGTATTTTTTTCTTCCTTCTGCTTGTTTTGCTTGTCATTGATTTCGTGTTTTCTCATACCTGCTTTTGCCATAATGTATACTCCCAGCCAAGCTAATTTTAATTTGGTATGGATAGTATTTGTAGTTAGCTTAATTAATATTCTAAGTGCCTACAAATCGCTTTAAGAGAATCAACGTGATATTTTAGCTAAGGCCTGATCTACAGTTTATCAGGCTCAGGGTAATCAACGTCATGCGTATCAACAGTCATAGATTTTATTTTTTGCGGTGTTTCCGGTCTGTCTTGCGAATTGGTTTTGCATTCGGCTATGGCATCTACTACATTCTGGCCTTCTATAATTGCACCGAAGGCAGCATAATTGCCATCCAGTGACGGAGCATCCTTATGCATAATGAAAAATTGGCTTCCTGCGGAATTTGGCATTTGGCTTCTTGCCATAGAAATTACGCCTGCCTTGTGTTTAAGATTGTTTTCTATACCGTTGTTAGCAAACTCTCCAACGATTTTGTACCCTGGATTACCCATGCCGGTGCCGTCCGGGCAACCACCTTGTATCATAAAGCCGTTAATGACCCGATGAAAAATAAGCCCATCATAGTATCCTTTGCGCACCAGACTGATAAAATTATTGACTGTTTTGGGTGCGATGTCCGGGTATAACTCCAATACCATCTTTTCGCCGTTTTCCATTTCAATTGTAACTGTTGGGTTCATAAGCTCATCTCCTAGTTTGTTATTAGTTTTGTGACATTGTATTTTTATCGCTATGATGATAGTAATATAGCGCAGGATATACGACTTGGCAACTATTATTTGTAACAATATCAACGATTTGAATGCTAAGAAGCCGTAAATCAAAAAGTTGCTGTAATAAGAAAAACA
>Ga0123355_10018768_pt1 | contig 10991 bp, 11 predicted proteins | sample TergutEmb28metaG_3_FD_89872 | JGI IMG/M metagenome (GOLD analysis project Ga0123355, IMG submission 89872) | Embiratermes neotenicus P1 segment gut microbial communities from Petit-Saut dam, French Guiana - Emb289 P1 | ecosystem: Host-associated > Arthropoda: Insects > Digestive system > Gut ...
GGCACTTGGCTCCGGTACTAGTGGTTCTGCTGTGTGTATTTCTGCCTGCCTAACGTCCTTAACCCCATGCACGTTGAATAGCTGGGAGAAATAGTTCCTCCACCTAGCCACAATACTGTGGGTAGCGATTTAAATTGAACGGGGAAAGGGTTAAACTCTTCCACCCTCTCGAAGGTACTATTATCAATCCTCACACTGTGAATTCATCCTGCATTCTGATCTCAAGACATGACCATGTACTTAGTTTTATCAGCATTTACTTCCAGTCCAATCTCCCTAGTAGCAGCCAATAAAGCTTCTGCTTTTTCCTTTAGAGTATGTATGCTTCCTTCCAGTATATTAACATCATCGGCATAAGCCAGAAGCTGATGTGTACCATTTAGTTTCAAGCCATCCTGTTTTACCTGAACCCTCCTAATGGCATACTCTAAAGCAAAGTTAAAGAGCATTTATATCTTTTGGTTTGATATTACATATAATATATGCATTTACACTTTCAAAAAGTAAATGCTAAGATTGAATACATGAATTTTTAATTTATTTGGGTCAAAATTCATGTTCATCAATATTTCTTATCATGTTGCACTAGAGTTCGCTTTGGAGCCATGTTATGAATCAAGGACTGCAGACATGTCCAAAACTGAAACAAGAGTGGAAGCTGTACTTTGATATGAAAAGCGCATAACTTAAAACATGACTATTTTGCTTCTGTGAATGAGTTATTGGCCTTCATATTCTTTACAGCAGATATTGGTCTGCTTTGAAAGCTAATCACAACCACAATCATGTATTTTTCTTTCTGCGATGTTAGGTATACCATATACTGAACATAGTAGATTTTCATGAGGAGCATCGTATTTGTACTTTTAACCTAACATACATACTATATCAGACTCTTTTCACCGTACCACTTGGCTGCTGTTTGATATGATTTGATAAGCTGTGGAGTATGTGGAGTGTATTCAGAATATGGATGTACAGGTGACTGTGATGTGTACAGCCTGGTTTGTATCTCATGGCCTGCAGGCAGTAGCTTACAGATGCTTTGTAGGAAACGGTGATTACATGTTGACAGCATGGCTGGACATACATTGGCTGCAACTCTGTGAGTCCCCAAATATTACTCTTCAACTTGTGTATGTTGACTTAATTGCAGAAGTCTGTACATATACACACACATTTACAATAAAGTTGTCCCTCTTCACTTGAAGTAGGCATAGGGAAACTGAAAATTCATTTGTATTGATTCTTAACCTCAGCACTAGATTGGAGGCAAGTGGTCATCGTCATGCACTGGCTGCCTTACCTCAACAGATTAAAGAATCCCCCCAGTACCCATTGAATAAGAGGTTGCATAGGTCCCAGAGCTGGCCTGGACAATTTTGAGAAGACAGAAATCTCTTACCCCTGACAATAAAATGTCAATTGCTCAGTCATCCAGCATGTAGCTTAGTGACTAGATTGACTGAGCTATTCTTGCTCCTATAAATATGCATATTACAGGTTTGTTATGAGATCTTTTAGTGATTTTTGAGTTTTTGTGCAGAGCCCTAGCATTTATTCTGCGTAGTATGGAGGCAATTTCAGAATGTCAAAACCATGGGAATAAGATAAAGTTGTCTCTTGGTGTGTTAAGCTCTATCCCATTGAATGTAAGTTGGAGTATAGGTATAGCTGCAGTCATTTTTAATTGTAGCACACATAGCCAAAAGGCTGGCTTTACATCTTTGCTGTGTTACCCCATGCACAGTCATAATTGTACTGTACTAATTGGTTTGAAGCCAGAAGGGATCCCAGAGCTGGTCTGAAATATGTGTCAAAGAAATCTTGTATATCCTGTCAATCCAACCCTACTTCCTTGGTTATGCATCCCACTGTATAGTGATTAAGCTTACTGTAACTGTGTTAACTCCATTAATGCAATTTGTTTCACACCGTATTTACCTGAATATAAGTTCATCCCTGTGTATAAAGAGTCCCTTCGCAATCTCATTTTGAGGAAAATATTTCCTGTATGCAGTGTGTGTTGAACTTTCTGTGTAATAAGGTGACATCACTATTTTTCATATGATGAATGAAGAAAAGATTCCCATCAGATATTTGGGTAGATGCTGTAATTATGCACATTTCTTTAGTTACACAGAAGATAGAAGTGTAAATCATACAGACAGCATTTGAGAAGTAATTGAAGGAATAAATTAGGTGAAACATGGAGATGTTATATTGCTTTGCTTTAATGCATGCTATTACGAGGGACAAATGGAATGAGATACACCTGCTATTAGTCTGTGATGCTGCTGTCAACTTACAGAGCAAAAAAGCACGTGCGCGAAACTTGCATCTGCACTACTTTCGCCGCTCTCGTGAGACATCCGTTGGCGGTCTTCTGGATTAAGTCAATAGCGTAGGAAGGTCTTCCCACCGCCGCGTTCGGTTTGTTTTCGCGTCAATAGGTACGGAACGCAGCAGTTCGTGCTCGTAATGTATGAACACAACGTTTGACGATTCCTGGGTAAACAGCAGTGCTTACAGTGGTTGAAATCTCGACAACTAATGACATCGGTTCACTTGTAATTTACGCCACCCACGACGCGAAAGGCAAGAAATAGTTTTTTTTTTTAGACAGAGATAACCCGATCCCGTAACCTAAGCCTCTCACGACAGTAATGTTCCAAGAAACCGTTGTTGCTAAGGAAGGGGAATAAGCTGTGTTGATATAATTTAATACCGTCAAACACAACACTTCAATGCCACACAACAGTGTGCTAGATTGTTCAGTTCATTGTCGGGAGCCTTTTTACAAAAGTTTAAAAACAAGTACACTGCCACATGCAAATGCTTTTTGTTGACATCACCATGGCAACGTCGTACGTGTGCACACTAGTATACATGATTAGAAACACGGCAGCATCGCCATTAGGAGTATAAGTTGTTAATGTTGCGTGCATAACACGCATGACCTTGGCGACATTACGCATGCATAGGTACATACAGGGATCAAAGTATATGCTACGCAGCATGGATCCAGGGATACCACACGCAAGGCTACAAATATACGTCCGGGAGGATTTTTTATGCATTCAAAGTTTACTGAGTTTTCAGCCAGCAGTATTGAAACAGCAAAAAGAAACCCTTGGGTGCTGAGGGAGAAAATAATGTTGTGCGTTATAACTCAGGGTTAGCTGTCGTCAACCCACAATAGGGTCACACAATTCGCAAGGACTCAGCCGAGTTACACAGTTTAATGTACATGTAGTGAAATACAAGATTGTTTTACTGTGCGCTGTCTTAAAAGTGATGAGTGAAAATTCCTAACCATTATCTCTGCTAATAAAGTTGCCATATTATGTTTTGTGGGCGTATTATATTGTGTTTATTAAAATGTATTATTGATCCTTTTTAGGCGACAGTAAACAGCAAATTTCCTCGAGGGCCGCAAGTTGGTCAGCCGTGCTGTAAATGGCCCCGTAACTAGCTTAACAACACGTCTCGGTATGCTGATTGGCTGAGTGGCAGTGGACGGCAGCCATCCAGCACCGTCAGTTACATTCAAATTTTCAACGGAATCTTGTGTATTTTGTCCATTCTTTATCCGTGATGTTGTCCGATGCTAATCGTGTCTGTACTTTGATGCATGGTCTGTACTAAGTGGTTAGTGTGGACAGGTATGGGTGATTTAGTGGAGGAAATACATTTTTTCCTTCTTTAAGTTTAATATTCATTCTGAACATAATTGAAGTATTCGTTTGTCAACAATGGCAAAGCCGTAATGGAGATTTAGGGAAGATCTGACGAATAAATGCATTTTAAGATGGGGTCTAACGACTTACACTAGGAACTTTGTATCTGTTGCAAAGGATCGTTAGATTTTGACGTACATTTGGAAACAACAAAACATACGAAGAGGTGAGATCAGTTTATCTAAAATAAATATTTACTTTGTGCAGCTAGGGTCAGAAGGAAGCTAATTGCGGCAGAGGGCACAACAGCGGTTCATTGTACACTAGGAACTTTGTATCTGTTGCAAAGGATTTATTTTATTTATTTGCGTTCATGTACTCCACAGTAGGTCAGACCCACCGAAACATGGAACATGTCAATTCAAAGACATACAAAGGTTACAAAATTTCAGTTTTAAACAACACCCCAGTTCATATTTATCGATATTCATCGTTAGATCTTGACGTACATTTGGAAACAACAAAACATACGAAGAATGTTCGAGGTGAGATCATTTTATCTACAATAAATATTTACTTTGTGCAGCTAGGGTCAGAAGGAAGCTAAGTAAATACGGCAGAGGGCACAACAACGGTTCATTGTGTAAAACGTAACGGTAGTTACAGATGTACAGATTGCACTAGTAATTTAGTGAAGGTTTCCTCTAATTCAGAATTAGCTTGAAAACCGACAAGTGCACGATCGAAAACAATCCATTTAAAGTGGTAAAATTTATAATGATGCTGTAGAGCCTGAAGGCGTCCATTGTAGATACTACGTACGCATTCGTGTTGAATGGCGACATGCGTTTATATTGCGTTAGAATGTTTGCAGTTACGATTCAGTATTTTGATTTGTAGAGGGTGGATTGCAAACGAAACTACAAGATTAAATCTTTGTTAACACCAACAAATGCACAGTTCTACAATCTATGTATTCTTTGTTACTAGCTCCTACTTGTTTTGGCATTGCCGCTGTCCTCAGGGAGTGTATACCAAGATTTCATTAAAACTTGCTGCAATACATAATTTACAGTAAACATACACTTTTTTATGTCTGTAGTGCAGTTTGGTTAAAATTTATGTACATGTTCGATATAAAACATTGTTAATAAGGTGGTAATATAAACTGTTTGTTATGATTAAAAGACGTAAAAGTCTCTGTTTTGCAAACATCTGTTCTTTCTTTATCCAAATTGGATCCTGTCCCCATGGGGTGTGTTGTTTGGCATGTATTGGGAGAGTGCTGTTATGGGCATTGCGCTATCTGCTTACTATGCTGCATCTGACATACAGATTATGAGATAAATATGGTTTTCCAGTTTAGATCATCATCAAATCCTTTTACTCCTTGTGGAACATAGGGCATCCATGAAGAGCTTCCAGCCTTTGCTGTCTCCAGCTATCCCTTTGACCTCGTTCCATGATCTTCTTATGCTTCTTATCTCATCCTCTATTGTCCATTGCCATGTTCTCTTTGGCCTACCTCTCATATATCCCTGAGGATTTCAATCTAATGCAGTTTTGTCTATTGCTCCTGTTTCTTTAGGTAATGTGTGTCCAATCCAATTCCAGTTTCTTCTTTTTGTGTGATTTCCTATTGACTTCTGATGGGTGATTCTCCATAGTTCTTCGTTCATAATCTTATCAGTCCATTTGATATTCATTATTCGTCTTAAGCATTTATTTACAAATATCTGTAGTCTCCTTGTTATCTGGTTGGTAGTTTTCCAAGTTTCACAAGCATATAATAATACTGATTTTACATTTGTATTGAATATTCATATTTTAACTTCTTTCGATATGTTGAGATTTCTCCACACAGGATACAGCTGAACAAATAACACCATTTGCTTTCTTGATTCTACTTCCTACATCTTCCTCTGTTCCTCTACTTCCAGTTTAGATGGTTATAAAAAAAAATTGTATTCACTGTTTCTTTGTACTTTTTTTATAAACAATACCTAATATACCTTGTAGTGAACTGTTCACTATAAATTTTTATAAAAATGTTCTCTCTTGATTTGGAACCAATTTATTAGCAGCAAGCCACCCACTCACATGTGAGAGAACTGAATTTGGTACCATTCAGAAATTGTTAAACTTTTTACCAACAATTATGACACTAGTGTTAGTAGGAAATATTTCTCAAGGGAAGGTCATTTATGTGTATCATGAATATTAAAGACTCCAGATTGATCCTTGCAGAACTGCGTATTGTAATATGCCCCAATCAGAGAAAACAATTTGAGTTGCATTAGATGATTTTATTTAAACCAGTTTGCACATACAAGTCATATGCCATAGAAATTTAATTTAGGTAATAAAATTTTATGATATATGCCATCAAAATCCTTTGCTAAATCACAGAAAGTTCCTCCAACATGCATTTTTTGGTTAATAGATTTGAATACACCGCTAATTGGAAGGCAGCAGTGAACTTTTCTTACCTGCATAAATATGATAACTACAACATTAATTTGATTCAGAATTTAAATTAGTAACTATGCGTGTATTTTACATGAGGAATATCCTATTTTTCTAGGTGACCCAAAACATTAATGTCTGTCCCATTAGCGGTCGATAAAACAAGAAGAGTTTTATATGCAATTGATGCAAGTAGGGGTAAGGCAGAGTAAGGTTTCAGTGTGGTGGATTGCATAGTGACACTGTGCAAGGAATAAGTGGACATTTGGTCTTGTTTCTAGTCTGATGACCACAAATCTATGGGTTAAACTTTAGTGGACCAGGATGCATTGTCTTTTGTCATGGCTTGGTTTAGGGAACATCATTTGGTAGAGTTTTTGAAGAAACCCTTGATAGACATTCATGGTATATTTTGTAATTCTGTATATTTTAATAAATGTGCAAATAATGTGTATCATTGTATGCAAGATTATTTGTAAATTAGAAAAATAATATTTCTTGCTCATGCAAGCCAGTTGTTAATGATGGTGGTACACCCCTGTTAGATATTGTACTGCGTATGGCAGTAGATAATACTACAGTTTGTGTTCTTTGTAGGTGATGGTGTGATTACAGTATCACACAGTTTTGCCAATTGCCTCAGTCGGTCAGCAGAAGCAGGGATAATTGGATGTTTGGGTATTGCAGACTTCAAGCTGACTTTTGTTGCTGTACAAGAAAGTAAGCATATTTCACTTATAAGTGTGTGATTTGTTTCAGCTATTGGTCTTCTGGGAGGTATGTAACATCCCAGAAGGTGGAAGACAGCTGCACTGTAGTGGGCAGCCTAAGGGCTTGCATGTTGTGTATTTGTTGCAGTAATTGCAAGTACAGTTATGTCTTGTTGATACATATGAAATTAACCATTGGACTGCTGACTAATTACAAAATATACTCCAGACTTGATCTTTTCTTCAACAGTTCTCGGTTGTACAGAATAACAGTTTTACAAATTTTTTAAAATTGTATTTGCTACCAGGCCCTCAGGCCACTTGTTCCATATACATGGCATTCAGCTTAGGACAGTGAAACACTCTGGGCTATGGGAAGTCTAGCTATATAATATCCTTTGGTAGAAAAAAGTCATGTTGTAACATTAATAAAAATATCTGTTATTAATCATGTGATCAGTTGCATGATTCTTAAGCCTTAAAATGCTTGACATTTTCAAGTGGAAGCATATTCAGGTTGCGGTATTAAATGTTTAAAGACCTGCATTTGTGTTCATCAATGCTTGTAGGAAAACAGCCCAAGAAATTCAGCAAGGGAATTTACCAAATTTTTAATGCATGCTGCATAATTTGTTTTATTTTTCACCAAATTTAATTTATATCTTAATTTTTTATTTTTCTGTTTAAATAATACATTTTTTATAAACTGTACGCTAAAATTTAAATACCCACCCCAGAAGGATAAAGGTTAAATCTGTTACTTTCTGTGACTTATAACTCATATAATGTTGTTTGATTCCATTTAGTGCCCCACCTTTTTCATCAGTCAATTCTTAGAGCATTTCAGGTGGTTTACATGAGTTCATTATCATCAACCATTCTGATATCAGACCATATTTATGTCTGACTCTGCAGTTGGCTCAAACTGTAATATTTCTGATTTGTATTCAGGAGTTACCTGGTTTGAATTTTGGCTGTGATGCCAGCTGTTTTGAATGAGGTTTAACAAGGTTTCCTCAGACACCAGCCACATGCCAAGATGTTCCCTCAAACTAGGATAGAACCATATCTTTCCACATCCTCTAGAAATCACTGCTAGTTGAACATTCATCATCTGGCACTGTCTTCTCTGCTACTGATAGCATTGAACATGTTCCCTGCTTACGGCCACTCGTACTCATGAGCGTGATACAATTCTTACGGCTCGGGTGATTACTTGGTATGTGTAAGTCATTGTTACGTCTGATCACTTTTTTTTGTTGCCACTGTTTCACTATGATATGCTGTTCAGTACTGTGTTTGGGTGTTTGATTCATGTTTACATCTTACTGTGCTATAAATGATTTCATTCTTTGTGCCCAACATGGCAAGTAAGAGAAAATTTGAAATTGATAAGGGTGGTAATACAAGCAAAAGTGTGGTTGAAAATGAAGTTGTACATACGAGGGTGATCTCAAAAGAAATGTACAGAATGCAATACTTTCGGAATAGAACACCAGATGTGCAGGAAAATGTTATAGTCCTTCATTGTAGTCCCCCTTCTGTTGAATGACTGCATCCCAATGTTTTGGAAGGTCCATGATACCCGTCAGATCTGTAGAACAGTTGAGGTGTCTGATGCGTCAGGTAACGGAGGCAGATAGATCCTCCAGCCTAGAGAAACGCACACCACGCATGTTGATTTTAAATTTTGGGAACAGGTCGAAGTCTGGGGGACTCATGTCGGGGCTGTAGGGGGGATGGGGTAGCACCTCCCAGCTGTATCTGTCCAACAATTCACGGACAACCTTACCAATGTGCGGCCGAGCGTTGTCATGCAAAATCAAGACCCCGTTTTCCAGCAAGTCTGGTCTGTTCGCATGCATCTTAAGCCTCAGATTCTGCAAAAATTGACAGTAGTAGGCTGCAGTTACAGTCGTACCATTCGGTACCTTGTCTGTCATGATCACACCTTTACAATCGTATGCGAAAACCATTATTTGTTTCACGTTCGACTTGGCCCTCTTGAATTTTTTCGGTCTCGGGAAACCTTTGCCTCTCCACTCACTGGACTGAGATTTCAATTCAGGCTCGAAATCCCGGATCCAGGTTTCATCAATAGCAACCACCTTTTGCAGAAATTCGTTCCCTTCACGAAATCTGTGCAACAATTGTTGTGCAATTTCAACACGTCGACACTTTTGTTCCTCACTGAGGTCATGCGGAACCCACCGGGCAGCAATTCAACGTTTGTGCAAGCATTCAGTCAAAATGTGGTAGGCAGATGCTCGCGAAATTTCAGCACAATGTGCACTTTCTTCACATGTAATTCTGCAGTCTTCCTCCAGGATTTGGACCACATGTTCCACACTTTGGTCATCGGTCAACGTTCGGGGTTGTCCTGACTTCGGGTCGTTCTCTATGCTCAACCTTACCTCATGAAAGCATTGAGCCCAGCGTGAAATTGTGCTTCGGTCAACAGTTTCCACACCACACACTTCCATCAGTGAACTGTGGATCTCCGTTGGAGTTTTCCCACGTAATGTTTCGATTTTGATGTACGCGCGCTGATCGTCATTAGTCATGGTAACTGAGACACGAACAGCCATCATTTCAATGCTCTGTCGTTTCCAAATGCACACACCTCCGGAAACAAATTACACTGCACTAGCTGCCAGAAGTTCTCCAGTATAACTGCTGAAATGGCGGGAAAGATTGTGTCATTACTTACGCGGTGTTGCCAACGTGTGCATTTCTTTTGAGATCACCCTCATAATGAAGATGTTGATAATGCTTTTCCTGTTTCACCGGCCTCATCCAGTTCAATTTTTGTGTTTGTAAGGCAGTAACAGAAATAAACTGCATGTGGTGTACAGGATTAGGTTATGATGTTATTTAGAATATTGTAGTATTTTTATTTTGACATGGGAGAGAAAGATATTGAATATGGATCAACAAAGGAGAATGGACAGTGGAGAATTAAAACTAACGAAGAACTGAGAACCAAATATAAATCCCAAGATATTGTGACCGTAATAAAGATTCAAAGATTAGAGTGGCTTGGACATGTAAGTAGAATGAATGAGACCAGGTCTGTAAAGAAGATTTTTGAAGGAAAACTAGAAGGAAGAGGAGGTAAAGGATGACCTAGACTGAGGTGGATAAACGATGTGGAAGATGACTTAAGGAAGCTTGGTGTGAAACGCTGGAGAACGAAAGCATTGAATAGAGAGGAATGGGCATCAATTGTAAGGGAAGCCAAAGCTAAACTGAAAGGGCCGTAGCGCTATAGGAAGAAGTGTTTTTATTTTTTAAGTTTAAATAAGGCAGATACCAGCAATTGTGTATATTGCTGCAAAGGAGCACATGGCCACGTGGTGTGTAGGAATTAGGTGTTTTTGTTTTTGGCCCAGTCAACAGATCAGAATTCCATCGTAGTTCGGATGTAAATGTGGAATTTACATTTGACTTTCATTCACCCCTCAATGTATACCTGGTCTGCTACTTTATTTCATAAGGGGACAGTAGTCAAGATTGAAACATTATGTTTTTTTCAGATGCCACGATTCTTTAATCAATCTTGTCCTTAGGATATGTCATATTGTGAGTATTGTGACACAATATATACATATTAACTCAGTCATACAAAAAGAGGCTTATCTGCATTGCTTTAATAAGTTTTTTCTAGAATATGTATTAACATTTTCTTATTTGTATTTATGGATATGTTTCCAGATTTAAATGTCCCTGTATACACCATGGAGGCATATTGGGAAAGTGGAGGTATAGCTCCACATGTTGGTAGTCTGGGCACTGCATGTGATTGGTCTTCTTGCTCTCCAGTCATATCTCCCCCAGGGAGCGATCCTGTGGTGCTTGTTGAATGGGAGGTTAGATGGGACTCAGAGCCATTGTGGATGCTTTCAAAATGAAAACAATTCAGGTATATTAACTTTAATGAATATTTGTTCCTGTTTAAAACATATTGTCACACATTTCTGTAGCACATGATTAGTTTACATGGGTTCAGACTGGGGTATTCGTGCGAAAGTCAAGTAATCATGGTTTGCCAGGACATTGCGGACTCTCTGGATAACGGAGACAAGATTGACGCTGTTATAGTTGACTTTTCGAAAGCTTTTGATTTAGTTCCTCA
>Ga0123355_10018771_pt1 | contig 10991 bp, 9 predicted proteins | sample TergutEmb28metaG_3_FD_89872 | JGI IMG/M metagenome (GOLD analysis project Ga0123355, IMG submission 89872) | Embiratermes neotenicus P1 segment gut microbial communities from Petit-Saut dam, French Guiana - Emb289 P1 | ecosystem: Host-associated > Arthropoda: Insects > Digestive system > Gut ...
CATCGACAGGGATGGTCTTAACCTTACCTGCTACAATCCGCTGTAACCCGCGATTTATCCTGTCTGGACTAAGGGCGGCGGGTGTACCGAATTTTTCCCAGTCTAAATTTTGCAAATTATCAATTTTGCCATCATACAACAGCCACTTGCCCTCGCGTGTGATATAAACAGGGATAACGCGATGGCGGGACAGTGCCGTAACCACGCTGGTTGCAGATTTTACAGAGATGTCATGCTCTGGTGAAGCACCGCCAAAGAGCAATAGAATGTTTTTGGGTGTCATAAATTACCTCGCAATTTTATTGTATTGTTGCAGTGAACGTGTTATGAAGCACGAAGTTTGCAATGGCGAATAATCGTGCGTCTGCACTTCAAAGATACCTTCTGCACCTATTCGCAATTTAACGCTTGCTTCGCGTTCTGAAAGTACGTTTGCTACACCATTGTATAACATATGCGCCTTGCGGTAAACACGAACCTCGGATATAATCAAAGAAAATATCCACAGACGAGGAGATTGCATATGGAAGAACAAAAAAAAGCGGGTCTGTTTTCACGCATAAAGCAAGGGCTTACAAAGACACGTGACAGTATACTTGGCGGGGTAGAGCAGGTGTTTGCCACACTACGTTCCGTAGATGAGGAACTGTTTGAAGAGCTGGAAGAAGCATTGATAATGGCGGACATGGGCGTAGAAACTTCTATGGCTATTTTGGATAAGGTGCGCACACGCTGCAAGACAGAAAATGTCAAAGACAGTGATGGCGTAAAAAAAATGCTTGCAGAAGAAATTGCAAATAACCTAACGGCGGATACTACGCCATTTGACCCCAGCTTCCCTGCAGTGTTTCTCATTATTGGTGTAAATGGTGCGGGCAAGACAACAACAGTAGGCAAACTCACAAAATGGTACAAATCGGAAGGCAAGTCTGTGCTTGTGGCTGCGGCAGATACTTTCCGTGCGGCGGCGATAGACCAGCTTGGCGTGTGGTGCGACCGCGCAGGTGTAACAATGATTCGCCAAGCAGAAAACAGTGACCCAGCAGCAGTAGTCTATGACGCAACGGCAGCAGCAAAGGCGCGTGGTATAGATTTGCTTATTTGCGATACCGCAGGGAGGTTGCACAATAAGAAAAACTTAATGGAAGAATTGCGCAAGATTAACAGAATTGTGACCACACAGTTCCCAAATGCGCATAGAGAAGTTCTTTTGGTGCTGGATGCAACCACGGGTCAAAATGCCTTGCAGCAAGCCAAATTATTTAGTGAGGTTGCGGATATCACTGGAATTATCCTTACAAAACTGGACGGTACAACTAAGGGTGGTATGGTAGTTGCCATAAAAAATGAGCTGGACATACCTGTGCGCTATGTAACTGTGGGCGAGGGTATCGACGACCTTCAACCGTTTGATGCGGAGATGTTTGCAAGGGCGTTGTTTGATAGTTCTCCGGAAGGAGAATAGCTGTAGTATTTTCTTAGCCTTTTTTCTATTTCCGAACCACGGTCGTTAAATGTATCGTGCCGTAGTAGCCATGGCTCAACGCTAACGGGCTGGCTTACATAGTTTTCTACAACGACAACTGTACCTGCGGCACAATCCCCAAGCCGTTTATTTTTCTTGCTAAAGAGTATCATGACAAAGCCAACATACATCATATCTGCTGTAGAGCGTATAATGCCCCTAAGCCGTTCAAACTTGGATTGAACGACTGTAAAAAGCTAGTCCAAGCTGTGTACGGTTTTTGACCCCAAGTTTTTCCATTATTACAACTACATTATTGCGTACAGTGCCTTCACTTAGGAATAGCCGCTCCGCTATTTGTTTGTTAGCTAGCCCTTGTGCAACCAGCCCTGCAATATCCGTCTCACGGGGGGTAAGTGATGCAAGCAGCGGGTTAGGCTGCGGGGTTAGTTTACGCAAAACATCTGCATCTAGCACGCTTGTTCCATCCATCATCGTGCGCAGAGCCTGTGCAATGCCCGATATTTTATCAGTTTTGAGCAGGTAGCCGTCTGCACCCGCAGCCAGGGCTTGTTGGATGTTAGGTGTGTCATCAAAGGTAGTCAGCATCATAACACGGATGTGAGGATAGCGGCTTTTGATAAGTTTTGTTGCGGCAATGCCATCCATTCCTGGCATCCGGATATCCATAAGAACCATGTCTATATCGTTATTTTTGCAAAAATCCACAGCTTCCGCACCATCACTTGCTGTGCCAACAACAGTGATTCCATTTTCCTTCGAGAGGGTGATTTTTAGGCTGGTTCTAATCAACGAGTCATCGTCCACAATTAGTAATTTCATAAATCCACTCCATTCAGCTTGATGAGTTGTTTTGTTTTATGTATACAGGGTATCACACCCTGTAGAAGATGACTATGACATTTTTGCTAATATATCATTCTGTGTAACAAACCCTGTTGTGCCTAGCTGAGTAACACATATGGCAGCCGCGATGTTGCCAATTTCTGCAGCGGTTTTTTTGTCTGCACCTGCGGCAATTGCCGGTATAAAGCCGGATGTAAACATATCGCCTGCACCACATGGGTCTGTTTGACCGCTTATGGCTGCAACGGGTACATGCAATATATCATCACCATCATATATACGGACTCCGTTTTCGCCAAGTGTGCAGATAACCGGGCGACTATTTTTTTGTTGTAAGGCTCTACAGGCATTGTTTATTTGATCATCTGTACGCACAACGGACGGGTCTGCAGCAAGCTGTATATTTGCTCCGCTCCCATGCTCGGTTTTGGCCATGCCGTATATCGCGTGCGTTAGTTCAAATTGGTTGCCCTTTATCATCACATTCTCAAAAAGCCCAATGCGACAGCGTGAGTCTGCATATATTAATAGGTCTGGGTTATCCTTTGCAATTTTCGAAAGAGCGGCACGCATATTATCGGTCATGATGCCACAGTTTTCTTCGACTATGTGGTCTAGTACGATTAGAGCGTCCAGTTTTGGCAGGACACTTTTAAGTTTTTCCAGCACCTCGTTTTCTAGCGCAGAGGATGTTTTTGACCAGTTCTTGATATCTATACGGTTAAGCTCGTTTTGTGAACCATCGGGGTTGGTTATCCAGGGCTTTGTGTGTGTGGATGTGATACGAGAACCTGTAAGTACAATGTTTTCGCGATTTATTCCAAGGCGGTCTAAACCCCTGCACAATTCAAGCCCACGTCCGTCGTCCCCAGCAAAGCCTATGGCATATACAGTACCTATACCTAAGTTGGCTAGATTTTTGGCAATTGTACCTGCTGCGCCCGGTGAAGTTTCGCGCCTTGTGCATTGGTATGCGACAAGGTCTGTTTCTAAGGATGGCTCGTTAAGTGATGAGTCTATCCAGAGGTATTCATCCAAGCAGTAGTCACCAAAAATACCAATGGTTAATGAAGAAAAGTTCTCGAAAATGTTTTGCATGGTAGTTCCTCCATTTATACTAACAATCGAGTTGCCAAGTTCCCAAGTGTTGCCATATGGTCGCCTTGCACATAGTAGCTCCTGCCGCCATCTGCCACAGTACGGGCAAGTATCGTCTTCCATGGCCGGAAGAAATAGGCCGGGTTACTTTTTTCTGGTGCGGCATTTATGTTGCCCTCAATGGGCTGCATGTCAAACACTGCTGTTGTAAAGTCTGTTATCTCGCGTCCTTCTTGCCGTGCAACATTACGTGCCATTGCGAGGCATTTGAGATACACCTCAGGTCCTGTTACGGCCGAGCCTACGTTTAGAAACACACCACCCTGCAAGTTTTGTACGCTGTTGGCATAAATCAAGAAATCTGTAAGGCTTGCCGTACCAATAGCTGCGCCATTGCAATTTGGGTGTTCGTGTACAATATCACAGCCAATACTTACATGCACGGTAACTGGAATTTGTAGGCGATATCCGGCAGCAAGCACACTGCTTTTCGCATAGGGGAAATTGTTATCGATAATATATTTGCCTACAGCTTCACCAAACCCTAAGCCATCCTGTACACCTGAGGCTATAATATCATTTAGCCGCCCGGTTTCTGTCCATAGTCCAAATTGCCCCTCAGAGATATAACGCTCTACGGATTCGCATGTTTGGCCAATCATTGCCAGCTCATAATCATGGATTGCACCTGCACCGTTGGTGGCTAGGTGTGTGACAAGTCCTTCTTCCATCAAGCGTATCATGTATGGCCCAAGCCCACGTCGTATTACATGTGCACCATACATTAGTATAACTGCTGCGCCGTTTTTGCGGGCTTTTTTTATTGCCATAGCGATACAATCAATGTCGAGGTTTTCGACAGGCGGGGGTGCTTGAGCAAGTAAGTCCTCAATTTGTAGGTCGTGTGTGCGTTGCGCAAGAGGGAGGATTTGTAGCTTGGAAAGGTCGAATTTTTCGTATGGCATATTTCACCTCATCCTATATCAAGAATTCGTACAGCTCACCCGCGCCAACAAAATCCGGTACAACTATATCTGCGTTTGCGGAAAGTAGGCGCGTGCGTTTCCATTCATTTATACCCATTTGTCGCGCTTCGTCCGTTGCAACAGCCACTGCATAGCCGCCAATATCTTTTACAAGCTGTACCTCGATGTACCCATCTCCAAAGGATACTAGCTCCGTGCCGCTGATATTGTTTTCTTGCAAAATTTGCTGGATTACTAACTCTTTCGAGCAATCTTTGATACTGTCCTTTGCACCGTATATGCCCCCGTCAAAATAATGTGCAACACCAAGCAGTTCCGCCTCGGCCTTTACATCCACTTCGTCTGTGCCGCTAGCAAGGTAAATTTTCACGCCGCCGTCCCGCAGCTTTTGCAAAAAGTCAATCGCGCCGGGTACGAGGTATTTATCTGGGTTTGCGCCTGCTTTTAGTGCCGCATGGCGCGAGTTGATATTTTCCATCAAACGGCGCAGATACTCCGCTTTGTACACATGTGGGTCTACCGCCGCACCACCGCGTTTTTGCACCTCTTCATCCAGTTGTATGCACTGGAAGATGGTTTGCTTACCTGTCAAATGGTCGACAAAATGGGCGACAAGCTTCTCGATGTCTGCTAAATTTTCTGTAGGCGCGGCTGATGAAATAACTTCTACAAAATATGGAATCATAATCTCGCGCCAGCCTTCGCGCAGTAGGCTTACCGTGCCGTCAAAATCGAAAAGTGCGTAGCGGAAGCGTTTGTTTTCGGCATCATTTCTAAAATGGTGTGGATAATTTACAATCTCCATCCCCCATATGTCCGTCAGCTTTTCGCGGATAACGCTTACTAGTGCGTGGCAGTAGCATAGGTGCAAGTCTTCAAGCTCTTCCATGCTTTGGGTAGGTGCAATAAGGCAAATATCGCACAAGTCTTTCATTTTTCCGCCATCCCTGCCGCTAAAGCCAATAACAAAAACACCCATTTCGCGAGCGCGTTGTGCAACCGACAAGATATTTGGCGAATTACCACTCCCAGAGAAAACAATTAATAAGTCACCGGGCTTTGCATATGTCTCCAGCGAAATTTTGTATGCATCTTCGTAGCTGAAGTCATTGGCGAGGCAGGTAAGTATTGCCGTTGAGTCGCTAAGGCACATTGGCGTAAAGCCTGTGCGGCCGTGTACGCGGCAGCCCTTGAGCAGGTCGTTACAAAAATGGGATGCAGTAGCTGCGCTGCCGCCATTGCCTGCTGTGAAGATTTTTTTGTTTTTACTCGAGATAATCTTGTCCGCAATGTTTGCAAGTTTTTGCATGTCTGTAGCAGATAGTGCTGAAGATATTCGGGTGAAATATTCAAAAAATGCATTGATCATTTTTTTCCTCCAAAATTTTATTAATTACAAAGCCAATTTTACAATCGTCCTACGAGGTTGTCAAATAAAGGCAACATAATTTTGTGCAACTGCTGAAAAACTACATGCAGGAGTGATTTTATGTACAAAAAAATTTTCATATTGCTGTTTTTATTCATAGTTACCGCGCCTATTTTAGCCAACGCACAAACGAAACCATACACCATAATGATATACATGAACGGATCCGATCTCGAAAGTGATTTTGGTCTTGCAACGGACGATTTAGCAGAGATTATTGACTCCGGACTGCGGGCGGAAAATGCCAATGTTCTCATACTTACTGGCGGCACAAAAAGTTGGCAGAACGATGCTATCCCTGCAAGCGAATGCATTATTTGGCAGTTTGCCGATGGGTGGATAAATGAAAAAAAGTCCATGGGGTTAGTAAACATGGGCAGCCCCGAAACCCTGCGGGATTTTTTGCGGTTTTCCATTCAAAACTACCCTGCTGACAAATACGGACTGATAATGTGGGACCACGGTGGCGGTGCGGTTGCAGGGTTTGGGCATGACGAGAAATTTGGCGATGACAGCCTTAGCCTTTTAGAAATGAAGCAGGCATTTGAGGAAGCCGGATTGCGTACACAGAAGTTGGAGTTCCTCGGGTTTGATGCGTGCTTGATGGCAACGGTGGAGATGGCTGTTATTGCTGCAGACTATGCACATGTAATGATAGCTTCGGAAGACCTTGAGCCGGGCGATGGTTGGGATTATACCTTCCTTAGTGTATTAAATGAAAATCCTGGCATGTGTGGGTTTTGCCTGGGTCAGGTGATTGTTGACAGCTTCATGGATTTTTTTGGCCTTGATAGCGATGAAATACTGACGCTGTCCGTTGTTGACCTTGCCAGCGTACGACCTGTAATGCAAACAATGGGCGCATTAATGGCACGCGCAACAGCAGAGAAGTTTGCTGACCGTGCAAATTTCTATAAACTCGCCAAACGCCGCTCCGTGACAAAAACATTTGGTGAAGGTACACCACGAGATAATTATGCCGACATGGTAGATATTGGTGACATGGTCGTGTGGCTTTCGGATCTGTTTCCGGTGGAAGCGGCGGCGGTGCTTGATGCATTGGAAAATTGTGTGGTGTACAACCGTCACAACTCGGATGTAGAACTGTGGGGGCTAAGCTCGTACTATGTATATGGTGGCATGTCTATTGGTGACGAGTCACTTGCAACATATAGTACGCTGAGTATGGACAGAGACTATACACAGTATCTTCACAAATTTTTACAGAACCTGCGGCAGCGTAATGAAGGTAATTTGCCCGTGGTTCATACAGAGCTTGCCATGATCTTGCCAGCTGAGGGAGAAAAGTTCCACATGATTGGCTTGTTGCAAACAGAAGTGCTAGATGATTATTTATGGCCAAAAATAAATGGGTATCCTGTGGTACTGTTTCCGATAAACTCCACAAAGAATTCCCGCATATATGCCACACCCGCACAAATAAATGGCCGTGACGTTGATATAATTATCGCATTTTCTGCCAGACACCCGCAGGGGCGAATATTGGGCAGCCGCGAAGTGGAGCGTGTGTACCAAAAAGGATATGACCCGATTTTGGCAGGTGATACGATAACTCTTTGCTATCAAGTATTTTGCCATAATATGCAAGCTCAGTCATGGATAAGCGGGGAAGCCTTTGCTGCACCAGTACAGATGAGCCTAACATGGGAAACAACGCCGAATAATGCGATATTGGCCTTACGCCTTACCGACTGCTGTGGGTATGTAACGTTGCGGGAAATTTGAATGTCAACAGAAGCAACAAATTAAAGCAAAGCCTGTGAAACTGGTCACAGGCTTTGTGTTGGTATTTACCGGATTATTGCTATCAAGGTGTGTTCCCTGCGTGACAATTTCATGTCTAGTATTTTACTACGCCTTAGCGCACCACGTTATTGCGTTTTCCAGCATCTTCTGGAACTCTGGATTCAGCCATACATTTTTGTCATGCCCTGGAGTTAGTACACACACACGCCCTTGCCCCTGTGTACGTACAAACGCACTTGGTGCAATACATTCCGGCGCGTTAAAATACGACTCTGTCTCGTATTTTTCCACTTCGCCCTGCGCCGGTGCATAGGATGCAGCTATAATATTAATGTCATCCGCCATAATTGTAAGGTTATAATGCTCGTCCACCTCGTTAAATAATGCTACGCCCTCATTAATTGGATGTGGCTTGAGCGGCGCAACCGTTACCGGGCAATTGTTTGGATGGAATGCAAACTTGCAACCCGCAAGCTTATCCAGAACATCCGTATTTTCGCCACAGACTGTGCCATTGTGGGTTACAAGGAAGCCCCCGCCTTTCTCTACATACTCAACAAAAGCAGCTTGCACCTCTGCTGTTTTCCAGCTTGCATTGTTCTCTTTGGAAATATGGTCGCATTTGCTCATGATAACAACATCGTAGTTGAAAATTGTGCGACTGTCGTAATTGGTAGTATCGTTGATAATGTCTACTACGTAGCCTTTTTTCTTGAGTGGTTGCATGCCTGCGGTTGGGACATCGCCTGGATGGTAATGGTCGTCACAAAAAAGTAAAACCTTCAACATGTTTCTCTCTCCTGTCTATCGTTTAATTTCTAAACTCTGCTCTTATGGCAGTACATTACCTGCAGCGCAATATATTTTGTACCATTCGGCACGGCTTAGTTCCACCGAGCTACCCTCGCAAATACCTTGCATACGCGCAACATTGGTTGTGCCGGGTATTGCCTGGACTTTTGCGGGATGGCGTAGTATCCATGCAACCACCACGGCCTCAGCAGTGATATTTTTCTCCGTTGCAACTTCATCAATAGCTTTATTAAGCTCCAGATATTTGTCGCTGCCAAGGAATACGCCCTCAAAGAAACCATATAAAAATGGAGACCATGCCTGTATTGTTATATCCTCTAGGCGGCAAAACTCCAAAATACTGCCGTCATGGTCAATAGATGGTGGATTTAACATGTTTACATTAAGTCCAACATCAATCATGCCAGTATGTGCGGGCGAAAATTGAAGCTGGTTTACGATAAGCCTGTTGTCACCAAGATATTTATTTAGGAGGCGTATTTGTGCGGCGTTATGGTTGCTAACACCAAAATATCGTGCCTTACCTGCCTTTGCAAGGGTAGAGAACGCTTCGGCAACCTCTTCAGGCTCCATAAGTGTGTCCGGCCTGTGCAGCAAAAACACATCTACATAGTCCATTTCAAGCCGCTTGAGACTGTTGTCCAGCGACGAGATGATATGTTCCTTAGAAAAGTCAAATAACCCGTTGCGGATACCGCATTTTGTTTGGATAAGCATTTTGTCGCGAGAAATACACAGGTCTTTTACAGCGGTGGCAAATACGGTTTCCGCGTCACCGCCGCCATAGATGTCTGCATGGTCGAAAAAGTCGATACCGCCGTCCATTGCAGTTTTAACGAGCGCGGCAATGTCTGCACGTTCCATGCTGGGTATACGCATACATCCCATAGATACTGCAGATGCGTCTAGCTTTCCGCCGATTTTGATTCTCTTCATCTTTTTTGCTCCTCTTGAGAATATTTAATAGACTTCTTCGGATGGAATCTACTATAACATGATGTTTATGTGAACCGCAATGCCAAAACTTTGACATTGTCAGAGACATGCTATAATATATGACTTATCAAACAACTCGAAGGGAGTTATATAATGTCTATACCAACCCCGCATATTAATGCACCAGAGGACGCATTTGCAAAAACGGTACTGATGCCTGGCGACCCGTTGCGTGCAAAGTTTATAGCAGAGAATTTTTTAGAAGCACCTAAATGTGTAAACGAGGTGCGTGGAATGCTTGCGTACACAGGTTCATACAACGGCAAGTCAGTGTCTGTAATGGGAAGTGGAATGGGTTGCGCATCCATGGGTATATATTCGTATGAGTTGTACAATTTTTACAATGTAGAGAATATCATACGTGTAGGCTCTGCTGGGTCTATTAGCATGGAGCTTGAACTTGGCGATGTTGTAATGGGTGTTGGTGCATGTTCTGAGTCCAATTACCCGGCTGCTATGTCGCGTTGCTCGGGAGTTTTTGCGCCTGTTGCTTCGTTTAATTTGATGCTGCAGGCAAAAAACGCAGCAGATACGATGGGTATCAAGCTACATGCTGGTAACTTGCTAAGCAGTGACGTGTTCTATAATGGCGACCCTGCTGGCATGGATGCATGGTTGCGTATGGGCGTGCTTGCAGTGGAAATGGAAGCCGCTGCGCTGTACACAAATGCCGCATGTACCGGAAAGAACGCACTGTGCCTATGCACAATTTCTGATAAGGTCTTCTCCCGTGACGAGCTTATGTCCGCAAGGGAGCGCGAAACAACACTCACACGCATGATTGAGCTTGCCCTTGCTGTGGCTTGATAATGTGGATTGCGGAGCAGGGGAAAAAGATGCTTGAAATAAATAACTTAAGCAAGACATATAAGACCCCACATGGCAGTTTCCATGCTCTTACAGATGTGAGCGTGACCATAAACCGTGGAGAGATTTTTGGTTTTATTGGGCTAAGCGGCGCGGGCAAAACCTCTCTTGCGCGCTGTGTTTCTGCGCTGGAGGAGTCGGATAGCGGTGAAATACTGCTTGGTGGGGAAGACATTACCAAACTGAAAGGCGCGAAACTTAGAGAATTGCGTAAAAAGATGGGATTTGTGTTCCAGCATTTTAATTTGCTGATGAACGCCACAATCTTTGAAAATATCGCGTTCCCCCTTCGTATTGCAAAAAAAAAGGATGCAGAAATACGCACTCGTGTGTATGAACTTATGGAAGTTGTTGGGCTAACGGAAAAAGCACAGGCATACCCTGCAACCCTTTCCGGCGGGCAAAAACAGCGGGTGGGTATAGCCCGCGCACTCGCGGCACGCCCAGAGCTTGTTATTTGCGATGAGGCAACAAGCGCACTAGACCCGGACACCACACGCTCAATATTGGCACTCATCAAGAAGATTGGGCAAGAAACGGGCGTGACCTTCCTTGTTATCACGCACGAAATGGATGTTATCAAACAGCTTTGCTCGCATGTTGCTGTTATGGAAGGCGGCAAGATTATAGAGCAAGGGTCTGTGCTTGACGTACTTACCGCACCGCAGACAGACACTGCTAAACGGTTTTTTGCTAAGGAATA
>Ga0123355_10018773_pt1 | contig 10990 bp, 9 predicted proteins | sample TergutEmb28metaG_3_FD_89872 | JGI IMG/M metagenome (GOLD analysis project Ga0123355, IMG submission 89872) | Embiratermes neotenicus P1 segment gut microbial communities from Petit-Saut dam, French Guiana - Emb289 P1 | ecosystem: Host-associated > Arthropoda: Insects > Digestive system > Gut ...
ACCACCCCTACGCCGACGCCAGCACCTACGCCGACCCCCACGACGACGCCGACAACTCCACCTCCAACGCCGACCCCAACGCCCACGCCCACGCCAACACCGACGCCGACTCCCACGCCGACGCCAACGCCGACGCCGACTCCCACGCCGACGCCAACACCGACGCCGACTCCCACGCCGACGCCAACACCTACCCCCACGCCTCCACCTCCAACGCCAACACCTACGCCGCCTGTCACGGCACCGCAGACGGGTGACGATAGTAGTCCCGGACTCTTTATCGGGCTGTTGATCCTTGGTATCGGGTGCATGGGCGGTGCCGCTGTGGCCATATACAGAGTCCGCAATAAGAGAAGGTAACGGGAGTTCGTAAGACAAAGAGATAGCGAGTGTCAACAAGCAACTGAGGTCATCCGGCCTTAGTTGCTTGTTTTCTGTATATTAAAAAATAATCAAAAACTACTTGACGTGACGTAGTAGTTGTGATATGCTTACTACAACGTCAGACGTAGTACTAAGGAAAAGGGGTGGATTTTTGGATCACATGGCAATCAGCAGTGACGTCATGCGGGGATATATCGACTTAATGATCCTGCGGGCGCTCTGGGACGGGGATTCCTACGGGTACGAGATATCCAAACGGATCACAGAGATTTCGGGACACTGCTATACGATGAAAGAGACAACGCTCTACTCGGCCTTTTCCCGCCTGGAAAAGTTGCAGCATCTGCGCTCCTATCCAGGTTCGTATTCCGGCGGCCGGGAGCGGACGTATTACACGCTAACAGAAGCGGGCAGACAATACTACCGCCAAAAGTGCGTCGAATGGGAGTTGACGCAGGATCTGATTACAAAGTTTATTCTAACAGAGGAGGAGAATGAGAGTGGACGCAATTAAGACCTATCTGGACAATGTATTTGCCGCCTTTCCCCAGACAGAGCAGGTGGCGGCGCTCAAAGGTGAGATGCTGACCAGCATGGAGGAAAAGTATCACGCCCTCAAGGCGGAGGGGAAGAGCGAACACGAGGCCGTAGGCGGTGTGATCGCCAATTTCGGAAGTATCGATGAGATCGCCGCAGAACTGGGCTTAGAGCAAGGCGAGAGGGAATCAGAGCCGGGGATTTCCCTGTCCCGTGCGGAGGCCCAGGGCTACATGGTACAGACGAAGAAAAGCAGCATTTGGATCGGTTTGGGTGTCTGGCTCATCTTGGCGGGGGTATCGGCCCTGCTTTTGCTGGCGGATGGAACGGGGATTTTGGCCCTGCTCTCCGCAATTGCAGTCGCCGTCGCACTCTTCGTGGTAAACGGACTCAAGTTAAATCAATATGAGAAATATGAGGAGAACGCCATCCGCCTGGATGCCGGAACCCGCAGGGAGATAGAGGAGCAGAGCGCCGGTTTCATGCGCCGCTTTACGATCCAAATCGCCGCCGGTATCGTGTTGATTTTCCTGGCTGTGGGACTTGGAATCTATCTGTTCCAAATGAGCTGGATCAGTGCCGTTGCACTGCCCGTGCTGGTTCTCCTCACAGTGGGATTTTCGGTGCTCCTGTTTATAACCGCCGGGATGCCGAAATCCGCCTTTGACGTTCTGCTGGGGAGAGGGGATTATAGAGACAGGGCGAAATACAAAAAAATGGGACAGATCATCGGTACGGTGGCCAGTATCTATTGGCCCCTTGTTACGGCGGTGTTTCTCATGTGGGGATTTCTCGGAGACGATTGGGGGAGGGCCTGGATCATTTGGCCGGTGGCGGCGGTTTTGTTCGGCGCAGTCTCCGGCGGCATCAGTACCTGGTTTGAATCGAAGGGGAAATAATTGGCGGTACAGGCGAAAACACTAGGGCAGTCGGGAAAAAATCCGGCTGCCTTGTTTAAATTGCAAGAGATTCGAGTGAAAACTGCAAAATAGCTTGTTTTTTTATTGACAAGTGTGCAACATCTTATTATAATATCTGTTAAGCACTTGAGCAGATCAACGAACTAAATTGCTAAACTATTAAATTGCATTGTGCGCATCTGTTAATTTGCAGACGTGTTCACATATGAAAAAAGAGGAGGAAAAAGATTATGTTGAAGAGACTACTATGTATCGGCCTGGTACTGTTGATGATCGTTCCGGTATTCGCCGGATGCCGTGCCGAGCAACCCGCCGTACAGGCACCCGCCCCCACCCCCGCTCCTGCCGCAGAGGCGACACCGGAGCCAGGTGCGGACGAGAATGGCACGGAAATCGTCGAAGCAGGCGAGTGGAAGATTGGTATCGTGACCGGCACGGTCTCCCAGGGTGAAGAAGAGTTCATGGCCGGGCAAAAGATGCTCAGTCGCCACGGCGCTGACCGCATTATGACCGTTACATATCCCGACCGTTTCTCTGAGGAGATTGAGACCACCATCGCACAGACCATGAGCTTGGTAGATGCCGGTGTGGACGCCATTGTGTTCAACCAGGCAGTCATCGGTTCTCTCCCTGCCCTGCAGAGAGCACGGGAGCGCAACCCGGATCTGCTTATCGTAGTGGGCACCATTGCAGAGCCGCCCCTGGAACTGGCACAAGTGGCCGACGTGATCCTCCAGTCCGATGATATCGGCATGGGTACCGCCATCATGGAGCAGGCTTATGCACAGGGTGCGACCACCTTTATCCACTACTCGTTCCCCCGCCATCTCGGTATTGAGATGATCGCCCGCCGCCACGCCCTGCTCAGAGAATCGGCGGAGCGTCTGGGTATTGAGTTTATTGATGTCATGGCACCGGACCCCACAGGTGATGCGGGTATCCCCGGCGCCCAGCAGTTCATCGTAGAAGACGTACCCCGCCAGGTCGAAGAGCACGGCGTAGATACGGCGTTCTTCTCCACCAACTGCGCCATGCAGGAACCGCTGATCCGCGGTATTATGGAACTGGGTGCCATCTATCCGCAGCCCTGCTGTCCCAGCCCGTTCCATGCAATGCCTGCGGCCTTTAACATCGACGTGACCGGTCACGAGGGCGATGTACCCTGGATGATCGAGCAAATCAACGAAGCAGTTGCCGCCGCCGGCATGACTGGCCGGATCTCCAACTGGGGTGTGCCCGTCAATATGCTGAACATTGAAGCCGGTGTCGCCTATGCCATTGAGTATCTGGAAGGCCGCACCAATGGCCGCTTTGATCCCGCAGCCGTCCGTTGGGCCCTGGATCAAGTGCTTGCCGAGTACAACTCTCAGGTCAGAAGCATCACAAACTTTGAGATTGTGGAACCCGTATTAGATGAAGATGGCGAGCCCGTACTAGACGATGACGGCATTCCCACACGGAACGTGGTCGGTACACTTGACAGCATGTTTATGATTCTCGGCGACTTCGTCAACTTCGGCTAGACCTTATTCTTGCAATACATACTGCCAGAAACTGCCGGGTCAATTCCCCGGCAGTTTCATGGCGTTTTTAAAGGGATGGAGGAAGAAGTTTGTGGAAGCGAAACGAGTGCTGGAATTAGACAGCATAACGAAAGACTACGCTGGAAATGTAGTGTTAAAAGACGTGTCTTTGTCCGTGGAGCCGGGGGAAATTTACGCCCTGGTCGGCGAAAACGGTGCAGGGAAATCGACACTGATGAACATCCTGTTCGGCATGTCGGTAATCCATGAGACAGGCGGATTTGCAGGCAATGTGAAAGTCGATGGGGAAGTCGTTCATTTTCGATCCCCGGCCGATGCCATGGCCGCCGGGATCGGGATGGTACACCAGGAATTTATGCTCATTCCGGGCTTTACCATTGCGGAAAATATCAAGGTGGGCAGAGAGGATACCCTCCCCAACTTGGCCAGCCGTGTGGTCGGTAAAAGTTTGGAGACCTTAGATCGAGACAAGATGAACGCAGACGCCCGCCGTGCACTAGACACCATCGGCATGGACATTGCCGAGTACGCACGGGTGGCGGGCTTGCCCGTGGGCTATATGCAGTTTGTGGAGATTGCACGGGAAATTGACAAAGAAAATATCAAGCTCTTGGTGTTCGACGAGCCAACGGCTGTTTTGACAGAGAGCGAGGCGGCTCAGCTCTTGGCTGTTATGAAAACAATTGCGGCAAAAGGGATCGCAGTTATTTTCATCACCCACCGCCTGTCCGAGGTCATGGAGGTGGCCGACCGGATGACCGTCCTGCGTGACGGGGAGGTAGTGACGGAAAAGCCCATCGCCGAAACCGATGTCATAGAGATCGCCCAACTCATGGTGGGGCGGCGCATTGAAAAGCTGGTGGATGACAAAGAAGAGAGCTTCGCCCCCGGCGAAGACGCTGAAATTGCCGTGAAAATCCGGAATCTATACGTGAACATGCCCGGCGAGACGGTTCGGGGCGTTGACTTAGATATCCGGAAAGGTGAAATTTTCGGTATCGGCGGCCTGGCCGGTCAGGGGAAAGTCGGTATTCCCAACGGGATGATGGGTATGTTCCCGGCCCAGGGTGAAGTGGAAGTGTTCGGCGAACCGCTCCAGTTTGCAAAGCTGGGGGATGCCCTCGGCAAGGGGGTCGCCTTCGTATCAGAGGATCGGCGTGGGGTAGGGCTCTTGTTGAAAGATAGCATTGCCCATAACATCATGTTCAACACCATGGCCGTGCGCCGCAAGTTTCTCAGGGGCAAGCTTTTGAATGCAAAAGCCGTCCGGGAACATGCGGCGGAGATGATCAAGCTCTTGGATATCCGTTGCGTTGGCGGCGGACAGCGGGTGGGCAGTCTGTCCGGCGGCAACCAGCAGAAAGTGTGTCTGGCGGCGGCTTTGACCCTAAAACCGCGGCTCTTGGTGGTCTCCGAGCCCACACGGGGCATTGATATCGGTGCAAAAAAGCTGATTATGGAATATCTCTCCCAACTGCGGGACGAAGAGGGGCTCACCATTATTATGATTAGCAGTGAGTTGGCGGAACTCCGGAGCATATGTGACCGGATCGCCATTGTAACAGAGGGACAAGTTTCCCGGATTTTATCGCCGGATGCGCCGGACGTGGAGTTCGGCCTCGCCATGAGCGAACTCGGCGACAGGGAGGTGAGCTAGATGGAGCGAATTACAAGAGCGGCAAAAGACTTCGGTCTGGCCCGATCCATTATTCTCGCATTTTTCTTGCTCCTGCTCGTGCTGTCAGGTGTGTACGGGATGAGTATCCCCCGGATGGTCACAGACGTGCTCATCCGCTGGGGGATGCATGGGATACTGGTCTTGGCCATGCTCCCCAGCATCCAGTCCGGCATCGGGCCCAACTTCGGCGTCTCCATTGGGATCATCGGCGGACTGTTGGGTGCGCTGATTAGTATTGAACTGCGTGCTGCCGGGGCATTTCTGGGGCTCGGTTCCGGTGATAGAGGAGCAGAGCAGGCGGCAGACGCTGTCGCCGCCAACGGAGATTATCTGGCCGACTACTATGAACAAATCGCCGGCGGCGGATTCTTCAACTATGTGGGACAGATGCCCGGCGCAGATGTGGTCGTCCAGATTGTTGTAGCTATGATTATCGGACTGTTCTTCGCCGCAATCTTCGGGATTCTGTACGGGATGCTCCTCAACCGGGTCAAGGGCAGTGAGATGATGATCTCTACCTATGTGGGTTTCTCGGTGGTGGCGTTCTTTAACATTATGTGGTTGGTTCTGCCTTTCCGGGCGGGGACCTCCATCTGGCCCATTGCGGGGGCCGGTCTCCGGGTACAGATCAGTTTGATGGATGACTTCTCCCGGGTGTTCAACCACTTGTGGGCATTTTCCATCGGAGGGCTGATTATCCCCACGGGGCTATTGCTCGTGTTTTTCCTGTTCTGCCTAATCATCTGGCTCTTTATGCGCAGCCGGGCCGGTATGATGATGAGTGCGGCGGGGGCCAATCCCAGCTTCGCCAAGGCCGCCGGGATCAACGTGAACCGGATGCGGATTTTAGGCACCATGGTTTCCACTATGCTTGGTGCTGTAGGTATCATTATCTATGCCCAGAGCTTTGGCTTTTTGCAGATGTACAGCGCACCGCTGTTTATGGGCTTTACCACCGTAGCCGCCGTCCTGATCGGCGGGGCCAGCATTAACAGGGCATGGATTTTCAACGTGCTCTTGGGGACCTTGCTGTTCCAGGGTATCCTGGTTACGGGGCCTGCGGTGGCCAACCAGTTGGTGCCGGAGGGGAACCTATCTGAAATCGCACGGATTATCATCTCTAACGGGATCATCCTCTATGCGCTCACAAAAGCAAAGGAGGTGGCACGATGAGTCTTGATATGAAACGGATTAGCAACTTCCTCATCAAAAACTGTGTGACGGTGCTATTCGTGATCCTATGTGCGTTTGCGCTCTGGATTACCACGTTCTCGCCCACGTTTATCCTGGAAGAGATCTTTATGCGGATGGGGCGCAGTACCCTTTTAGTTCTGGCGCTCTTAATCCCAGTCATTGCGGGATTGGGGCTTAACTTCGGTATTGTTGTCGGTGCCATCGCCGCCCAGGCCGGGATCTTTGCTGTGGTCTTTTTCGGCGGAGAGGGATTCCTCGGATTTATGACCGCTTGGGTCGTTGCCACACCGCTGGCGGTATTCTTCGGTCTTCTGGTGGGCAAGCTGTTCAATAAAATGAAGGGCACGGAGATGATCGGCGGCCTTGTGGCGGGTTTCTTCTCCGACGGCCTGTATCAATTCTTCTTCCTCTTTGTTATGGGCGGGCTCATTACCGTTGATATGATGATGAACTGGTTCCCCAACGCCGCACATAATCTCATCCTGCCAACGGGCGTCGGCGTCATGGTCAATATCAACTTGCAGGGGAACATCGCAGGAGCCGTTGACAACGTGTCCATGCTCCGGATTGTAGACATTGCGTTTTACACTGTGAGTGCGGTTTCGGTGCTAATCCTTGTATATCGCCTTGCGACACAGAAGGCCCTCGGCCTTCTGAAGATTGCCAAGGTATTCATCCCCATTGCGGTTCTCTGGGGAGCCAGCTATATCCCGGCAGTCCACGCATTCCTCCTGGCGGATCGCCTGCGTTTGATCTATGCGGTGGAATGGGCGGCGTTTCTCATTGCGGCGTTCCAGTTGTGGCGGATTATCCACGAAAAAGCGATCCAAAAGAAGGAGGGCGTACCCCTGCGTCCCATCCTCTACCTTGCGGCGGCCGCTCTGGTCTACGGGATCACCTGGATACCGGCGGTGTATACCGCTTTCATGCATGTGCGTCTGCCGGTGCTCACGTTCTTGCTGATTATCGGCGCCTGCTTCTTTATCCGCTGGTTCCTGAACACCAGACTGGGGCAAAATATGCGCACAGTCGGGCAGGATCGGGCTGTGGCGACGTCTGCCGGGATCAATGTAAACCGGGTGCGGATTATCGCCATTATCATGTCCACGACCTTGGCCTGCTGGGGACAGCTCATCTTCCTCCAGAACATGGGAACCATGGCCATGTACGGTGCCCATCCGGCGGTGGGGCTCTATACCGTCGCCGCACTTCTTGTCGGCGGTGCGTCAGTCCAGTCCGCCGGGATCAAAAATGCGCTTTTGGGTGTGGTGTTGTTCCATACGCTGATCTTCCTTGCGCCAAACGTAGGTGCCCAGTTGATGGGGGACTCCCAACACGGCGAATTCTTCCGCCTTTTCATCACCTACGGTGTGGTAGCTGTTTCTCTGGCGCTGTATGCGTGGTCACGGCTGAAAACGGGATCAAGCGCAGTTGCACCCGGGCCCCAGAGCCCCCAAGTGGCGGCGCTCCCAATAGAGGCGAAAGAGAGTTAAGTTGTAAATCACCAATCCAGCGGCTCCGGCGCATTGCGCCGGAGCCGTCACTTTGTATTCCGGCTGGACAGGCGATTAGAACTATGATAAAGTTTACATGTGCAAAGTGAGGTGTGCTGCCATGTCGAAATACTATGGCCTGATTGACAGAATCGCCATGAAGCGGATAACTTCCGCATTGCATTCTAAAAGAATGCGCCAATTTGAAGCCGATTATCCCGTTTCGGCGGAACAGCAGAGGCTGCTGACATTTGGGGCGGTATTGTTTACGATGAACTTAGAATCCTGCCGGACGGTTCAGGTGAAAGCGGATCGGCAAACGGTTATCAAAATGCTGAGCGAATGGTGGGGGATAAACAGCCGGGAAGAGGCAGTGCACGCCGCCGAATATCTATCCGTTGCAGAGGGACGCACCCTTATGGCTGACCCCGTATATAAAGAGCTCATACTGCGCAAAGGACTGGATCAGGGGTCTCAAAAAGAGGCGTTAGAGTACTTGGTGGGCCTGAGCGATTATCAGATAGAGGAACTTGGGCTGTGGCATGTTCCGGTGCCGCAGATTATTGCGGGCTTGAATAGCTATCAGGTCGCCAGAGAGGTTCTGCTAGATTTGGGCTACACTGAGACGGAACTATCCCGGCTCAACTCCACCGCTGCGTGGGATTATGGGCGGACAGGGCCGATTGTCCGCTATGGCATAAAAGCGGGGTACTTAGAAGAGGGCGAGGCGTGGGATTTGATGCGCACCGCTGCCGACAACGCAACCCGCACCTATCGGAGTTGGCGGGAATATCTGGCGGGATATGTTATCGGCCGTGCAGTGGGAGGCGGTGATAATTCCACGGACATATACGCCGCACTGCGGTATTTATTGCACAGTGAAAGCAGTCCGTTTACACAAGTTTCGCTAATTTCTTTTTAACCGGGAGAAGGATGGATGGAGAAAAGTAAGATCAAAGCGATTATCTTCGATTTGGACGGTGTCATCACCGATACGGCGGAGTTCCACTATATTGCGTGGAAAAACCTTGCCAACAGGATCGGGATTGATTTTGACCGCACCTTTAATGAGAATCTAAAAGGTATATCCAGAATGGAGAGCTTGGAACTGATTCTGGAACAGGGCGGGATGACGGATCGGTTTTCCGAGGCGGAAAAAATGGCTCTGGCCACGGAGAAAAACAACGAATACGTCGGGCTGATTAACCACATCACCCCGGCGGACATTCTGCCGGGGATATTGGATTTTTTGCAGGAGCTCAAAGGGCGGGGGATTAAGACCGCCATCGCATCCGCCAGCAAAAATGCGCCTGCCATTGTAGAGAAGCTGGAACTCCGCCACTTTTTCGACTACATCGCAGACGCCGGGGCGATCCCCAACCCCAAACCCGCCCCGGATATCTTCCTGGTGTCGGCGGCGTTTTTGGAGGCGCACCCGTCAGAGTGTGTGGGGATTGAGGACGCCGCAGCCGGTGTAGAGGCCATCAAGGCGGCCCATATGATGGCCGTGGGGATCGGGGCGGCGGAGCACCTGGGCGGTGCCGATCTGATCCTGGATCAAACGGCGGAATTGTCGCTGGAGCGAATATCAAATGCGTTTTCAGAATTTAAAAATGGAGGAAATGCACAAAAATAAAAACTTGTACGTTCAAGCGGGTGTTTACAAATTGCAAACAAAGCGGTATACTGTCTCTTGTAGATAACCCAAAGGATAGAAACAAAATTTTTGGAGGTACAGAAAGAAATGAAAAAGAAACTATTGGCTTGTGTTCTAATTGTGGCAATGATTGTCACACTGGCCGCCTGCGGCGGCGGGGGCGGTGAAACCATCGAAATCACCCTGGTAAACAACAAGATTGAGATCGACGGTGCACTGCGTGCGTTTGCCGACGTGTACTATGAAGAGACCGGCGTGCGGGTGAACGTGCAAAGCTTTGGCGGAGAGTCCCCCTATGCGCCAGCGCTGACTGCTATGCTCAGTGCCGGTGATGAGCCTGAAATCTTCGTGTTTGAAGGTCTGGCAGGTTACGAAGAGGCCCGGGACGGCGGCAGACTTTATGATCTCTCCGGTCAACCCTGGCTGAATGATACGGATATGGCCTATATCGGCAGCGACGGCCGTGTTGTGGGTTTCCCCGTAGCCGTTGAGGGCTGGGGACTCGGCTATAACGTAGAACTGTTAGAGCGGGCCGGTGTTGACCCTGCGACCATGACCAACATTGCCGGCGTACGTGCAGCCTTTGAGCAGATCGAATCCATGAAAGATGAACTGGGTATTGACGCAGTGGTCTCCATGGCGGCAGGCCCCGGTATGACATGGGTCACCGGTCTCCACGGCGTGAATGCGTTCTTATCTCTCGGTCTGGCGTATGACGACACCAGTGTCATTGATGCAATGCTGGCCGGTCAAGTAGACGAGGTCCGGCTGAGAGCCTTTGCCGAGTATTACAATCTGTTGTTCGAACATTCCATTCCCACAACACTACTCACCGGCGGATATGACGATCAACTGGGCGACTTTGCCACTCATCGGACAGTGTTTATTCACCAGGGTAACTGGATTGATCCCACTTTTGAAGACTGGGGTATCGATTTCCCCATGGGTTATGTACCCCACGCCTTCCTGAATGAGACCACCAACGGCATCTTTGTTGGCGCACCTTCTTGGTATCTGGTCAATGCAAGGTCTGAAAACGTTGAGGCGGCTCTGGACTTCTTGAATTTCATGGCATCTGACCCGGCAGGCCACGAGTACATGGTCGTTGGGGCAGGCATGGTTCCCGCATTCAACTCTGTGGCCCTGTCCCCCGATGGCCCCCTCTCCAAAGCGGTGCAGGAGTGGTCTTCCCAGGGGAATGTCTTCGCATGGCACCAGAACGAAATGCCCTCCGGGTTCGGCATGAACGTACTCGGCCCCATCTTCGCACAGATGGCCGCCGGTGAGATCGATGTAGATCAATTCGTCGAGCTATTCACGGAAGCCGTAGCAAATATCGGCCCCGCCGACTAAGTAATTGCGATATGTCAGAGAGAAGACAAAGAACTTCTTTGTCTTCTCTCTGATCTTTTCTAGGGAAGTTGTAAGCGACAAACAATCGTTGGACGTTTTGGAGTTCAAACCGTCCAACGATAAGTGAAAGGGGTTGTTTGTAGTGCATGGAAGGACGGGCAAGCATTCGCCCATATTTTTTCTGTTTTTATTCCCGGCCGTGTTTGCGTTTGTGTTTGTTATTATAATCC
>Ga0123355_10018775_pt1 | contig 10990 bp, 10 predicted proteins | sample TergutEmb28metaG_3_FD_89872 | JGI IMG/M metagenome (GOLD analysis project Ga0123355, IMG submission 89872) | Embiratermes neotenicus P1 segment gut microbial communities from Petit-Saut dam, French Guiana - Emb289 P1 | ecosystem: Host-associated > Arthropoda: Insects > Digestive system > Gut ...
AAGAGGGTTGCAACACTGTGCCCATGCGGAGCCATAGATCGACACTGACGCAGACATACACATTAGTTTGACCGCCCCTTTTATGTACTGAGGCGTATATCACACAAAACGCAACATCGGTGCCCTTATTTGTTGGTAATGTCAAGGTAAATTACGGAGAACAATCAATGAGGATTGACTACGGAAGGTAGGCTATGATTAACCAAAGCATACCGACAGATATATGCAATAAGATGTAATAAGCTGCAAATAAAAACATGTTTTCTGTAACATCCGATTATGTTCACGCATTCCTAGCGCCTTTGCGGCAAAAAGCTGAAAAAATGTTCCTATTATCTTCGCCATATGAGCCCCTTCATCCGCTGTCGAAAATACTAGTAGCCCCTGCAAAATCGCGGGATGAATTTCCATTAACTTTGGCACTGGACAGTCGTTTAAAAATTTTCAACTTATTCAGTTTTTGGTTGAAATCTGGTACAAATAACACAGACCCAATGCGAAGGATTACTTGTATTTTTGAGAGCATCTGCTACATATATATCGGGTAAAAAATGTTTATAACGGAAGTTACTGACAAAACTGAAAATCGTTTCACGAGCAATAAATTATTTCCAAAAGACTTTTGTTTTTTACTATTCTGCATTCTGTCCTGTGTTCTACTGAAGGAGTTTTCCAGCATCAAATAAAATGGAAAACTGAACCTCAGTTGTACAGCAGATAAGAATTTGGAATGAGGTGTTTGCAAGCGAGTTCAAGGTAATATGCAGGCAAAGTGAAGGTAAAGTCACTGCGCATGCCACGAAAGCATATAAGGAAGCGGAGGTAAAGCTCCAGTCATTAGTGACATCGCCACTGGATTGAAAGTGGTCAGTTTAATTCTTCGGAGACTAATCCTGGGGAATAATCTCCTTGTACTAAATGAATAGGAGGCTGTATGGACTCCAGAGCTGGTCTATACACCTAGGAACAGAAATGCATCTCCTACCAAAAACGGGAATCCAAATTTGATGTATCGAACGTCCAGCCCGCAGCTCATATTTTTATATCGATTGAGATATCCAGGCAGGATCCCCGTCAACAGATTTAGGAATCCATCGGTCAACCCATTCAAATTTCGAAATGGCCAGTTTCTAACACACATCTAGAGCATTATACTCGTAAAAACAGCTCGACATGTTTCCATGCTATCCTATAAATGACGGCGCACATCACACTGTAAATCGCACTCTGTATACTGAACTGATACAAACAAATGACCTGGAGACAGCAGGTAGATTTGCGTATTTCAGCCGAATGTTTTTAGTAAACGTAATATCTGTAGATTGCCCCCTTCTCCCTCTCATTGACTATTTTACCGCAGTACGCAAGGGAAGTTTCCTCGTTTTATTTGCTTCACTACATTACAAATTTGCATTAAAGTGGGTTTGCTAACGAAGGCTAAGGGTTTTATTTTCAAAAAGATCAAAGTATTGTAGATTCGGTTAATTTAGTAATAAAATTGAAGACGATAAGTGAAACTGCTTCAAGCATACAACCTGTAAAGATATAGCTTCCCCCCCACCTTCAGGAAGTTTGGCCTACTGGCCTAGTTTCCACTGCTGTATTTACAACACTTCCCAACCGAAACCTGCAGTCTGGCACACAATAAATTACCCTGTCTGATGCACGAAATATACATACAGTTTCTTGTCATATTTTCCCCTCCACACGGAGAAAATATGTTGTTAGCCACGACAAATCAATATTCCTTCAACGTTCGTACCTAATAATTCGGTAATGAAACCACCAATGTTCATTTCCGTGTTCACATAAGCCACAACTAAGTTCTGTGTTGAGCCTTATGGATATAATTACTACCTTCACATCCTAATTCCCTGGATAAGTATCGATTTGTTAACACCAATGGAAACGTCTCGTCTTAAAATTAAAAATCTCTTTTTGAACACGCCTCGTACTTACTTTACTTACTCCTTGGAGCAGAGTTCTTCTTAAGGACCTAACCGGTTCTCAGCCAGTCACTTTTCAAATTCATTAAATTGAACCGTCTTTACACAACATACACATAACAGTTGCAAATATACAACTGGTTAGTTAAGCGACATGTTTCGGCCTTGTTCGGCCATCATCAGGCCTGATGATGGCCTAATAAGGCCGAAACATGTCGCTTAATTAACAAGTTGTAGATTTGCAACTGTTATTTATATGTTGTGTAAAGACGGTTCAATTTAATAAATTTGTTACATGTACACAACGGGATGGGAACAATCCAATTCAGTCACTTTTCATTTACTTGGTGCATGCACGTTCAGAACAATGATATCACACCAGCGAACTCTCAGAATTACAGACACCCAATCGTTAACAAACTCTGCTTTCTTAACTGCTGACATGATTCTTTGGCGTAAAAAAAACTCCAGTTCCCAATTGATGATTTTCGCTTCCTTTTCCGTAGGAAAAAAATTATAATCCCCTGCTCTTACCGTGTCCACTCTGTCCCACCTAACCTCCTCCATATACAAATTCTTCTATTTTAATTGTATAAACGAAGTATGTGTTGCCATTAAGAGTTACACTGTTACTTTTATATTCTGCTTCTGTTTTTATAACTCAGCAAATCTCTCTGTGAATTTAATGCTAGGCATGCCGTTGTGTATCGCGATATTAACTTCCCAGCGCCGAAGCGCGTGTTCAAAAAGGGAACTTGTCTTAGCAGCAGACTGTAATAACGCAAATAGACGGAGCTTCTAGACATGACATGATTGTTAGTGAATGTTTCAAGCTCGTGGTTCCGTGCATCATAATTCAATGGCTTTTTATTCACATTTATAGACAATGTCTTTGTATTCTCCAGAAGAGAATGAGGAAATACATGAAGAACCCCAGTAAGGATAATCCGTCCTCGGTTTTGAAAACGGAATGTTCCGAGGACGAAGGATAAATGTTAATCAGTCGACAGAGTTACGTGGTCGCTTTATGGAAAACAGTAGTTGTTATACCAGATTTGTCTGAACCACAATAACATCCATTCCACAACTTACTGTCTAAACCCTTCTTAATTATCTGATTTCGTTGAAACTGATCTTGTAGTTTCAGAAATTAATATTACAATTCGAACCGAACGACAGACCTCTGATGTTCAATTAAGTGAAATTCATATCCGTCTAATACAAACCAACCAATTTTCTATTAATTTATTTCAATAATAAGCCTCTACATGTTTCGAGCAGGCTTGCTGCTCATCATCAGGAGGATCAACTCTGTAGAAACAGCAAATTTTATAGTCATGCGTTATGTTGACTGGCTGCTGGCAGGATCCAGTTCCATCCCTATCCTGCCAGCAGCCAGTCAACATAACGCATGGCTATACCAACTGCTGTTTAAACAGAGTTGATCCTCCTGATGATGAGCAGCAAGCCTGCTCGAAACATGTAGAGGCTTATTATTGAAATAAATTAAAAGAAAACAGAGCATCTCGTTGGTTTATATTATACGTATATATCACTATGCACGGTAAATAAAAAATTAAATAAGTGAAATTCATGTCAAAACCCCGCAATTAAATTCGGGTTTACTGAATTCGATACATCTGAGTTGCGTACCATGGCGTTCTTTACTTCTGTTGCGGGCTCGTATGCTAAGCAAATCCAGTCTTTTTTTATATATCCACTCCCATGCATTTACTTTTATAAAGGAAACTGTGTGACACACGCGATCCTGTGATTTCATTCCGTGTTCCGTAATACTCCCCTTCTTCGACGATTTTCTTTCTCATGTATTAGGGTCCCGGGGAGAGTACTGGGAGTTTAGTGTGGCGTTTGGTCAATACTTTATGCCTCATCTTCACTGCCCTGCCTAATATAAAACGTAAACTTCTTTTTTGTTCAAAACATCGATATTTTGGGATCTGAAAAAATTTCCACAGTCACTTTCTAAGAAAGGGTAGGAGAAAGGATACAAAAATTCACTTCAAGTAGACACGATCACTAATTCAACCTGTCAAATATTTGGGGTATTTTGTTCATTTAAATGAACTTTTACTTGGATAAACAACAAATCAATATTTTAAAATTTTGATTTTTCGACCGGTCAATAAATGAATTGCTTTACATAATGTCACCGACCTCACAATGCGCCCATAGTTTACTCAGTTCTGATCCACGTAATTCAATCGCCATATTCACACACACTGATTACCTAACAAACTCTGTTGCCCTATTTTATCCTGTATGTTCCCATAAGAAGTTTATTTCCCTAGGGTTCCTCGAATAAAATTCTGTATTTATGTTTCGCCTCTGCCATAAGTAATGCAGTCCCGAACATCCCTTTTCATAACAACCCCCCTGCTTAGACCAGCTTATAGGCACATTAAATGAAGCGTAAAATTATGAAGTTGTTCATCAACATGTAATTTTCTTTATTGCATGTCCAAACTGTCTCTTTAACCTTTATTCTCCAGTATTTTAAAAGCACGTTATTTCTGAATAATGAACGAAGAAGTTTCATACCCACAAACGCATCAAAAGACAAACTTATTTTCATATATATTTATTTATATTTACGTAATGATATTTACTGTTTAGTTAATTGGTAAACGGAAAACGAAAAAAAAAAATCCACTGAAGAGTACTAAATTTCACCCCACCTTAGTACGTTCTTAATTTTGTTACTGTAGGGGCTTATGATTTATTTTTGAGGGAGATCTTGCATAATATTCTCATTGAGTTTGATATTCCTGTGTCGTGATAAGGCTAATAAAAATGTGTGTGTGGATAAAACCTACAGCCGAATACAGATAGGCAAACATTTGTCTGACATTTTTCCTATTAAGAATGGTTCGAGACAAGGAAATGCTATATCGCCATCGTTTTTCAACTTTGATTTAGATTATGCCATTAGGAGGGTTCGGGTAAATCTGGATGGCTTGAAATTAAATGGTACACATCAGCTTCTACTTTATGCTGATGGTGTTAAATTAGTGAGAGGAAGCGTGCACACAATACTGGAAAACACAGAAGATTTTGTAGTTGTTAATAAGGAGATGGGACTAGGTAAATGTTGATAAAACTAAGTACATGGTCATGTCTCGAGATCGTAATGAAGAACAAAGTCACAGTATAAAGACTGATAATTGTTCCTTTTGTACACGTTCACCCTTTGTACCTCGTCTTCCTGACTTGCTCGTTGCGGTAGGTGAAACTTCTTTCGGGATATGGACGGGGTTAATCGGATCCGCACATAGTCTTCGCTATTTGTTTACGTATTTAATTGTATTTGAGATGTAAAGTCTAATCTTGTCTAATAAAAATCATATTCTAACAAATGAAAAACACAATCGTCACTTCCCTCCAGAACTTGTAACCTTTTGTTTTCAGTGACCACACCATACACCTCCTCATTCGCACCGCACTCGTACTCGACTGTTAGCTTTAGTGACCCATTTCTGTATTCTGCTGCTAACCGTTTTCCCGTTTAAAGCTGTCTGTATGCAACCCGTCCTACTTATCACCAACGGTTTCTTGACTGTACGTTGACAGTTTAAATTTAAGACGGACGGTACCGAACTGCCCGTAACTGACACCAGTAGTCGCTCTCTCTGTTGTGCCAACAATGTTCGGCTACACTTTGAATGGGTGGAACAGTTCAAATATTTGGGAAAACCTCTTAACGAATAGGGGACCGCGGTAGCACAGTGGTTAAGGTGCTGTGCTACAAATCGAGAGGTCGCTGGTTCGATTCCAGATGGTGTCATTGAAATTTTTCATTGGCATAATCCTTCCGATCGCACTATGGTCCTGGGGTCGACTCAGCCTCTAACAGAAATGGGTACCAGGAGTATTTCCTGGGGGTAAAGGCGACCGGTGCCTAAGGCTGACAATCTTATCACCATCCTGGGTCATTGTCACGTAATCTGGGAATCTTAACTTCCTGTAACCCTCTGGGCACCTCGGGCCTGTAATGGGACTGATTTACCTCTTACCTTAACGGATAGAAATTCTAAGCAGATTGAAGTCAGGGAATGCTTTTATCATTCAGGGCAGAATCTTTTTTCTTCCACGTTACTATCTAAAAATACAAAAATAGAGATACGTGTATACAGGACTAAATTTTGTCTGTTGTTTTGTATGGGTGTGAAACTTGGTCGCTCACATTGAGGGAGGAACGTAGGCTGAGAGTGTTTGAGAATAAGCTGCTTAGGAGAATGTTTGGGCCTAACAGGGACGAGGTAACAAGGGAGTGGGTAAAACTAAATAACGAAGAGCTTAATGATCTCTATTCCTCACCCAATATTATTCGGGTAATAAAATCGAGAATAATGTTATGGGCGGGGCATGTAGCATGTATGGGGGGAGAAAATTTGTATACAGGGTTTTGGTGTGGAAATCTGAGGGAAAGAAACCATTTGGAGAACCCAGGCGTAAATGGGAAGGTGGATCTTCAGGAAGTGGGATAGCAGGCAGGGACTGGACTGAAATGGCTCAGGATTGGGACAGGTGACGCGCACTTGTAAATGAGTCAGTGAACCTTGGCTTCCATAAAACGTGGGGATTTCTTTACTGGTTTAGAACTGGTTAGCTTCTCACGAAGGACTCTTCTACATGGAGTAAGTAAGTAAGAGAGGTGCATATAAGATCATTTTTAACATTAGCCTTAGATCTACGACTAATTTTCCCTAATTTTTTCCTTCCTATTGCAATATTTTACAAACATTCTCACTCTACATTGGGTCCTACAATTTATGCTCATCATAATCGTGACAAAATTAGTTCACGGCTTCATTCTCACTTCCTTAAACATATTTCGCAAAGGAAGACGTTTCAAACTAGGTTTACAGATCGTACAGAGCCGAGCCCATCAACCATACGTTATACACCACCGATAAGTTCATGCGAATATCTCAGTTTTTCGTGTTGACTGATCTGGTTTCGTCCTTGGCTGTTCTTAAAAAACTTAAATTACGATGCTTGAATTTTACTGACCTTTCTATTCTTCATAAGCAAGACTTCACTTCTACATAAAGCCGTGGCAGCTGCTGCGACTGTAAAATTTCTGCTTTGTCTTTTCCTTTGACTGTCGTTTTAATATTCTGGTTTTTATGCTAATAAAGTGCTCAGCCCTACATCGCTGCTGACACAAGTTTCTTTCTAAATTAGTGCACCTTTGCTGAATTTCTCGATGATCCGATTCCTTTATATGACATGCATTCAAAGCACACAAAAGCCAGAGTGTGTCAATCCAGAATGTTGCAACACACACCGCGCAAACACAAGCTGTGTCGGAGACCAGAGCCAAACATAACATGTTTCGTGTCTTCTACAGGCGATGTTTGCATCCGTCGTTGAACTACGCCCACTAATGGACAAGGGCCATCTAACTTAGTTGACATAAACTTGGTGACATTTTGTCTCGCTTCTCATTGGAAAATAATGCTTCTGTCACTGTCTGAAGAGAAGGGATTGCAAAACAACATAAAGTAATTTTAAAGGTTGGACACACACATATAGCAGTTTATGAACACAAGCTGCGGCCGTAAATGTTCGTCTATTTTTGTAAGAATTATTTTCGTGGATGCTTTGTATTTGGAGGAAAAGTATACTTTTCTCAACTTATTTACCTTTTGTTCGTATTTGAAGTAATAAAATAAGGGTGTTCTATAAAAAATACTGCCGGTCCCAGTGGCCGCGCGGTCTAAGGCGTAGGTCTGCGGCCGCTCTCCTGCTGAGATTGTGGGTTCGAATCCCACTGGGAGCATGGATGTTTTTCTGTTGTAAGTGTTATGTGTTGTCAGGTAGAGTTCTCGGCGACGAGTTGATCACTCGTCCAGAGGAGTCCTACCGACTGTGATGGGTCGTTGTGTGTGATCTAGAAACCTCAAGAATGAGGAGGCCATGGCCCGCGTTGGGCCGCAGCGCTACAGGAAATAAACAATACTAATGTTACTGCAGCAACTGCCACAACAAAGACAGTAACAAAAACACATGTTGCTGCTGCTGTTGCTACTACTACTACGAGTACTACTACTATTACTATTACTCTACTACTACTACTACTACTACCACCACCACCACCACCACCACCACCACCACCACCACCACCACCACCACCACCACCACCGCTTCCACCGCCTGTGTCTGCCTGTTATAGGCTATTGCTGCTGTCAAGCGCTGTTATATACTCGTATCAGTAAATTATATTATGGCGTCATTATTACAGCTGTAGTTACTGTTATTATTTTATTAGCTCTAAGTTATAAATAAACTTGACTGATGGAAATTGAGTATATTTCAAAAAACAAATATTCTCAAATTTAAACGAGCACAGTAAATCTTACTGAATGGGTAAAGGGGACTTATTCTTCGGCGGTTAGGCCAGGGCGTAAAGTTGAATATTTCATGAGGTTCAGAGTGACAGGAGATGTACTTCTCTCGCTGTATGCTGTCACAGCGTGGAGAGGGTGAATTTTAATTTCTAAAAATAACTGGATATGACATACATGCATTAATTTTACACAACACGCGATCGTCTGTTGTGTATATAATGGAACAGAGCCGTCAGTGTCGGTCCCAGTGGCCGCGCGGTCTAAGGCGTAGGTCTGCGGCCGCTCGCCTGCTGAGATTGCGGGTTTGAATTCCACCGGGGGCATGGATGTTTGTCTGTTGTGAGTGTTGTGTGTTGTCAGGTAGAGGTCTGTGGGACGAGCTAATCACTCGTCCAGAGGAGTCCTACTGAATGTGGTGCGCCGTCGTGTGTGATCTAGAAGCCTCGTGAATGAGGAGGCCATGGCCAACTCGGGGCTGCTGCGACAAAAGAAATAAAAAGAAAAAAAGAGTCGATAACAGTTTACGGGCTATGAAGCAGATAACAATTTATCACTGGTTTCTTAACGTTTAATGTTGATATTATTTGATCGTTATGGGTGACGGAAGTCGCTGCAGAATCTGTTGAGAAAATTTAAATGGAAGAGAAAAGTGCTGAATCTATTTTGGAGCACATTTTGCTTCCTCTCTTCCTTCTGTTCACGCGTTGTTACATTTCCTTCCATTCTTGTTACAGGTCAATGTTTGGCCAGACATTTATTATCAGAGAGCTCGGTCTGCCTCTGTTTATTGTCACGAATTTTATAACTGTAACTATCCACCATCTTCACTCATATTCGCTCTCGTTCTCTTACTTTAGCAAATTTCAGAACCTGGGTGAATGATTTTGGGTTTAAAATAGATTTTCTCTGCTATTAACTTACAAATATTCAAAATTTATCTTCAACTAATGCAACTTAAACTTGGCAATGACATCTTTATTGTTGCACCGTGCATTTTGTAGAATCACTTTAATTAACACACCAACTAATGCACTTATATAAAATTTCACATTAAAACATTTAAAATCTCTCCGACATGTTTCGATCCTAAGATCATCCTCAGGGAGCTACGTTGTTACTTGCTAAAGTCATCAGTAACTTTAGCTTGGTATTCTTGTAGTTGTTGAAAAGTTTTGCCTGTTATGACTTTAGCAAGGAACAACGTAGCTCCCTGAGGATGATCTTAGGATCGAAACATGTTGGAGCGATTTTAAATGTTCTAATGTGAAATTTTTTATAAGTTGGTGTGACAATTAAAGTGTTGGTAATGATATTTTCCTCTTTATTAGATTGATAATTTTGCTGTTATGGCTCAATGGTTATTAGCTTGTGGAAATAAATATGAAATTCATCTTAACTGCATTTAAAAAACTAATTTCTAGATCTCAGTAGTGCGTATCCATTATTAAGACTATTCGGTTAATGTTGTGCAAGGATATAGTAGCTGTTAATTGTGACAATCACGCAAGGTACACAGATGCGATGTGTGACCAACATGAAATTTTTATCATCATGCAGATAATATGCATTCATAACACTGTGATTTCTACTTTTGCGGGAGGTCTAGATTTGTGTTGCCTGTCTCCCATTTCACAGCCCAAACATATCTGATGCTAGTACCTACAAATAACCTTATTTAATATATCTGTTAGTTTCTCTGAAATGGATAAATAGTACAACAAAATAGAGAAGGAGGATGTGAATATAAGTTGAGTGATATAATACCTGCACATTTAACGTCAAATTGTTAGAAGCGAAGTTTCTAATTCTATTGGATTTCAGAGGGAAAATCGAATGATTATGCACTTCAAAATATACAGATACATTACGTGTTCAAAAAATGTTACAGTATTCAATGACGGAGATGTATAATTATTTATAATAAAATTATTTTAGGGCTGACAAATATGTCAAGTGGTTCAAGTCAATTTGGAGTTTCTGCATCGTACTACGCGGCTATGTCAACCCTAGAATGTTTTATTGAATTCCGTCGTCATGAAAGCTCCATTACCTACAGATTTACAGATATTTTAATGTAACAGCGATATCACTGCTTGCCATATATTTCATATAAAATAAACCTGTCAATACCTGCACCTGTATATAAAACACAGGGCGCACACATTAACACACACACACACACACAAACATTGACTTGTCATATTTTAGATTCATGAAGTTTAAGATACGATATTCAACTTTTAACTAGGTCTGACCAGCCTCGTGGTCTAGTGGTCAGAGTCTCTGACTACTAATCATGAGGACCCGGGTTCGATTCCCGGTTCTACCGAGGGAATTTTCCCTGAAGGGGAGGATTCCCGCGGTGACCATGGTTTGGGTAGATTAGTAGAATCTAGGTTTAAGGGCCCTCCTGGCACTACATCCTCCTATATCACCACTCACATCATCGGGACAACGTAACTGCGCTTCATGGGCGTCCCAACCTCAGAAGTCGGTTACACTACTGCCATGTCCAGGAGGGAAGACCACGAAGTCCGTAAAGGACATGTGGGGCATTGGATTAAAAAAAAAAAAAACTTTTAACTAGGTCTTTGAATTTTCGCTGGTGACAAAGTGCAGACACTTTACATGTGTGGTAGATTATAGAATATCGACATTTTGGGTCGCAACACA
>Ga0123355_10018776_pt1 | contig 10990 bp, 5 predicted proteins | sample TergutEmb28metaG_3_FD_89872 | JGI IMG/M metagenome (GOLD analysis project Ga0123355, IMG submission 89872) | Embiratermes neotenicus P1 segment gut microbial communities from Petit-Saut dam, French Guiana - Emb289 P1 | ecosystem: Host-associated > Arthropoda: Insects > Digestive system > Gut ...
AACGAACTTATCATGTACTTTAGCCATAGCTGGGGAGCGTACCTTGACCTGTATCTGCTCCATGGTGATATTGTTAATGCCGAAGGCTTCACAGGTGATAACTGGCTTGAGGCGACCCTTGACCCAGATGGTAGAAATCATTTCAGGTTCGAAGATTATATCATCGGCACGACTATGGGCACATCAGGGCATCAAATCCACGGCAGAACGTTCTTTGCTGCGCGCGGTATGAACCCAGCAGGGCAATCTGAGCAAATGCGTGGCGTCATATTTGACGGTTATTATTGGCCGAACTTATGGCAGGCGATGGACGGTGACAGAAGAGAAGTCAGAAGATTTGACGAAGAGGGCGACTTCTTTATCGGTATCAACGTCTTTAGACAATCGCAGGTTGCTGGAACAGGTAATGCGAACTGGTTCTGGGATGACTCTTTCATCGTGCCATTCTCTATTGACAATACTCCTCCAGTGTTTAATTCAATCGTTGTAAACGATGTTGAAGTAGACATGTTATCAAGGACGACTCCTGTGATAACAATCGAGCCTAAAACAACGTTTAACGAAGCGATAGAAGCGTATAGCAACTACGATGTTGTTATCACTGGTAATGTATTTGATGAGTGGATAGCACAGGCGGCAAGTGAGAACGCGACATTTGGTGTGTGGAATGAGCATCTTCCGGGCTCTCAGATACCTAATCCGTTAGCCGCAGTTAGTAAAGCGAATAATCTAGCTCTTTGGGTACTCGCAGGAGACAATGAAGAGGGCAACAGACCAATTCGTGCAAATATCCAGCCTAATGGCGATTTCAACGTAACATTGCATGGCGCGCTAGTTGATACGGAAGTAGAACTAAGCTTCTGGTTAATCGACGGCTACACCCCTGTTCCTGTTGTGAATCAAGTGCCGGTGGGACAATTTGGTACAGGGAATACCGTTCCTACTTCAAGGACACTTGGCGATATTCCAGCGCACTTCTACTTTGATGATACACACGGCTTCGTAAGTGCTCCAGGTCTACAGGCATTGCTTCGTAGCGACAGAGTCTTCGGCGTAGCTCCGAGTGCGCAGATAAATGACTTTGCGTGGGCTGGCCTTAATGTGGCACATTTCAGTGTTACGGCAAACTGGGAGTCACCGTTTAGCTTTGATATCTTCAACAATGGTCCAGGCGGCTCGCCATCAAGAGCAAATGCAGGACTCGCCGCATCGGGAACTATCCGTATGTGGACTCAGATTCACGGTTCAAACACACCTGTGCCATTTGCGAACTTAGAAGTAGAGGCGGTATTATATCCGTGCGGCACAGATGCTATGGAGTTTGTCAGTGTGAATCGTCCATGGAATAACCAAGGTTATGTAAACTTCATTGATGTCAATAAAAATGGTGCATGGCAAGTTATCTACCTTACAGCAACGCTAAACAATCACGCCGTTGAAGTAAGACTTGTCAACAGCAGATACTTAGGTCTTGTCGCATTTAACAATGGTACGGACGCCGAAGTGCCAAGCATAGCAGGAACTATACGTATATGGCCACAGCTTGCTGGAACATCTGCACCTATTCCTATGAGCGCGGTAGTTACAGCCACCGACCAAGACGGCAACGATGCTATGCAGTTTGTGACATCGAACCGTCTATGGACAGACGCTGGCTGGCAAAACTACAATGTCAACTTCGATGTGACAAAGGATGCTCCATGGGAGACGATACTATTTAGCGTGACTGTGTATGGTCAGACTGTGACATTATTATTGATTAACGATTGGTTCACGACTCCATCTGTGACTGAGTTTGGTGTAGATATCTTTAACAATGGACCTGGCGGCTCACCATCGAGGGCAAATGCTGGCTTAGCTCAGAGCGGAACTATCCGCATCTGGACACAACTCGACGGCGTAAACACAATCGTGCCTTCGGCTGATCTAAGTGTGTCAGCGGAGTTTGTGGGCGGCGGAGACGCTATGCAGTTTGTCCGTATTAATAATATGTGGGCAAGTCCAGGGAATGTTAATCACATCGACGTCAGCAAAGATGGCGGAGCGTGGGATGCAATAATCCTTACAGTTGCCCTTGGCAACCAAGAAGTTGAGTTGCTTCTTATTAATGCTTTGTACCTGCCATAGACTTTGAACAGTCAATATACAGCATAAATGAACAAAGACCGAGGTGCGACATGTGTCGCACCTCGGTCTTTGTAGTTGTGAAATGACTGTGATATCTCCTCTGTCTAAGCTTTTCTACGCACCACCGACAAAAATTCCCCCATGGGGCATATGACACATGGGGTTCGTCTTCGGTCTGGCAGGGTCGCACATTCTTTGTGCGACCTGTTTCTCTCGTGAATTTCAGGAGAAGTTTAAGTATATACAAATTCTAAAATATTCTATAGTCCGTGGAATCGCCAAAATAAGTATAACCAAATGATATACGATACCAATCCTCCTAGCGAGTTAAAGAACTATTTATAGTCGCCAGTATCTGTCTTGGCTTAGGGCACAAAACAGAATAAATAATCGTTGACAAAACATAACATAATGCGGTAAAGTTATTCAAAGTATTTGCAAAAATAGCCAATGCAACTAAAAATCAAGGCGTTTGGAGTCTCGTCAAGCACATATGGAGAGAAATGAGCGTCACGAAAAGTCAAAGTTCATTAATATTTTTTAATTTACTTTCGCGCAAATACTATTAGTAAAGAACAGAGGAAAGTTAGTTATATGTTTACGTTCATTACTTCACTTACACTTTTAAATGTGATTTTTGAGATAACACTGTTATTTCCGTTTAATTCAAAGCAACAAAAAGTACTAAGGTTAAAGTAGCAAAATCAATGGAAGTGTTTTTCTATCCAATAAATATAGTCTCGTTAGGAGTAGAGGTCGTTGAATAAAAAAGAAATTAATCTTGGGAGAATTACAACAGCAGCGATGGTATCAATTCCTGTTGAGTTTATTTTTCTTATTATTGGACTTGGTATTATGCACCCGACGTATATGCGTTGGAATGTCATTTTAAGAGCTGACAATAGAATTATGGGTATGGCATACTTTCATTTTGAACGTTTACTGGAGTTTTGGTTTATAGCTCTTGGCATTCATTTAATACATCTAGCCCTATACGCACTTCTTGCTATATTTTGTGAAATTAAAATTAAATATGAAATTTTGGTCGCCTCTATAACCGCTTTTGCATTTTCGGCAATTTCCTTGTATGTGAGAGATGGAGATTTTTTAGGGTTTGGCTATATGGCGACCTACTCGTTTCTTTTTTCTATGATAATGTTTATTATATTTACTATTGTATCAAGTTTAATAGACAAGTATAAGGATTGGGGTGAGATGTTTTCAGCTTTACTGTCCTTTATAGTATCTGTATTTGTTAGCTGGCTGATTTCATATGGAGTATGGACAGTACTGTACCATTAATTTTTTGCGGTTATAATAACAAGACCGTATAAATAATCAAATATTTTTCAAAAATAGATATAAAGAGGCTGTCATGTCAGTTTTTCTGGGCATGATAGCTTCTTTTTCTTGTAAATTCTAGGAGAAGTTTAACTACATACAAATTTCAAAATATTCTACAATCCATGGAATCGCCAAAACAAGTATAACCAAATGATATATGATACCAATCCCCCTAGCAGCAAAGAAGAAAAGGAAGATGCAACTAGGTTTTTTTCGTCACTCCAATCAGTGTGTTCATCAATCAAACTAGTTGCTACTGTAAATGTAATAAACATTATCATTTAAAAAAGGAAATTATATACAATACTATATCATTGATATTGCCGATTATGTTCGCTACAATATAATAATGAGTATCCCTATATCATACATCAGAGCAATGCTACCAACAAACTCATAACCTATTATGTTGGGATTGCAAAAAAATGAAATTCATTTAAGTGATTTAGTAAAAACCTTCGTATTATTTATCATAAGCGCGCAAATAAAAATTGGGAGGTGATGTTTTTGAATGATGAAGTATTAATTCAAAAACTTCTTAACGAAGAAGAGGATGTATTTTCATATATCATTGATACCTATAGCAAACTCCTTTGGGTAGTTGTTGGCGGCATCTTGGGCAAGGTAGGAACGCCCCAAGATATAGAGGAATGTATTAGTGATACCTTTGTTCAAGTGTGGAGAAATCCAAATGCTTTTAACCATCAAAAAGGCTCGTTCAAAACTTTTTTGGCGGTAATTGCAAAAAGCAAAGCACTTGACACATACAGAAAGTTATCTAAATCAAAGATCGTAGAACTGAATGAAGCAATTAAGTCAGCGGATGATGACTTAATTGACTATATTGTAGATAAAGAAATGTGTCAAGAGCTTTTCACTGCAATAGAATCATTGACCGAACCGAACAAAGAAATTGTTATGCGGCGATATTTCTTCGAGGAAAAACCTGCGTACATCGCTAAAGTAATTTCTCTGCCTGTAAAAGAAGTTGAAAATAGACTGTATCAAAGTAAATTAAAACTGCGAAAGCAATTAGTAGGAAATGGAGGGTCTCTGCATGTCTAATAAAGATTTAATCCCAGAACTCAAAGAAGAGCAGCTTGATGAATTATTAACATACACCCCTGCTTTTTCTGAACAAAACTTAGCCAATATAAAGGCGCGTTCTTTTGAAAAAATAAGCTTCAAGGAGAAACCTGTTATGAAAAAACCTATATATAGACGCTTCGGTACTTTTGCTGCCGCCGTTTTAGCAGTTATGGTAGTTACTACAACCGCGTTTGCGGCATGGCATTTCTTGCGCCCAAGCGAAGTAGTTGACAGAGTCGGAAACGCCGCCCTAAGTGCCGCCTTTGAAAGCGAAACTGCCATAAACATTAACCAATCTATTACTTCTAACGACCACATATTCACCTTGCTTGCTGTTGTATCGGGTGCTGATATTACAGACCATCCAATTTATAGCAGTACAGGCGATATATTATTCAATGACCGAACATACGCCATAGTTGCAATACAAAATGCCGATGGTCGTTCGATGCCTTCGCCGATGGATGACGAGTTCCAACCGTTCATCGTTTCTCCGTTCGTAAGAGGAGTAAGTCCGATTGAAATAAATGCATTTACCATGGATGCAGGCGTCATTAGCATAATTTATGACGGAATTATGTATATGATTGCTGATTTTGCTAACGTAACAGTTTTTGCTGATAGGGGCGTATATTTAGGCATAAACACTGGGATAATGTTTGGGGATATTTTAGATGCATTTAATTTTAACGAGCAAACAGGCGAGATTCTCGCGAACTCTTATTTTGACGGTTCAAGTGCTGTTTTTCATTTGCCGTTTGATGCGTCTCTTGTAGACTCTGAATAAACAGAGCAATTTTGAAGCGCATTTTCAAGGCTATTGACTGTGCCAATTATGAGCCTCAGTTTACGCCCGAAGAGTTGCGCACAATGTGGGTAGCAGGTGCTCATCCGAGCATCTGTTACCCCTTCTTTTCGAAAACAATCAAACATCAACTCGCCATGCTTGCGTCTCCATTTAAAATATAAATCATATAATACGCCTATCCACTATTTCGAAATTATACCATATCCACTTAGGGCGCAGGGATAAAATACTCCTCCCGCATATCCATTAAAGAAATCTCATAACCCAATATAATTTCTGCAACTTCGCCATGGGCATCTCTCATGCGAGCTATATCAGTCTGGCGTATATTCATGCTTTCTCCTCGTTCAAGGGATTTTAACGTCTCTGATATTGGTAAGATAATGATATCCTTGTGACCTGCGGCGTCTGTGAATTTTACCCATGTCGGTATATATGATGCCGCGACAAAACTCGGTGGTTCTGTACCGTTTCTTTCAAAATATAGGTTTAGCATTACTCCTGTCTCTGTGGGTATTATACGCTGGGATGAGACAAAGTTGCCCAAGCAGTATGCGACAAACCCGCGGCGCGACTCTCCTGTCTGTGAGTCAACTATTTGTACAAAGCCCATCGGCTGCACCACATGAGGATGCCCTACCACGACTATGTCTGCCCCTGCTTCTAGCATCATTATCGCCCAATCTTTGAACTCTTGCCTTACAGCCAGCTCATATTCATTACCCATGTGCGGCATCACAATTACAAAGTCTGCAAGTTGCCTTGCCCTCTGGATATCGGCTCTTATCAAGTTCTCGTTCATCAGATTTATCAAATAATCCCTGCCTCGCGGAATGGGCTGGCTGTTTGTGCCAAATGAGTAGGCTAAAAAAGCAAAGCTAATTCCACCTACCTCCCGAACTAAGACCGTATCTCTCTCCTCTTGGTTTCTGTACGTGCCAAAGGTATCAATGCCTAAGCCCTCCAGAAAGTCAAGACTGCGCAAAAGTCCCTCTACCCCCTGGTCTAAGGAGTGATTATTGGCAGTAGACAATAGGTCAAACCCTGCATATTTAAGCGCATAACCGAACTCATCAGGTGCAGAGAACAGTGGAAAGTCGCCAAATACGCCATTAAACACCGTCTCAAGATTACCAATGGTTAAATCAGCACTCTGCAAGTGAGGGCGCACCCTTGAGAATGTATGGTCAAAGTCAACGCTCATTTGCGCCTCATGCAGCATCAAATCTCCTGTAAATGTCAGTCGCACTTGGGTGGGGCGCGTACCTACGATTACTTTATACGAGGTCGTCTCATCAAGGAGCGGACCTAAAAATTCTGTGGCGTCGGTGTGGTCTATCGTCTGTGGTGATATGCCTAAGGCGTCCAGATATTTTAGGAATATTATCAAAGATGCCGCTGAGTCCAGGTAGTTGTAGTTAAGTGAATGGATGAGCCTAAAATCTCTGTTAGCAATCGCATTCGCTGTGACTTGGTCTTTCTGCATCGCTTCCCCCGCCGTGAGGAAATGGGAGAAGTCGACAGAGGCAACCAACAGCACATTTTTCCCTGATTCATAAATCCAGTCCATCATCCAGTAAAATAGATTCACCGTACCATCAAAGCTTAAAGAACGATTCAACAAAACCGGAGCGACCATTGTATTTGGCAAATAATGATAGATATATGGCATAAGTATAGACGCGCTGTGGTCGTATTCCATGCGGTAGTGACTTATCACTGTATTTATGCCGTGTGCATCCATCAAGTCATCTACAAAACCGCGGTGGGTATATATCCCCTCGCCCACATCCCAGTCTCTGTACGACAACACAACATCTGCCAAGTCCCCTTCATGATTCGCCCCTATGATAATCACCAGCTCATAATGCTCCGCAAAGAGCGCCGCACTAGAAAAGAACCCACTAATTAATGTAGCGGCTGTTATATGATGAGGCACTATTCCCGCTGTAACGAAGCCTTCTATGCCATACTGTCTGGGATTTGCGATAGAATAGTTAAATGCCTCGTGGCTTATATGGCGCATCGCAAGCTTTGGTTCTAGGTGCGTCTCAGTTATCTCTTCTTGCTCTGTTTGTCGCTCTGGGGCTGTCTCTTGCTGTAGATATTCATAGACCGACGCTGTGCCCCCGTTCGCGCACGATGTTAGTATAAACAGCCCCAGTAAAAGGAATGTCACTTTCATCGCGTTGCACCCCATATGTGGTTATCTACACGTCGGCGGCTGATATATGTTGTACCCTCAGCCATATTCGCTTCAAAGAGTTCCATGGCGTGATAGTTAAATATTCGCGTTGATGGCTGAGATGGGCTTTGCCAGAAGCTGACTTCTACCAACTGTCTCTGCACATTCCGTACAGAAAAATGCTGCCCGCCTCTTCGCCGCCAGTTATGCGCCTGTACAAAGCGCATGTTGCTTGGCAAGCGGTCGTATATTGTAAATAATCCTTCCGCGTCAGGCGGCAGAGCCACATGTAAGTCAATCCTAAACATCTCGCCATCGCGCGTTATAGTCCTGCGTATATCTATCAGGTTACTATCCGCATCCCAGTTATCCGAACCGTATCCATAGAAGTTAATATGGAAGTCTGTCGCACCGCTTATAGGCACTAGATTCAACGCGTCAAACTGCTCCATGGATAGCTGCAAATGCACTCGGTCAAAACCCTCAAGGCGCACAGTATACACCTCTCCATTAAGATAATACTGCACCTCTGATATAGTCTCACCTAAGAAAAGTACATGCCTCACAAAATTAATGCGCTCTGCCACATCGCTTACATATCTGTTTGCATAGCCACGATTTATATGCGCCCATGCGGCTTCTGGGTTTAATGTGGTGTTGATGAATAATAACAATGTGTTTGCCGTTTCTCTTCTACTGGTGGAAAATTCTTGTACAAAATCGTTAGGAAGTTCTGTTAGTAGCGCCATCGCTCCCATATCGTCACCTATAGCGACAAGAGCCGCTATAAGATATAGCCTGCTAATGTGGTCGTCCGCCTCTAGATTATACACTGCATTTTGTATCTCTAGCAACACAGGTTCACCCACTGCCGCAAGCGCAAATAGGCTCGCCGCCACTCTCATAGGCCACGGAGTATCCATCTCAGTCCGAGCATAGCGTACAATCATATCCCTCGCGACAAACTCAGGAAAAGACGCCACAAACCTGGCCGTATAGAACAAGTCCGCATCCTCATAAGGCAGCTCCGCAATGCCGCCTGAATGATGATGTAGGCGCGACCGCACCACATCAAAATTCTCCACTCCCGCAAAGAAGTAGTCGATAAAAGCGTTCGCCGCCATATAGTCTGTGCGCAGAGAGCTCCCGCCTCTGGCGTTATGCAATATATTAACCACAGGACCAATATTTGCGTTTGTAAGCGTCACTCGCACCGGTAATTGGCGCATAGATAAACTCGTGAAGTCGAAGATATCCGTATCGTCTGAAATCTGTACAGCCATCTGGATAGGTAAAATCATACCTGACTCCACAACACTAAAAGGAAGCTCTACAGCATCGCTGTAGCCGCCATATGTCGCCATCACTTGCATCGTATATTCGCCCACGTCCAACTTCCCAGCATTAAGTACTGCTGTTCTACCAGAGACTTGAGTATCTGTATAAATAATGCTTTCGTCATACAGCACATTAAAGACAAATTCAATCTGAGCGTCTCTAGACGCCCCACGAACCCTTGCCAAAGCGGCGATATCATCACCGGCTATATACTCGTTTGTCAGTAGCAAGTCGATATAAAAATCCAAGCTAGAAATGATATTATAGCGAGAGTCCCCCGCGTATCCGTCTGCGCTTAGCCCAATCGCTGTAACACGCCAAGATGTCACTTGGTCAGGTAGAATGAATGTGAGCTCGCCTCTGCCGTTTGCGTCCGTTTGCACAATCTCGAATATTGGATTGTCTATAAATCTGTCTCTAAAAGCCATATCGCCGCCTTCGTCACCACCGCCACCGCCTTCAGCGCCGCCGCCCGCACCACCGAAGTTATGCTGAGTATGGGATGCGAACTGATGTATACTCGGCCATCTAGCGCCAGAGCTCCTATAAAGTCTGGATAAGAAGTCTGCCCGATGCCAAGTATCCAGTATCGCAGACTCATCTACAACACTGATAAGCACCTGAGCGGGCACAGATGTCTGTATGACTACAGTCACCTCGTCGCCAGGCTGATATTGGCCTTGGTCAAAACTAAGCGAAATCTCTAACTCACGCTCTGTGTAGTCATAACGCAACGTTATAGGATGCTGGATGGGGAAAATATGTTGCCCATCAAAATATGCACCGAATACAATTGCGCTACTGATAAGTTCTTCTGTGAAGGTGAGAGGTGTCCCTTCAGGACGCCCTACCGTAGCAGATACTATCCTATCGCGAAACACAATGGTCAATAGACTTCCGTCCGTTACTACATCCCCGTCCATTGTTCCCCACCACATATCCCCTTCTACTAAAGATATATTGGTAGTTTCGCCTACTCCCAGACTCCAATCCTCAGGCACAAACCCAAAATGTCTAATAGACGACTCTTGTCTAAACCTATGCCAAGCTGTACCCGACAGCGTCACTTCTGTACGATGTCCTCTGCTGTCATGATATATAACCATTATGCTATAGCGTACCAGAGGGTCATCAGATGTTGGAAGGTCTATTAACGTAGCTGTGCCGTTTTCTGTGCGACCTGACATCGTGCGATAGACAGAACTCGTGGTGTCAAAATCGTAGAGATTTATGGTACGCCTGTTTATATGATCATAGGTTTGACTCCTTATCGTTCGGGTCGTGACATAGCGCGTTATTTCTACACTAAAGTCAATATCTATAGCAGAACCTCTGTATATATCTGGATCAATAAAACTCCATGACGGTTGATTTGCAAAATGTGCGTTTAGCCTATCTATATCCACCATGTGAGTAGTAATTGTCGCAGTATCATTGCCATCAAATTCGTATTCAAGCATAATGTCTCTCGGCACAATAATTTTTGACATACCGATGCTTTGTGACATCTGTGCATCGGATGCTATAGAGAACCAGAAGCTGCTCCAATGTGGTCTTATACCCCAGCTTGTTGGTATTGGTATATACTCAGATGCGACTCCATGCCCGTCTGTAACCAAATACATCGTAGCACCGTCGCGCCAATGGCGTAAATTGACTCCTTCTACTGGAAGCCCTGCAAAGGTACTAACCGATATTTCCACATATGCGTATTCTCCATAAAGGTGTGCAACTTTGTCTAAAGTGCTGTCCGTAACAAAGCTGATGTTAGTATAATCACGAAAACTTACCCCACTCGACATAAGATTCTCGCCATTGACACTCACCACAACAGATAGCCATCCAAACATATCTGTGACTGGCACACGTACAGCAAAATTGTTATGCGAATCCAATGTAATAGGCATTTCTATCATATCGCCGATACGCAGGCTAAATTCATCACTTGCTAAATGAGAGTGCCCATAGCGTGGCTTTATAACGCCAAAAACGTCCATTGTATCGTTAGGACGATAGGTTGCGCGGTCTGTATACATATATGTATACAGACCGCGCAACCTATCGTCCTAACGATACAATGGACGTTTTTGGCGTTATAA
>Ga0123355_10018778_pt1 | contig 10989 bp, 11 predicted proteins | sample TergutEmb28metaG_3_FD_89872 | JGI IMG/M metagenome (GOLD analysis project Ga0123355, IMG submission 89872) | Embiratermes neotenicus P1 segment gut microbial communities from Petit-Saut dam, French Guiana - Emb289 P1 | ecosystem: Host-associated > Arthropoda: Insects > Digestive system > Gut ...
AATGTATTTGCGATTGACATTATCAAAGATGCGATTTTGACATCATGTAAGCGAAAAGTGCCTGTAAAGTGGCTTGTTGCTGACTTAACAAAGATACCTGTGCGTGATAATAGTGTAGATGTGCTTCTAAATATTTTGACGAGTGCGAATTACGAAGAATTCAAAAGAGTTTTAAACGATGACGGGATAATAATCAAGATAATTCCGAGAAGTGATTATCTAAAAGAAATACGAAATCTTGTAAAAACAGAACTGCGAAGTGCAGAGTATTCAAATGAAAAAGTAATAGAACATCTGGAAAAAAATATGAAAATACTCGAAAAGAGGACGCTGCGTTATGAGTTTCCAGTTAACGAGTATTTGTTAAATCATTTTATTAAGATGACACCTATGACAGCCGGAATCGATTTAGAAAATCATGCAGAAAAAATATTAAGCATTGAGATTCCACATATCACAATAGACTTAGACGTCTTTGTCGGTAAAATATACTAATCTTTGATAATAGCATATATTTTCGTATATCATGTTATGCGATAGCTGCTTCAAGTGCAATTTTCATCATATCTGTATAGCTATTTTGGCGTTCTTCTGTAGTTGCACGTTCGCCTGTCACAAAGTGGTCGCTTATTGTAATCATGCATAATGCATTTGCACCAAGATATGAAGCGTTCATGTAAAGTGCCGCTGCTTCCATTTCTACAGCTAAAACTCCCATTGCTGCCCACTTTTTCCACCAGTCGTCTCCGATTTCATAGAAGACGTCGCAAGTTACGATGTTCCCAATGTGAACAGGGATATTTAACTTCTCAGAAGCGTCATAAGATTTTTTAAGAAGTTCCCAACTAGCAGTAGGGGATAGGCTTCCAGAAACGCCAAAAGCGTGCACATAATTTGAGTCTGTTGAGGCACTCATGCCAAATACCGTATCTCCAATTTTCACATTTTCATGAAAAGAGCCTGCAGTACCGATTCTAATTAGGTTTCTTACGTTGTAATCTTTTATAAGTTCCCAAGAGTAAATCCCCATTGACGGCATTCCCATGCCTGTACCTTGAACAGAGACAGGAACTCCTTTGTACGTCCCAGTGTAACCATACATGTTGCGAATTTCGTTGTATAGTTTAGGACTGTCAAGGAAATTTTCGGCTATGAATTTGGCTCTCAAAGGGTCTCCAGGTAGTAATATTGATTCGGCGATATCGCCTTTGTTTGCTGCATTGATATGTGTACTCATGTTTTGTGGTTCCTTTCGATTAATTATGTAACAAAATAGTGTGTGCTTAGATGTAAACAGTAAAACTAAACGATCTTCCTTAGCTGCTCATATTCTTCGACTGAAAGGTTCAAATCATTCAAAATTCCGTGAATTAAGCCTCGTTTCAAATCTCCATTGTGCAATGGCACTACGGTGCTGTTACCACCATCGTCGGAATAAAAAATATGACTTCCTTTTTGGCGAATCTTGCGAAATCCACACGCTTCGACAATTTTGCACATTTTCTTTGCTGTTACCAAAGTTAGTTTACTCATTATACTACCATCTCTAAAGTTTGAGTTTGGAAGTAATCTTTATTGAAAACATTAATTCCGTCCTTTTCGTGAACTTCAAGACACAACTCAATAGCTTCTCTTATATTAGAAAGAAGCTCTGCGATAGTTTCACCTTGTGAGCGACAACCTTTTAATTCAGGCACTTGTGCTACAAATCCACCTTCTTCATCTTTTTCGATTAGTACTGAAAAAACGTACTTTTTCATCTTAATACCTCTTATTTCAGATTAATACCGCTACATTATGTTATAATTCCAAACTGGGAAAGTTTGCTATAGAAATTATAACGTATTTTATGCTAAAAAGCAAGAAATCAGAACAAATTTGCTTACTCTTAAAACAAATTTATATTTGAATAATGTTTGCTGTATTAGCTTGAAATGGTGTATAATATTTTTATGATTTAATATTAAGAGGAGCATTATATGAAAAGACCAGCCCCATTATCAATAGGCGACAAAGTTGCCATAATAGCACCATCATCACCACTTCCCGATGAGAATATTGACCGTGCAATTGATTCAATCCGTTTTATCGGACTTGAACCTGTCGTTTTTCCAAGTTGCACTTCTATTCACGGCTATTTCGCAGGAAAAGATGACGTTCGCGCAAAAGATTTGAACGATGCATTTGCAGACAGAAGCATCAAGGGTATCTTTTGCTTACGTGGCGGTTATGGTTCAACAAGAATTTTAAATAAAATCGACTTTGATTTAATAAAAGCAAATCCAAAAATATTCGTTGGTTACAGCGACATCACATCACTTCATACAGCAATCACTCAAAGATGCGGATTTATGACTTTTCACGCACCGATGCCAAACACAAGATACAGAAATTTTGACGAGTACACTCTCAATTATTTTAAGAGCAATCTCTTTTCGGACAAACCTCTTGGCGAAGTGTTTAATCCAGAAGGTGAAGAAATAAAAACAATAGTTTCTGGAGTCTGTGAAGGACAAATTACAGGTGGTAACCTATGCTTAATTCACAACACTTTAAGCTCACCATACGAAATCAACACTAAAGGGAAAATACTGCTTATAGAAGAAATCGCAGAAATGCCTTACAGACTGGACAGGGTTTTTAATGCTCTTGCACTTGCGGGAAAATTTGAAGATTGTGCAGGAATTATCTTGGGTACATTTACTGATTGTGAAGCTCCTGAAGCTGGAAATCCGCTTGAAGCACTTTCTGTAGTTTCCGGTGGAAGTTTGACTTTGCTTGAAATATTTGATGAAGTCATAGCACCATTTAACAAGCCAACTATTTTCAACCTTCGCATAGGTCACGTTTACCCACAGCTTTCATTACCGCTTGGTGCTTTTGCAAGGCTTGATGCGACAAATGGTAGGCTCGTTCTTCTTGACAATTTTGTAGAACATAAAGGAGCTTAAATGGATACAAGAAAAGTGGAACTGTTTTTGATACAAGTATTTCGGCCAACAATTTTTGGTGACGGATTGCATTTACCGAAGCCAACTGAGTCTCTTGGGGAATATCACGTCAGAATGGCAAAGACTTTGTTTGGAATGACAATTTTAGTGTATATGATTGGGTTTGTTTCAATTTGGTTTGATTCAAGTGAAGATTTTGTTGCATTTAATATTACAGACAATGTCAATATGACATTTTTAATATCGGCATTGATAATAATACCCCTTGCTTTGCCTATATCTTTAGTGGTTGCACGGCTTAGAGTTTCAATGATTAAAACATCATAAGGCCAGAAGAATAGGATATAATATGCAAATATTATATCGAGTTCAAACAGAATAAGGCGTACAAAGGTATGCTCTTTATGGTGTTTTCAAATCCAAAGTTTTTTGCTGATGCACGAATAGCGTATTCTGGTTTATATAAGGATACATATTGATTTAAGCTTTTGGAACGAACGTTATCCGCAGATTTTGCTTCTAGAGGAATTATGTTTCCATTGAGGTCTTGAATTACAAAATCCAACTCGGCTTTGCCATTGCTACTCCAGTAAAAAGGTGTAAATCCATTAGTTACAAGGCTTTGGCAAATATAATTCTCTACAAGTGCACCTTTAAATCCGTCAAAGGCTGGTGAATTATTAATTACCATATTTGCTGATATTCCAAACTTAGAACAGAGTAACCCTGTGTCCATCATATAAACCTTGAACGAGTCATTATCAGTATAGGCACTCAAAGGTAATTTACCCTCTTTTATCCTCATGCATTTATGGATTATCCCTGCAAATTTCAACCAATCAAGTGGGGTTTCGTATTCATACGCCCTCGCACCGGATTTGATAACTTTGTACTGAAATTTGCGATTTTCTTTTGAAAGCTGTGCAGGTATACTTGCCCATGCAGACATTATTTTTGTGGTTTCTTGTGGTGAAGCATATTTGGCCATATCTGCTATATAAGCATTGTTTATATTTTTTTGTACAGCCAACACAAAGTTAAAGTCTTTTGTTTCTATATATTCTGTGACAGCTTGTGGCATCCCACCTACGACAGTATATATTTTGTATAAATCCATAGCGGTTTCATGTAGTGACATTGGTGAAAAATTTGCATATGATGTTCTAATAAGTTCGATAAGCGGTGCGTTGTCGGTTGCCATTAAAAATTCTTCAAAGTCAAGAGGATATAGTGTAAGCATATCAACTTTTCCAACAGGAAATGAATATTGTTCCCGATTTATAGCAACACCGAGCAAACTGCCGGCAGATATAATATGATACTCTGGTGCATTTTCATAAAAATATTTTAAAGAAGTTAATGCTCTTTCGCAAGCTTGTATCTCATCAAAAATTATCAATGTATCGCTCGGAAATATATTTTGCCCTGCTTTTGCTGATAATTCTCGGATTATTCTCTCTGGATCGAAATCACGTTCAAATATAGCTTGGACTTCTTTAGAATCTTCCAAACTAAAATACACGGTATTCTTGTAATGCACTTGCCCGAAGGTTAGTGCAGAATAAGTCTTGCCTACTTGGCGTGCACCAGTTATTATGAGTGGTTTTCGTTTTGGATTGTTTTTCCATGAAATTAATTTGTTTACAATTTTACGTTCCATAAAATGTTATCACCTCACACTTATTGTACCCTAAAAATGTATATTGTGCAACATTAATTTTAAAGAACTTCATTGACCGTAGAAAATTAAGGTGTATTTCTCGAAAACATTATACAAATATAAATTATTTTCATTGCTAATAAGTCAATATTAGTTTATTATTATATATGTATGTTTTACATTTAAAGTGGCAAAACCGCAAAGTGATTTTGCTATTAAGATTTAATGGAATTGAATTTTACTCATTGGAGGAATTATATAAATTATGAAACCAATTATAGGTTATTATGGATATTGGGTATACTTGACCTACATGAGCCTGATATCAGCGGTTATAGGTATTTTCTTTGCTTTTGAGGGGAACATTGGGGTCGCATTGATATGTCTGATGATTTCTGGCATATGTGACACATTTGATGGGAAAGTTGCAAGTTTTAAAGAAAGAAATGCAAGAGAAATAGGTTATGGCATACAGCTTGATGCACTTGCTGATATAACTGCTTTTGGCGTGCTTCCTGTGGCGATTGGGTTTGCGATAGGGCAGAGTTACGGTTCGTTTGGTGTTATTAGCATAATTATCTTTTCTTTATACGTGCTTGCGGCACTGATAAGACTTGCGTATTTTACAGTTATCGAGATAGAACTCGAAGGCAAACATGAAAAGCGTACATACTACGAAGGACTGCCTGTAACGATTGTTGCACTTATAATTCCTTTAGTTTACTCGCTTTGCTATATGTTTAATCTACCATTATACACAGTTTACAATGTCTTGATTTTCATTTTGGCATGTGCGTTTGTTATGAAAGTGAAGATACATAAACCGCAAGGACGCTTCAAAGTAGTTCTTTGCTTGATTTGCGTGCCAATTCTAATTTATATCCTTGTATCAGGAGTTATTTAAAAAATGGATGTTAGAGAATTTAAAACAATTGAAATATCAAAAGCAAATAGCTTATCAGTAAAGTTCCTTTATAGTACATTGATGGGAAGACTGATTTTGCGTTCTATCGTAAGACCTGTAGTTTCGCAGAGGTTTGGAACTTTGATGAACCGCCGTTTTTCAAGGCGTTTTGTGGCACGTTTCATAAGAAAAAACGATATAAACATGGCAGAATACGAAAATATCAAATACAAATCATTTAATGATTTTTTCATACGCAAGATAAAAAGTGGCGAAAGACCGTTTCCACAAAACATAGATGATGTGCCTGCACCTTGCGACGGAAAATTAACTGCGTACATAATACAGAGCGACAGTGTTTTTTATATAAAAAATTCAGTATTTAATGTTGAAGAAATGCTGGAAGATAAATCACTTGCTGAAGAATTTAACGGTGGAGTTTGTTTGATATTCAGACTTACACCTGATGATTACCACAGGTATTATTTTATAGATGATGGTGAAATAATATCACATAAGAAAATTGACGGCGTACTTCATACAGTTATGCCGATATCAAATGAACGATATGATGTCTATACGCAAAACGCTAGAGAGTATACAGTTTTTGAAACAAAAAACTACGGTAAAGTAATTCAAATGGAAGTAGGGGCACTGTTTGTCGGACGTATTGTAAATCACATAACAGAAGGGTATGTTTCCCGTGGTAATGAAAAGGGAATGTTTGAATTTGGTGGCTCGACTGTAGTAATGCTTTTCCAAAAGGATAAAGTAGTAATCGATGATTTGATGTTTGAAAACACAAAGGCGGATAAAGAAACTATTGTTAGGCTAGGTGACAAAGTAGGAATAAAAGCGTAAGCTAGGCAAATAAAAAACAAATATAATACTAAAACAAATTGTCTATAAGCTTTCATAAAAATGCAAAGCTATATAAAACAGAGATGCATCTTTTAAGGTGCGTGGGTCATGCCCTGTTTTTTCAGACAATTTTTTTAATTTGTACTGTAATGTGTTTTTATGTATGAAAAGTTTTTGTGCAGTTTCATTAAGAGAACCATCAGTATCAAAATATACTTTTAAAATCCGAATCATATCACTTATTTCATGCTCGTTAAGCTCATTGAAGACCTTATTGATGAAATCTTTCTTCGAATGTGGAGAAACTTCATCAGCAAAAATTTCAAGATTTATATCCTCATAAAAAACGATATCTTTTAACGTGCTTTTGCACGCATTAAGGGCTTTGCTTGCACTTATAAATGCCTTGTTTGTTGGAAGGTCTCTCTTGTCGATTCCGATACGCAGCCTTAGCTTATGCTCGTGATATATAGTTTTGTTTAACTGTTCAGCAAATTGACGTATATACGCATCATCGCAATCTTGGATTAAGCCTATCATCTGAGATGCTGTTTTCATGAAGATGCTGTTTTTATGAAATTTCAATGTTTTTTCTACTGAAGTGTTGACATTATCTATGATTACCTGACCTTCGGAGCTGTCTTGATATTTTTGAAGGTGTGCGATTTCTGCGACTATAACTCGCCTTGGCAATGTTATATCTATGCCTAATTTGGAACCTCTATCGATAAATTCTTTTGAGTATGAAACCATGTCTGAAAAAATCCAGTCACTTAAAAAACGGTTCATGATTCTATCGTCAATCAGCCTTTGTTCTTCTCTGTAATTTTCAAGAAGCAAAATTTCGACCATCTTCCTTACAACATGCCCGAACTTAGCGACATCACTATATTCACCTGTTAGACTTATAACGCCTGTTGCTTTTCCATCAAGCATTAGAGGCAGATTAAGTCCTTTTCTTGCACCTTTGTAAGTTTTGTCATCGTAAATAAAAAGCTCTTCCAAACCTTTTGTGATGATTTCGTACGCACCTTCATGAAAGGTATTCATACGACTTGGGTCAGTACTTGCGATGATAATACCGTTTTCGTCCATCATGTTAACGTTTTGGTTTATAATCGAGCTCATCTCAGTGACGATTTCCATTGCGTTGCTCTTTGAAATTTTAATACTAAACACCTCCAAGTGCTAGTTTGCTATTTTTCGTACAGTATACCACAAATTACAAAATAATCAATAAAGATAATCTCAAAAAAAGGCAAAGCAAGCAGACAGAATGTGCGGATTGTGTTATAATCTATGTAAATATCTTTGGCAATTTGAATAGGAGATTAAGAATATGTTTGATACTTATCTTTTACTTGTTATTGCATTGATTCTTATGTCAACGAAAGTGCTTGCGATGTTCATGAGGCGTATTCATCTGCCTCAAGTAGTCGGTGCACTCATGGCAGGGGTTTTACTAGGCCCAGCTGTGTTTAACTTAGCACAGCCAAACGATATTATTTCAGCGGTAGCAGAGTTTGGAGTTATATTCCTTTTGTTTGCTGCTGGCATGGAAACAAACCTCAGGGAGTTACGAAATTCGATAAAACCAGCGATACTGGTTTCGTCACTCGGCATCGTGCTTGCACTTTTGGGCGGATTTGGACTCGCACTTTTGTTTGGCAAGTCACTATTTGAGAGCTTTTTTATAGGCATCATAATTGCCTCGATGTCAACGAGCATCACAGTCGAAACACTTCAGGAAATGGGGAAGCTAAAGTCAAAAGTAGGAACTGTCATCTTAGGTGCATCGCTGTTTGATGACATTATCGTAATTATCATGCTTGCAGTGATAATGGGCGTTGGAATTGGCGGTGCTACGTTTGGTTCAATCGGAATTATTTTGCTAAAAATACTGGGCTTCTTCGTACTTGCACTTGGACTTGGATTTTTAGTAAACAAATTATATAATTTTTCGTATGAAAAATACGGTGAAAAGAAAAGATTTACAATTTTCGCCTTGGCGTACTGCTTTTTTATGGCGTATCTTGCGGAGATGTTAGGACTTGCTGATATTACAGGAGCTTACCTCGCGGGAATTGCCTTTTGTAGTACCAAGTGCGTAGAATACATGGAAATAAAAGTACAAGAGCTTTCGTACATGTTTTTTACGCCTATATTCCTTGCAAACATAGGGATTCAAACTTCTTTTGATGGCATGACACAAAGCTTGGTGCTTTTTACTATTGCACTTGTCGTTGTTGCGATTGTATCAAAAGGCGTTGGCTCTGGACTTGGAGCAAGGCTTTGTAATCTTTCAAATAGAGAAAGTGTGCAGGTTGGTGCAGGGATGGTGGCACGCGGTGAAGTTTCATTTATCGTTGCAACAAAAGGAATTGCAATTGGATATATAAGCTCATTGTTATTTCCTAGTATTATAGTCGTTGTACTTGTAACTGTGCTCGTTACGCCACTTTTACTTAAAGCTGCATTTGCCGAAAAAACAAAACCTGCGGAGGGGGATAAATGTTGATTTTGCTATATATAGCACCGATATTGTGTTTATTAATTTGTCTTATTGTACTTAAATTATCAGCAGTAAAAACAAGTATAATATCTTTTTTTATTACTCTTATAATTTTTTCGATATACTTTAAGCCTAGTATATTTGGGGCTTTAATTTCGATAGCAAAGGGATGGAGTCTTGCACTTTTTGTTATATTGATTGTCTGTGGAGCGATGTTTTTGTACAACTTAGTAAACGAAGCAAAAGCTCTTGATGTGATCAATAAAAACATTGAAATAATAATAAATAACAAATTCCATCAATTCATATTGCTTAGTTGGGCGTTTGCACCGTTTTTACAAGGAATTGCAGGATTTGGCGTTCCTATTATCGTTGTAACGTCGATTTTGATTGCTCTTGGTTTTGAACCAATAAAATCTGCATGTGCAGTGCTTGTAGGACACTCTTGGGCAATTGCATTTGGTTCGATGGGTTCTTCGATATATGCGATTAACATGGTGACACAAACACCGATAAGTGAGATAATAGTTGATATGGCGATGTTTGGACCTATTGCAATGTTTTGCATGGGAATGACCGTTTGCTTTATATATGGTGGCGCAAAGCACATGCTAAAAGGGCTTCCGTTTATACTTGTGATTTCGATAATCATGAGTATTTCCCTAAACATTCTTGCAAGGCTAGGCATGTTATCTGTCATAGGTCTTCTGACAGCTTTTTCGGGAGTAATCGCAGGTTTCATAATTTCAAGAATACGCAATAACCAAAGAGGGAAGATAGACTTTTATAGTGCCGAGTTAAACTTGTTTCAGGCGGTGCTACCTTACATTTTGACTATAATATTGTCAGTGACGTTTTTTATTTTGAACCCGACTTTCACCATTGACTTTAGCTTCCAAGGGTATGAAACACTTCACGGACAATTTGTTCCACCTGAAGAAGCGTATGTGAGCTTTAATGTTCTCAAGTTTCCTTTTACAATTATACTGATAGCTTCATTTATCAGCATGTTTGTTTTTTATAAAAAGAAGACGTTCAACGTTCCCGTTGCAAAGGCTGTAGTTACGAAGACTTTAAAAAAATGCATCCCAACATCGGTGGCATTACTATTTTTAGTGAGTATTGCCGTCATGATGATAGATTCTGGTATGATTGAGCAAATTGCAGTTTCGCTGGCATCAGCTACAGGAGATGTGTATCCGCTGTTTGCACCATTTATCGGTATTTTGGGGGCATTTATAACAGGAAGCAGCACAAATTCGAACATCATATTTGGAAGCCTTCAAGAAGTTGCAGCAAATACTCTAGGAATGAGTACAGCGAGGATGTGTGCAGCACAGGCAATTGGCGCCTCGGTTGGAGCGTCTATCAGCCCGACTATGATTGCACTTACAATAGTTGCGGCAAATGTACAAGGACAGGAAAGCCATGTTTATAAAAAAATTATAATACCAGTACTTATTACCATATTGATTTTAGGAATTGCAAATTTCATATTGATAAGTTAGCAATTTTAATAGTGTATTTACAAAAACGAATTTTAGGAGGACACAAGATGCAATTTGTTATAACAGAAAAGCAGCAAGCGATGAGAAAAAAGGCGAGGCAATTTGCGATTAATGAGCTAAAGCCGATTGCCGCAGAGATTGATGAACAAGCTAGATATCCGAAGGAAAGCCTTACAAAAGCAGGGGCACTTGGATTTATGGGGATGCCGATGCCTACAGAGTACGGTGGAGGTGGCATTGATTATGTTACTTACCTCATGGCGATTGAAGAAATGAGTAAAGTATGCGGGGCAACTGGAGTAATAGTACAAACTCATACTGCATTGTGTTGTTGGCCGATTTTGACTTATGGAACAGAAGAGCAAAAGCAAAAGTATCTTCCCAAATTAACAAGCGGAAGAAGCGTTGGAGCATTCGCTTTGACAGAATCAAATGCTGGTACAGATGCAGCAGGTATGCAGACAAAAGCAGAAGATAAGGGCGACCACTGGCTTCTTAACGGAAGTAAAATATTCATCTCAGGTGGTGGTGTGGCTGACGTTTATATAGTCATGGCACTTACTGACAAAAGTAAGGGAACAAAAGGCATATCA
>Ga0123355_10018779_pt1 | contig 10989 bp, 7 predicted proteins | sample TergutEmb28metaG_3_FD_89872 | JGI IMG/M metagenome (GOLD analysis project Ga0123355, IMG submission 89872) | Embiratermes neotenicus P1 segment gut microbial communities from Petit-Saut dam, French Guiana - Emb289 P1 | ecosystem: Host-associated > Arthropoda: Insects > Digestive system > Gut ...
GAAGCGGACGTCGCCGCAGGCGTAGCCGACCCGCGCGTCGCCAAATGCCGCAACCAGCCTTGAGAGCGCGTCCGGCTGCCAGGCGGAGTTGGCGTCGGTGAAGGCCAACAGCTCACCGCCGGAGGCTGCGACCGCCGCGTCCTGAGCCCGGATCTTGCCGGCGCGCGGCAATTCGAGCACCTTGTCGGCTCCGGCCTGCCGCGCCCGCGCGGCGGTGTCGTCGGGGGAGCCGTCGCAGGCGACGATCACCTCGACCTTGTCCCGCGGGTACTCGAGCGCCCGCAGGTTCGCGACCCGCGCGGCGATCACGTCCTCCTCCGCATAGGCGGCGACGATCACCGAGACGGTCGGCAGCTCCCCCTCCCAGCTCGTCTCGTCCTCCGGGCGGCGGGCGATCGCCGCCAGCCCCGACAGCAACAGCCCGTAGCCGACCTGGGTGTAGACCAGAAGGCCCGCCGAGGCCCAGAAAGCTGTTTTCAGGATGCTCATTTCGGCCGGATTGTCTCGTACAGCTCGAGTGTTGCGCGGGCAGCGGCGTCCCAGGCGTAAGGCCCCTTCGCGGCGGCTCGCGCTACGGCTGCGAGCCGCTCGCGCTGATTCGGGTCCCCGAGCAGCTCCCGCAGGACGCCGCCGAGCGCGTCCGCGTCACCCGCCGGAACCGCCCGTACGGCGCCGAGCTCGATCAGTTCGGCGAAGCCGTCGACGTCTGAGACGACGGCGGCGCGGCCGAACCCGAGCGCGCTCGCCAGCACGCCAGAGAACCCGAACCTGGCACCCCGCGCGTACGGCAGCACAACCAGGTCGGCGCGGTCGTACACCGCGGCCGCCTCGGAGTCCGACACGAACCGCGGCACGAACCGCACGCTGGCCGGCGCCGCCGCGCGCAGCGCCGCGATGTCGAACATCGGACGGCCGACGACCCACAGTTCGGCGCCGTCGATCCCCCGCCACGCCTCCAGGAGCGTCTCGATCCCCTTGTACGGCCTGATCAGCCCGAAACAGAGCGCGACCGGTGCTTCGCCGGCAGCGGCCAGCTCAGGCGGCAGGGCGGCTGCGGCCGCCAGCGGCGTCAGGTGCGTGAAGGCGCCGTGCCGGATCACGTGGACGCGGTCGGGGTCGAGACCCTGCCCGATCACCGCCCGCCGGGCCGCATCCGTGTGCACGATCACCGCCGGCAGCGCTCGCAGGAGCCGCGCCGGCGCCACGAGCCGGTCGACCAACCCGCGCGCCATCGGGTCGTGAACCGTCAGCACGACCGGGCGGTCCGGCAGCAGCCGCAGGTCGAGCGGCGGAACCGTCAGCCACTGGAAGTGGACGACATCGGCGTCGGCACTGGCTCGGTAGCGCAGCGTGTCGGGCAGGTGCTCGAGCGCCTTCGACGCCGTCCGCAACCGGGTGCCGGCGGCGCCGCGGGCATGCCTGTAGAAGAACTCGTCGGTCCGGTAGCCGTCGGGCGACAGGGTCTCCCCGAACGCGAAGCGGCTCGTCACCAGGCGCACGTCGGCGCCGGCCCCGGCCAGCGCCGCAGCCAGCGCGTGGTCGTAGGAGGGCGAGTACGCGGGAGGATCGACGAGGTCGACGCGGATCACTGGCGCCGTGCTTCGTTCGACATGCGCAGCCCGATCTGCTCCTCGACCGCGAGGATCGCGTCGACCATCAGGAACTGCGCCCGCTCCCAGCGGCTGAGCTGCGCCTGCCTGGCGGCGGTGCGGCCGTCGGCACGGAACGCGAGCCCCGGGCCGATGCCGACCTTCTTCGCCGCCAGCCGGATCGCGCGGTTGAGCCCCGGGTCCGGCTTGAAACCGGGATAGCGGCGGGAGAGCCAGGCGGCTCCGGCGGCGTAGCCGCGCCACTGGTGGCGCAGGTCTCGCAGCGAGGTCCGGTACTCGTGGCCGACGACCGCCCACGGCCGGAACTCGAGCGCCCAGCCGAGATCAGATAGCCGCCAGATGAAGTCGGTGTCCTCGGCGGCGCGGATCCCCTCGACGTAGCCGCCGGCCTGCTCGAAGGCGACCCGGCGGACGAGCAGGTTGGCGCTCGATGCGCGCGGGCGGAACTGGTTTGAAACGTGCGAGCGCTGGCCCAGGAAGTTGCGGCTGGCGCCGTACCGGGCCGCGAGCGTGTGAGCTTTGTCGATCCCCTTGATGTCGCCGGTGATGGCGCCCACCTGATCGCCGATCGGCTTGGCAAAAAACGCCGCCAGCAGGTCATGCGGAGCCTGCACATCGGCGTCCAGAAACAGGATCCACTCGCCGCGGGCGTGGGCGGCACCGATGTTCCTGGCGTGCGACGGCGAACGCTCGCCGTCGGCACGGATGACCGTCACCCGCTCCGGCGCACCGCCGATGACCCCGCAGTTGTCGGCGAGGATCAGCTCGTCGCCCGGCTGTGTCTCAAGCCCCCCCAGCAACTCGAGGGCGACCTCGGCGGCATGCGCGTCACCGGCGAATGGAACCACGACGCTGACTGGCGGGCGGGCGGTCACGGCGCCGAAGATTGTGGCGCAGGCCGGGCCGTCAGCCGCGTCAGCAAGCCGCGCGCCGCGGCCAGCTCCTGGGTGTGGGCGAATCCGCTCAGCCACAGGGCCACCGGCATCGCGATGATCACGGCGGCGCGGGTCACGAACCCGACCAACCCGGTGGTCGGGAGCAGCAGCTCACCGGCGACCGTGAGGCCGCCAAGGACGATGATCAGGTGCAGGAGCCGGCGCCACTCGAACGTCACGTGGAAAGCGCTCCGCACCAGCATGTGCATCACGGCCACCATCGCCACATAGGCGCCGCATAGGGCAACGCCGCCGCCGGCGATGCCGTACCGAGGCACGAGCACGATCAGCAGGGCCACGTTGACGAGGACCCCGGCCAGCGCCGCCGGGAAGTTGCGGCGGGTGACGTTCGCCCGCCCGGCGACGACCAGCAGGACCACCCACAGGCCGTACAGCGCCCACCCGAGGCACACCCACGGAACCGCACGGTAGGCGAGAAAGTAGTCGTGGTGTGGTGCGAGAAACCGGATGATGTACCGCGCCTCAAGCGTGATCGCGGCCACCGCCCACCCGGAGACCAGCATGTAATACGTGGTCACGAGCCCGTACAGACGGGCGGCCTCGGCATCGTCGGACACCGAATAGGCCAGCGGCGGCCATGCGTACATGAACGCGCGGACGATGAACGCGATCGCCCCCGCGACCTTGATCGCGATCGCGTAGCGGCCCGCCGAGCTTGGCCCCTGCTGGTGGACGATGTACTGGCGGTCGAGCACGCTCAGGGCGTACACCGAGGCCTCCGCCGGAAGCGTCGGCAGCCCGAAACGGAACAGGACGGCGAGTGGCTCCGCCACACCGGGGCGCGATCGCGGCAGCAGGCGACGGCGCATCGTCCACCACAACCCCAGCAGCACGACGGTCGATGACCCGTAATTGGCGATCAGCAGTCCGATGTAGCCCGTGCCGACGCCCACCACCAGCACCACCGAGACGGCGATCGTCAAGAGGACGTTGCAGAGCGTCACGGTCGCGTAGGCGCGGAGGCGCTCGTCGACGCGAAGCAGCGCCTGGGCGAGCTCCAGATTCGTGAATGCCCAGACGCCAAGCACGGCCACCCGGAAGGCGCCGGGAACCTGCCTGCTCGTCACCAGCCGTGCCAGCGGCGCCGCCGGCACCACCAGGATCGCGCACGCGACGGTGGTGGTGCAGAGCAGGAACAGGACCGCCCGGCGGGCGAGCGCATCGCGGCGCTCGGGCTCCTGATCGACGAAATAGAAGCGCAGGAACGACTCGATGATCCCGAAGCGAACGACGATGCTGACGAACACCACGAACGTCGTCAACGTCTCGACGATCCCGTAGCCGGCGGGTGCGATCCGGCGCGTGTAGACCGGCAGCAGCAGGACCGCCAGCACCTTCGAGACGGCGTCGGCCACCTGGTAGGCGCCGAGTGAGCTGACAAGGCGCTTCAGGTAGACGGCCATGCGCCCTCAGAGTCTGTCTCAAAACAGGACGGTGCGACCGGGGTGGTCGTGGACTGAGCCGGGCGATGAGTACACGGCCGCATCCGGGCGTGCCGGACTTTGAGACAGGCTCTTAGCTCGACAGCAGCGTCCAGAGTCGCCCCATCAGCTGTTGGGAGCCGATGTTGTGAGCAAGGCTCGAGGCGAATCCCGGCAGGCCGATCTGGGCGACCCTGCCCCTGCCGCTGCGCCACACGACGATCGTCGGCGCCGCGGCCGCGACTCCCGCGGTGGAGGCAGCGACGCCGTTGGGCGGGTTGATCGTCTGGAAGCTGTGGAATCCGGTCAGCGCCATCGCCGGCGCGAAGATGTGCAGCGGGTCGCTCTGTCCGGTGATCAGCTCCCCGGCGGTGGTCGACACCGGGCCGTGGTGGGCGCCGAACGGGTCCGGCGAGATCGGCGCCGACGGCCCCGCCGTGAGCGAGCCACCGGCCTGTCCCAGGGGCGCCTGGGCCTGCAGCGACCCGGCGCCGATCGACAGCACCCTCCCGCCCCCCTGCACGTATGCACGAAACGCCGAGACGAGGTTCTGGGGCAGCCACCTGAAGGGCCCGGCCAGGATCACGCCCCGGTGACCGGCGAGGCTTGGACCCGCGCCGGCTCCCTCGGCCAGCGCAACGTCGGTCGTCAGCTGGAACTTCAGATGCATCGCCGTCAGATACCGCAGCAACGACATCTGTTGGCCGAACCCGCTCGGCAGCCCGGCGGCCAGCGGCCGGTTGAGCTCGACCCGCTCGCGCCCCGTCAGCGTCACGGGGAGGCCGCCGCCGCTGTCGTCGACGCGGTTCTCCCCCTGCCAGGTGAGCATCGGCAGCACGACCAGCACGCGGGCATGGGCGGTGCCTCCGGCGGTCGCGTCCGCGACCAGCGGCACCGTGGTCGTGCCGTAGCTCGAGTGCAGCGTCAGCTCGTACAGCCCCGCGGTACCGGCGGGCAACCTGACGCCCATCCGGTAGGCGCCGCTGCGCTGGCGCCCGCGCGCGACAACGCTGCTGTCACCCGCCACCCGCAGCTCCCAGGTATAGGGGCGCAGCCGGGAGTCGACGAAGACGGTCGCCCTGGATCCGGCGGGAACCGGTGAAAGCGGCGGCTGCGCGGCGAGATAGCGGACCGTCACGCCGGCGCCCGGCTCGGGGATGGCAGGCGGCTGGGAGATCGGGAAGGTCGCCTGGTTACAGGCCTGGTCGCGGACCTTCAGCCCGATCAGATAGGTGCCCGCCGGGGCCAGCCGGTGGTGAATCCATCCGTTCCACGATGCGACGCCGCGCGTCGGGTCGACCGACCATTCGGCGGCCAAACGCGGCTTCCCGGCGTCGGTCCGCCACAGCATGATCGTCGCGTCCGCGTAGTTGGCCTTCGTGAAGTGGATCGTCACCGACTGCTTCTTGGGCGTGATGATCGGCGGGCCGGTCTGCGTCGCCGCGCCGGCGGGAGCAGGCCTCGTGAGCCTGACGCCCGTCACAACCGGGTGCGGGACGGTCGTGACGACGTTGACCGGGGTGCTGGTGAGCGGGATCGTGCGGCCCGCGCGTTCGAGCACGAACCGCCAGTAGTAGGTCCCGTCGGGCGCGTACTGTCCATTGGACTGCTTGCCGCCCCAGTAGAACCGCACGCGGACGTTCGGCTGCATCCGCTGTCCGGTCTTGACGGTCTGGACCAACTGGCCAGTCGAGTTGAAGATATACGCGTCGACCGTGTCCGGGTGCTCCAGGTAGAACGAGATCCAGGTCTTGCGGAAGTTGACCACCTGGCCCGACTGGGTCGTACAGATCCCGCCCGACACCGGGTTGAACGCCTTCGGGACCGGCCCCGGCGAGCCGAGGATGAACGGCAGCGTCACCTTCAGGTGCTGGGTCAGAAAAATCGCTGCCACGGTTGCCACCGCCAGCGTTCCGAACACCACCGTGGGCAAGCGCTTCACAGGTCCACCACGCCGGTATTCGGCACGTCGTACTCGTGGAAGGCATCCAGCCCGCGGGGATCGCGACGGCACATGACGGTCCGGATCGAGCCGCGGTGGCAGACCACGAGGGCCGGCAACGCACCGCAGCCTCGGATCTCCTCGAGCGCCTCCCACACCCGGTCGGCGTGTTCCTGCAGGGATTCGCCACCGGGGAAGCGGAAGCCTGGGCCAGCTCGCAGCCACCCCGCGTAGCCGTCCGGATCGTCGCGGGCGACCTCCCGGAACAGGTGTCCCTCCCAGTCCCCCCGGAATCCCTCTCGCAGCCGCGGCTCGGGACGTGGCTCGAGCCCCACCCGCTCGCCGACGATCCGTGCCGTCTCCGCCGCACGGCTGAGGTCAGAGCACCAGAGCGAGGCCAGCCCCAGTCCGGCGGCCCGCTCGGCAAGTTCACGGGCCTGAGCGCGACCGGTGTCGTTCAGCGGGGTGTCGCGGAAGCCCTGGACCCGGAGCGGTTCCAGGTTGTCGTCCGTCTGCCCGTGTCGCGCGAGCAGCACGCCGGAGTGTCCGGCAGATGTCGCTGCCATCGCCGTCAGCCGGCGCCGGCAGCCGATGCGATGCTCGACAGATCGGTCCCGACGGTGACGATCACCTCGGCCGAGCACGAGTCGGCGCCGTTCGCACTGGCCGAGCACATCCCGATCGCGTCGTGATCGGCAGGCTGGATCGAACGCTCGGACACGCGCAGCGCCCTCGCTACGTGCAGGGCATCCGGCCGGTGGTTCCTCCCGACGTAGGCGACGATCGTGTCGGTGTGTGTCTGGACCGCCGCGTTCGCGACGGTTCCCTGCTGGTAGCCGATCCTGCGCAGCTTGGTGGACACATCCTTCGCCAGGTGCGTGACGGCGGTCCCGTTCAGCACCGCGACGGTGACATGCGACGGGATGAAGTGGGGCGCCGGCTTCTTGTGCCGTACGGCGTGGTGGTTGGCGGCGGTCTTGGGTGTGCTGGGGCTCTTGGTCACCTCCAGCAACACCACGACGATGGCGGCGATGACGAGCAGGCCGATGAGCCCCGGGACCAGGCGCCGGATCAGCGAACGGCGCGGTGGCGGCCCGCCCCGATAAGGCGGCATCGGGCGGCGAGCGCCGCCGGCAGCCTCCGGACGGATCTGGACCCGAGGCGGGGAGCTGGGCGGTGGTGCCGTGGCCGCCGCACCGCGAGCGGCGGCCACGGGCGGCGCGATCGCCGTCCGTTCGTGGCCATTGCCACGCGCCGCAGCGGTTGCCGGCGCGACCAGCACCGTGTCGTCGGGCGCCGTCCCTTCGGGCACGGCCGCGAGCGCCGCGGGGGCGGCTACCACGGCGGGCACCGCAGCCGGCACGGGGGCCGTCCTCGGTGCCGCCGGCGTGACGAGCCGCGTCGCCGAGGCGAGCGACGGCGCCGCCAGCCCCATCGGTGCCCCGGGGGCGGCGCGCGAGATCACGACCGCGGGAGCGGGCGCGCGCTGAGCTGCGGCGCTGCCGGTGGCGCGGGCCGCGGCCAACGGCGCCGGCGCGACGGTCGGCGGCACCGGAGCCCCGGTGCGTCCCGCCCGCAGTGCGTGGGCCAGGCGGCTCTCCAGCATCGCGATCCGCTCGCCGGCCTCCTCGAGCCGGCCGCGCAAGGTCGAGGTCTCGCGAGCCTGCGCAAAGTGCAGCAACACCAGCAGCGCGAGCCCGATGATCGACGCGAAGCCGACGTAGGCGCCGACGTTGTTGATGAACGTGTGGATCGAAAGGGCGAACGGGACCATCAGAGAGCCTGGAGCCGTGTGAGTCTACGGCGAGACACGGGCCCCCGAGCCCGGAGCGGCATCGGGCGCGGCCGGCGCCGTCGTGCCGACCGTGTGGTGCGCGCGGGCGGCGCCCAGCTTCGACACGTGCTCGGCCAGCGCGTCCGCGTCGGCCTCGAGCACGAGCAGGTTGATTCTGTCGAAGATCGACTGCACCCAGGCTGGGTCGACCGCGTCGCGGTCGGCGCGAAGGATCTTCTGGGCCGGCGTCTGCTGCGGGCGCTCGTATGGATTGAACAGATCCTCGTGGAACTTCTCGCCGGGTCGCTGGCCGACGATTTCGATCGCGATGTCGATCTCCGGCTCAAATCCCGACAGGCGGATCATCTGCTCGGCGAGGTCCATGATCCGGATAGGTTCCCCCATCTCCAGGACGAACAACTCGCCGCTGGTCTCAACCAGCGATCCCGACCTGATCACGAGCTGGACCGCCTCCGGGATCGTCATGAAGTAGCGGGTCATGCGCTCGTGGGTCACCGTCACCGGGCCGCCCATCTCGATCTGGCGCCGGAAGATCGGGACGACGGAGCCGGAGGATCCGAGCACGTTCCCGAAGCGGACGGTCGCGTAGCTCGTCGCCGGGTGGCTTGCGGCTTCTGCCTCGACGGCCCACTCGGCCAGCGCCTTCGAGGCACCCATCACCGTCGCCGGCGCGACCGCCTTGTCGGTCGAGATCAACACGAATGTCTCGACCCCGAGATCACCCGCTGCGCGCGCGATCACCCGGGTCGCGAGCGAGTTGTTGCGGATCGCCTCGACCGGGTTCATCTGCATCATCGCCACGTGCTTGTACGCCGCGGCGTGGAAGATCACCTCGGGGCGGTGCTGGGCCAGCACCTCCCGCATCCGCTCCTCCTCCCTGCAGTCGGCGAGCACCGAGACGGCGACCTTGAAATGCCGCTCCTCCTCGAGCTGCCGCGAGATCTGGAACAGGTTGTCCTCGGCATGGTCGAGCAGGATCAGCTGTTGCGGCCCGACCCGGGCGATCTGGCGGCAGAGTTCGGAGCCGATCGACCCGCCCGCGCCGGTCACCAGCACGACCTTGCCCGCCAGGTAGGCGCCGACGCGCTCGATGTCCATCCTCACGGCCTCGCGACCGAGCATGTCGTCGACCCGCACCTCTCGCAGCTGGCGGGCGACGCGCGGCTGGCCGCCACCGTCCTTCAGCAGCTCGAACACCGTCGGTAGCGTTCGCACCGGGATTCCGCGCTTGTGGCACGCCGTCACGACCGCTGCCCGCAATGTCCCCGGGGCGGATGGAATCGCGATCACGACCTCGTCGGGCTCGACCTCGTCGAGCACTCGGGCGAGATCGGCGGGATTGGAGCTGCCGGTGGTCCCCAGCACCCGCAGGCCGTATTCGTCCTTGATGCCGCGCTTGCGCGGGTCGTCATCGACGAAGCCGACCGGCCGCAGCCGCAGCTGCGGGTTGCGGATCAGCTCGCGGACGACGAGCCGCCCGCCCTCGCCGGCACCGACGATCAGCACATCCCGCGCTCCCTTCGCGACACGGAAGTTCCGAACCCGGCCCTCGACGACGTACTGAACCGAGAAGCGGGCGCCGACCAGTAGCGCCAGTGTCAGCAGCATGAACTGGACGGCAACGGTGCCCGGCAGGTTGACGCTGGCACCACCCCGCCAGATCACCGGGTGCACCAGCGCGATCACGCCGACGACCAGCAGGGTCGAGACCACCGCGCTCTTGACCACCGCCTCGTAGTCACGCTGGCCGATGTAGTTCCACAGACGCTCGTAGGCGCCAAAGCCGGCGAGCACGACCAGCGCCACCGGTATCACCCAGACGATCGTCGCGGTCAGCAGGTGCTCGTAGCGCGTGTATCGCCCGGTCGGCGTACCGTCGAAGCGGAGCCAGTAGGCGAGCAGGTATGCGAGGGCGACCAGGACTCCGTCCACCACGACTTGCGGTAAGGAATGGCGGTGGACTGGAAAGGCCGCGGACCGGATCCGTCGGCGCATGCGGCCCCGGATTCTACTTGTGAAGCCGGTAAACAGGGGCTAAGGGCCTACGTCACGTGGGCCTTAGGGCCCGCTAGGCGCCGAAGTGGGAATCGGGCAGACGCGGATGCGGGACCAGGGTCCCACCCGGGTGGCCTGGCTGCGGCCCGAAGTAGACGTTGTCGAGGCGCGCGCATCGCGCCTGTTGAGCGGCCGGCAGGTGGTAGGTCTGGACCACCCACCCGTTGCCGATCTGCGTGAACAGCACCGCCGGCGCCGCCTGCGTGACGACGCGATGCGGCTTGAAGCCGACCTCGTCGACGTTGAGCCTCGTGTACCAGGCAAGGATGCTCGCGTACGCGACGTTGGTCGACGGATGCCCGCAGGACCGCACGAACTGGAATCCGCCGAGCGCCCTCAGCGTGGCGTCCAGCCGGGCGATCTGAGTCGTCCGAAAACGCTCGTGGTGGAGGTTGTGATGCACCAGGCGGACCTGGGCGACCGCCCCCGGAACCAGCCAACCCGCGAATCCGGCGACCGCCGCCAGTCCGGCGAAGCCGGTTGTGCGGCTGAACCTGCTGGTCTCGCTCAGAACCCAGCCAACTCCGACACCACCCACGACCGCCATCGCGGCGACCGCCTCGAACATGTAGCGCGGGGCTCCCGAGTAGCCGTGCAGCGAGAACGCGGTCTCGATCGCGACCCACAGCGCGGCGGCGGCGGCGATCGCCAGCACTCGCCGGTCCCGCTTGTGGACGGCGAGCACGAGGCCGATGCCGGCCGGCACCTTGACCGCCCAGTAGCTGAGCTGGCTGAACCTCCCGAAGGTCCCGGTCACCTTGTTCCCGACGATCGGGTGACCCGAGCCCATGTCGAGGCTGCTCGACACGAACGGCTTGTTATCGGTCAGCGTCGGTATCCCGAACCACAGCAGCGGCACCGACACCAGGCCGGCGCCGGCCAGCACCCGCAGCCGCGGATGCTTCCACCAGAGGTAGACCGCATACAGGAACAGGAAGGGCCACGCCTCGGGGCGGCCGAGCGAGCACAGCCACAGCGCGCCGTACGCCAGTCCCGGTCGCGCGCGCAGGTGCATGTCGATCCACAGGAGGAACAGCGTCACCAGCATCGGATCGGACTGCGCGCTGAGCCAGTACTGCGAGTAGTTGACGGTCACCAGCAGGCCGATGCCGGCAGCGACCGCGCCACCGATCGCGCGCCGCTGGTCGCCGGTGCTGTCATGCAGCAGCTTGTAGGCGATCCGTCCCGCTACCACCGGCCCGGCTAGCCC